>Ga0222713_10001305_pt1 | contig 28118 bp, 66 predicted proteins | sample C33_649DmetaG_FD_165061 | JGI IMG/M metagenome (GOLD analysis project Ga0222713, IMG submission 165061) | Estuarine water microbial communities from San Francisco Bay, California, United States - C33_649D | ecosystem: Environmental > Aquatic > Marine > Unclassified | place: USA: California... | reverse complement strand
TTTCGCAAAATACAATGGCAGTCGAATTAGTAGCCGTGTTGTATTGAATCGTTTTATTGGATTGATAACTTAAAAGGAATTAAAATGAGTAATTATTCAGAATTCATTAATGTTGACAGAAAAGCAACACTCACTCGTTTAGATCAAGGTCTTATGACAAGTTGGGTTGTTGAAATGTATATTGATAAACGCATCGTTCAAAAAATAACATTGGGTGATGAACTAAAGGCCAAATCTTTGGCAGAAAATTTTATCCGTAATGATGGTCAAGCAGTACAAACATTGCTCAGCGAATTTGTATGAAAATCGACAAACAGACTAAAGAGGTTTTCTGTATTGCACAGGAAGAATGTGCCGAAGTTACACAAGCCATTTCGAAAATATTCCGATTTGGTTTCGATTCGGTACATCCTGTAACCAATAAGACAAATCAGCAAAGTCTGGAAGAAGAAGTTGGAGATTTACTGGCAATGGTTGACATTATGATAGAGAAGTGTATAATATCAGATTCTAATGTTAATGCCGCCCGTCAGGCAAAAAAAGAGAAACTTAAAATTTGGTCAAGTATTGAGGTGTAAAATGGAATATGATTATGTACGATTTGAAGAACTGTTACAGAACCTTTTAGAGGACATGTATTATGATCCTGATGACTTGAACATTGGTGAAGATATCTCACACATACCTGAAGTCAAAATAATCTTTGATGGTTATGGTGATTTGGAAGATGAGGATGAGACCGGTGAATATAGATATACTGAAGGTGGCAACACCAATATGGAATCGTATGCAATCTTTTTACACAAAGATTCTTTGACAGAAGAATTTGTATTTCCGCCGCATGATGTATATGCGTTCACTTTTGGTTCAATGTTACAACACCGACCAAAAGAAGAAGTGTGTATCTATGCATGGCATGATGTGATAGATGGTTCATGGGAAATTCTTCCATTGGAAGATAGGTTGTCCGAAGATAACTCAATGAACGAAGAAGATGTTATGAAAATTTTGGAAGGATTGTATGTCAAATATTATGCATAAATTGATGGACAAGATTGGCCGTTATCGGTTGATTTTAGATAGAGTGACAAAAGAACCGTACATGCATCGGTACTATTTGTTTCTCAAAGATCGTAAATGGTTTCCTTTTAATGTGGTATTGCACAAGATTGTAAAATCGGATGAACCTATTTTCCATGACCATCCATGGCCATTTATGACCGTGATTATCAAAGGTGGTTATTGGGAACACACACCAGTCTTGGACGATAATGGTAGACAGATTGCTGACATTACACAATGGCGTGGTCCAGGTTCAATCATCAAGCGTGGTTCAAAAGAGTATCATTGGTTGGAACTCCATAACAACGAACCAGTAACCACATTGTTCTTCATGGGTCCGCAACTCCGTGAATGGGGTTTCCTCAGAGACAAGTGGATACATAATGAAGAATACTTGAAACAAAGATTGGCAAAATGAGTGATGAACAGGTGCTGGCCATGTACGAAAAATTGAAACAACATTTCGGTGATAAACTACCAGACCAGGAACATAGTCCACTTCAATTTGCATACTTTGTGAAGATATACAAATATTATCATGGAGGCACAATATGAGTAGATTGGTAAATGAGATAGAAGATTTGGGTCACTATATGAGAGACCGCCGTATGGACGGGTTCTCACAATTTGGTGCCAAGCAAAAAATATATGAAGTGATGTGGGAATGTGAAAAACAATTAAAAGATTCACCAACATTTTCTATAGAGGAAGAATGGCTCAATGAGAATCGAAAACAGGGTTAAAGAATATCAGGTCCAACAAAGGCGTTTACAGGATCGCCGACAAGAAGCTCATGTACAAGAGAAAAGAATTCTTGAGGAAAAACGCAAAGAAAAGGTCCGAAGAATGGACAAGCACCGTGTCGATGTTTATGCATAAAACATGAGATATATCTGGATGTTTATTAAGTCTGCCTTATTATTATTGTGGGCCTTTTGGATGGTTGCACTACTTATACTAATGGCTGGTATGACATACGGTGGTATCAAAGAACTTTTAAAATAAACCGGAGTTTTCAAGCGCTTCCGGATAACCAAAAAATTATATTATGAACACAGTGTCATTATTTTCCATTCCGTTGGCCATCTCTACATTAGACCGAGAGATTACCAAAAAAGAAGCCGACTTCATTATGGCACAGGATCGGTACAGAACCAGGGGTAACAAGAGTACCTATAACAAAAATGTTCTGGATGAACCTGAGTTATTCCTGCTTCGTGATTTCATTGAGCAAGAAATCAAAACATTCTCCGACACCGTTATGTGTTACACAGACATTGAGTTGTACATCACACAGTCTTGGCTTAACTACAATGATCCAAAAGAATTTCATCACCAGCACTACCATGCAAACAGTATAGTCTCTGGTGTTTTCTATATCGCAGTTAATCCGGAAGACAAGATTCAATTCTATGACAGAAAACCGAAAGATATGCTGATATTCAACCGGTCATCATACAACCAGTACAATTCAATTCATTGGTGGTGGCCAGTCAAAGCCAACGATTTATTCCTGTTTCCCTCCAATATGGAACACGGAGTGCCTTCAATCGAAAATGCAGAACAAATGAGAATCAGTTTGTCTTTTAATACCTTCTTTAGAGGAAGAGTTGGCACCAAAGACGAAGCGACATTGTTAGAACTATGAAAACCTTTGTGATTGCTGGAGATAACCATCAAGCCAAACACTGGATTGATGAAAACATTAAAAAAAGATATAAAGCCGGAGAGACTTCTTTAACATTATCAGATTATGTGTATGTGACCAGTCCAGAAAAATTAGAGGGTATCAGTGATCCACATGGTGTATTCGTTGGTACCTGGTATGAAAGGCCAGATATGCTAGAAGTGATACAGTCGCTCAGACATTGTACACGGGTGAGAAATGAAAAACTGAATATAATAATGGATTTGTATATGCAATATAGATTGGGGTTTGACACATGAACGAACGAATTCGAGAACTTGATGAACAGGCCCAGCATTACGCTGAGTATGTTACCCCGCAAGGATTGGAATGGTTTAATACATTTAAGGAAAAATTCGCCGAGTTGATTGTGAGGGAATGTATGGCCTGTTCTACTTGGGTTGGCAAGATGAATACCGATAGTGTTGAACCCGTACACACCGCTTACGCCGTCAATCAGCGTATTAAACAACAGTTTGGAGTTGAAGAATGAACACCATAGTGACTCTTGGAGTGCTTGCGTATGACTTTCTATTGGTTGCTGGTACCGCATACCTTGTTGTAGTACATGACTGGTCCATGTGGACCTTTCTGTTAACCCTTGTGTTCTGTATGAGTATCACTAAAAAGGATGATGAAAAATGAGAGATGAAGATGTACAGAGGCTCATAGGGATGCTTGAGAATGCTTTGAGAGTGCATCCAGATAAAGGCTATCAGATTGGTACAGTAGAAGAATCAGAGAAATTTCGAAAATCTAGGGAGGGGCTCCTGGAAAAAAATTTCGAGGATCCATTGGTGGCTCCAGAAAATAAAAAATTATGAAGAAACCAAAAAGAGCACCATATAGACCAGAAGAAGAATCCTATCTGAAAAGGTGGCAAAAAGCCAAGTCTGCACCTTCACTATGGGAAAAAATGGACAAAGATCCGAAATTCAATGCACACCTTAGAGGTAGAATCGAATATGATGATACTGGTTATCCACTGAATGAAGTCACCATGTCCAATCGTAACTCTATAGGAAAAACAAGAGGACCTAAGAAATGAAAAAGAAAAGTAACCATAGTGGAACTGGATTGTACCAAAATGATGTTACTGATAACCTCAATAAAGCTTTTAGTAATAAGATAAGAAAAAATATAAAAGCTTCTGATGCTTGGAGAAAAGCCAAAGAAGAAGATCCACGGTTAGAATTTAGAATGTCCTTTGTAGATTTCAAAAGGTTGTATTTCCGGCCCAAGAAAAAAATTTAGAATCCTCTGGAACCGGCCCAGAAAATAAAAAATAGGAAAAAAGAGTTTGACCAGGTGGAGCTTTTTTATTATATCGCATCCCCATGGCGCCCCCATCCCCTACGCTTACAGTCACCAGCCCAGCCAGCAACACACACCAGCCAGCTGGCGACCAAAAAAAAGGACTGGGAGCACAGCTCGACCAGTCCTAAAGCAGCACGGTTTTCAGTGCCATACCTAACCTCTTAAGCCGCTACAGCCAACCGAATAACCTTTGCCATTTTGCGTCCGTGTGCCGGATAACCAACAACCGCCACCGATTTATCATAGCAAGCACGGCATCCAGAGCACTTACCGCCATGCTCATATGCACGGCAGAGCGTAACACCAGCAGGCACATTGGACGCATCCGGCAGGATGGTACTACCATGGACGCCTGGTGTATATGATCCGTCAATAGCATCCGATGATGGACGCACCATGACATTGGGCAGTGCTTGCATCCGAGCAAGGATGGCCTGGTACTTGGGGAATTTATACATCCGGGTGGGCAACCAGTGCTTTACATGGGGAGTAGCCACCATAACGTCATACATTTTGAGCGCCAAGGAGAGGCTATACATGTCACCGCTATCAAACCAACGGAAGAAGCTCTGTTTTTTCAGAGCAGCCACCATGGTATCAACCCAATCAGCTTCCTGCCATGCGGCTTTATTGTCAGCACGGACTGCTTTGGTGCCTTTGAAGGAGTAGCAACCAGTGGTAGCGTAGCAACCAGAGCAAGCGTCAACCAGAACACCAGAAGCACTGATTGAACCGGGACAGGTTTCGAGAGCCTGGAGGGACCAGGAGAGGATGTTGTCCAACTTGGAGGTTTTTGAGAGCTTGTTCATTTCGCTGTTCCTTTGTGTTATTCAGTGGTTGTATTATGACACAACCAGAGAAAATGGCAACCATATACTATAGTATTCAGCTAGTCCACTGGACTATTTGACGCCCCAGGAGCATGATGCCCTGGCCAGCGGCAGAGCAACAAGCGCTTGCCACCTCTAGGACGGCTGTGTTAAAATAAGCGCCCACTAGGAGACCAACAGCGAAAATGAATACTTTTATCATATGTTACCTTTTGTTTTCTAAAGCCAGTATTGGCTCGGCTTTCGCCTCCCACTGCTTGCAACTGCTTCCCAATTTATCGTCCATCGGCATCCGTGGTAGGACTTGCGATGCTCATCGGCCTGGCATTCTAGTGCCAGTGATCCTTGGGATAGGACTTCCACGCCTTGACCTGCGTGGAATCAGGGTTTATAGTTGATTCGATACAATGCACCGAGAACCATCCATGCTGCAGGGGCATTAGGACCCCTGTAGAACCTTTGTTTTCTTTTCCTCATATTGTGGAAATGCCTGCTTTGATTTTGGCAGCCAGCTCATTGGCTTCAGCACCATATGTCACGCCCTTGGATGGACGCTTGTTGGCTTTCACAGCCTTGGCACCAACGGCACCGACCTGCTTGGCCAGCAGCTTCTCAAGGCGAGCTTGTGCCTTGGCGATAGCAGCTTCACGCTTTGCAGCTGCGGCCGCTGCCTTGGCTTCTGCTTTGACCAGTTTATCATTGGCAAGAGCAAAGCGCTCATGCTTAACCTGGAGGGACAATTGCTTGACCTGCTCACGGAAAAACTTGAGGGAGGCACGAGCTGAGACCAATTCAACGGCCAGGGGGGAGAGAGCTTTTGACATTTTCATTTCCTTTTCAATTAACATGGATGAATTATAGGGGATTTTGGTGGTTTTGGCAACTGTAAACTTTTTTCTTCCAGTTGCCTGTAGTGTTATTCTACCTGGGACAGGTGAGCATCGGAGTCCAAATAATCGGAGTCCTTAGTACTTTTGGTTTCAAGCATTTCGGACAGGATGTATTTGGCAATATTCATGAGCTTGCGGGACTGGTCGAGCGCCTGTGCATGGTTGAAGGACTGGAGCTCTTGAGCATCGGAGAGGATGCCCATGACAACCATTTCCAAGCCAGACAATCGAGCAGTGAGGCTTTCCATGTACTGCTCATGGATATCAGCCGTTGACATACCGTAGCACTGCTTTTCGAATTCGGTCATTTTCTTTTCCTTTTCAATTAATATGGATGAAGTATAGGCGATTTTACAGGTTTTGGCAACTGTAAACTTTTTTCTTCCATAGGGGAAACTGAGAACCTTTGCGCTATATTGCCAGGGGCTCTGGTTCTGGTATAATAGAATCATTCGAAAGCAGACTGGGGTGGACGCTGGGGCTGCGTGTTGAAAACGGAAGTACTCCAGCAACCCCATGGAGAACTTTTGTACTATATTGCCAAACCCAGGGAAACCTGTATAATCCAGACATATTAACACAGGAGTATACAATGGGCAAAATGTCAGACATTAGTATTCAATTAGAGGATTTCAGAGCACTTTTGTTTTCAGAAGGCCTTGGCGACCCCATGGTCCAATGGGAATTGAAAACTATTTCATTACTGGGGTTCCGGGATGAAATAGAATGTATTATACACGAATTCGAAACAGCAGTATTCAACGGGGATTTAGAGAACTTTTGAGTTACCACTGAGAATGCTTTGTAATGCTTTATCGTGCCAAAAGTCTAAGTCACAAAGGTGACACTATGGGCCCGACAGGTAATGCGTTGGTACTACAAAATTGCACTTTATTGCACTTTATGACACTTTTGCATTATTTCATGCGGTATCTTAATACTTTTTCAGTATATCCTCCGTTGGTTTAAACTGGAAGTACTCATTAACATATCAGGTAAAGTTATCCACAGCTTATCCACAGCACCTGCGACTGACGGAGTTTTATGCACATTTTATCCACAGAGTTATCCACAGCATTATAATGAGAACTTTCGATTACTTAAGTAATCTATTAGTACTCCAGTGGTCTATATGAGAACTTTTGTTGTATATTGCCATTCTCTGGATTTTTGATATAATGATATCTTACAAACAAACAAAGTATATAAAAAATGAAACAATTTGTATTAATTTTTGACGGTGTAAGTATTGAGTATACAGGCTATTTCAAAAATGAGAAGGAATGTATTACATATACGAAGAAACGTTACAAAAATGGCGGAGAAGGTATACTAATTCGTGCAGTTTACCCTGTACTCGAAAATGTGTACTATTGTGTTAAAACTGGAAAAGTAGTACAATAATACTCCATGGCCATAATGTAAGACTTTTCTCTTATATTGCCATTTTCTGGAAAACCTGTATACTTGCTTTATTGATTGAAAAAGACACCGAATGACAAAAAACGAAACTATAGCACTCATTATCGAGCATCTTGTAATGCAAGGGTATTCAGATGCAGATAAATTTGTGAACTATATTACTACAATTCTCCCTATGATGAGTACTTCTGACTTACTGGCCGAGTTGAATACTTTAGAACTGGAAATCTGAAAATGAATACTATTTTCTTCTCTAAGCGTCAGGAATTAAGAAAAGATTACTATGTAATACCTTTTTCTTGCTCTGACTTGAATCTTGTTAATACTGAGGTATTACATCGTGACAGGTCAGAAGCTGAACAAAAAGTATTAGATACAATCACGGATCGTATTACTTTGGCATTACTGAATAACGGTTATGAGTTGGAAAATGTGAACTTTCGTAATATGGCAATTTCTGCAAAGAAAATTGAAACTTATATACTAAAGTACTCCAGTCAGGTAATGTAATACTAAGGTGTTATATTGCCAAGTCAGGTAAACTGTGGTATAATTGTGTTTTAAATGTGAGAGGTAAAGAAAAATGCAAAGCTCAAAGCGTGATGATATTTTGGAAATGGTCGATGAAATGTTGGACATGGACGGCCCGGTGATGATCGGTTCTTTGGAATTCTCAAAGTCCGAGATTCTGAAGCGTCTGGACCCCATTGCTTATCGTGAGGTTTGCATTGACCTGATTGATTCCCACATTAGCGACCTTCAGTATGACCTGGAACGCTCGGATGATGAAGATGAAATTTTTTGGTTGAAAGAGCAAATCGAAGACCTGGAGGATTTCTAAATGCATGAATTAATGCAATATTTCTCCCTGTACCAATCCGGTGTAGGTAGGAATTCAATGCTGCATCAGGTGCCCATGCGTCACCTGAGTCAGGTAAGACTTTTGTTTGCAAAGTCAGGTATCAAAGTGAAGGTCCGTTTTCGTGGACCTCGAGCACACAGGTCGGGTCGAACCGCTCACACCAGAGCATCCACCTGCCTAAAAGGTGATGCCGTGACTTTTGCAGTTTATCGTGATTGATGGTTAGTAGGTACTTTTGAGGTGAATATTGTGAATGATAAAGTGAAAAAAGAGAAACCAGAAATGCCGGTGTGCCCGTCTTGCAAAGCAAAGATGCGTCCATCGCATTTCCATGGTTATTATGAGTCCTTTTCCATGTGGAAATGTGATTGTAAGAAAATCCCAGGTGCCAAGTCGGTTCGTGGTTCATACGCTTATTGAGGTAAAAAATGGGTAGCAAATTGATGCAATTGGCAATCGACCAGATTCGGTCTGATTTGGAAGTTGGTGATGTAACGGCAATTCAGGTATTGCTGCAAAAACTGGACAAGGATGACTTGTATTATTTCCTGTCTGAGGAAAGGCAGGAAATTGCAGGTACTTATGATGACTATGATGGCCAACCTGATGAAGCTCAGGAATGGGAATCATACGATCCTGATTGTTGAGGTAACATTCAGGTGTTGGTTACCTGGCACTAACTTATTTTTTGGTTTATATTTTAAAGGTGATTTTATGAAAGATTTGAATTGGTTGTATATGCTGGATGTGCTGAAAGGTGATAAATTCACCAACTACGGGCTCCAACAAATGGCAGAAATGAATATTGGCGAAGTCAAAGATTCAAAGCAATACCTGAAATTGACGGAACGCCTGTATACGCCAACCATTATGGAAAAATTTGCAATGAAATAATACTTGACCACAGGGATGGAGTACTTTAGTACTATATTGCCATTTCCTGTGGTACCTGTATACTTGCATCATTGAATCGAAAAGGAAACAAAATGGGAACACGGTCAGCAATCGGCATCTATCACGGCACCAAAGTCAAGGGCATTTATTGCCATTGGGATGGTTACCTGTCATACAATGGCCGCATTTTGCAGGAATACTACAATTCTCCAAAAGCCAATGAATTGATTTCATTGGGCAATGTGTCCAGTCTGGCACCTCAAATTGGTGTAAAGCATCCATTTTCTCAATTTGACACGGATTTGTCGAGTGATGAATTCGAGCAAAAATACCAAGATATGACAACCTTTTATCGCCGTGACAGGAACGAAAAAGGACAGGAATACAAGGTTTTTGATTCTGGCGAAAAATTCATTGACCACTTTGAATCCTGTGGATGTGAGTACTTCTATCTTATGAAGGACGGAGAATGGTTTGTTGCTTCCGAACAACAACGAACCTTCCAATATCTGGACAAAGCCTTGACAGAAAACCAGGAACCTGTATAATGAAGGCTCAACAGGAGAATATTATGCAATTCAATACTGATAAACCTACCCGTTCGGCCATGTACTTGGTCGACCGTGGTATGCAAGGCAAACATTACCGCTGGTATGATGCAGATACCGATACCTGGTCGCTGTGTGGTTCAGATATGAATGAAGCCAATGCCAATAAAGACAAACCATCACCCGTTGGTTTCTTTCCGTGGGTCGGTCCTTTGACTGGTCCTAAATTCGATTCAAATAAAGAGGTCGTGATGGTTAGTGAAGATAAACCAAAATCAACAAAATCACCAAAGGCGCCTGCCAAGAAAATGGCACGCCAACGCACCGCAACGCCTGCCAAACTGGTTATTGTGACAGTTGGCAATACCCGTGTCGGTTCGATTGTGAAAGGTTCCAAGACCTTGCATCCCGATGGCACCGTGTTCTTCCGTGAAGATCGACAAAAGTGGATTGCTATGATGAATGGCAAACAAGAAGCGGCACGGCCAACACCTGAAGCGTGTTTGTCGTTTTTGAAGAAAAAATACAATGTCGATGGCATTGTTTTGAAATAAGGAGTAAATGATGGGTTTAGATATGTACGCTTGGCGTGTCAAAGCAGAGGACGCCATTGATGATTTTGAAGTTGCTTCCGATGATGAAGGTCGATCCGAAGTTGAAGAAATGTTTTACTGGCGTAAACACCACGACTTGCATGGTTGGATGGAACGCCTGTATCGTGAAAAGGGTGGCACCAAGGAGTCCTTTAATTGCGTGAAAGTGCGATTGACAATGGAAGACCTGCAGCGATTGGCAGTGGATGTAACAAAAGGCCGATTGCCTGAAACAGTTGGTTTCTTTTTTGGTGATAATCCACCCGATGCCGATTCTGTTGCACAGGATATGGAATTCATTGGCAAGGCAATGGCAGTTGTCGCTGTAGGTGATGCCGTTTATTATGATTCATGGTGGTAATATGACATACGATAGAAAAGTGATGGTTGAGCTGGATTGGGATACTGTTGACAATATTGTGAAAAACGAATTGCAATCTGTATACGAATCATTAAAGTATGATTTGGAACGGCGTGCTGAGGGCAAGACCTGGGGCATATTTGCAACGGATGAAGCCGAAGATATTGCACAGATTACGGAACACATCTATGCGTTGGAATTGATTTTGAAATATTATGGTGCATGGAGTGAAAGTCAATGAAAACCAGTGAAATCAAAAAAGGCATGAGAATCCTTCTAACCAACGGATGGGAAGGAACCATGAAAGACAATGGCCGTGGAGTTACCCGAATTGCTGAAATTGAGGGATTCTACACGGAAACAGGATCGGTGTATTCGTTCGATATTGCATCCGCACAACCGGACAATGATGGCGTTTGGCACAAAATCGAATACACGGAAAAAGAGTTGAAAACCAAGGCAATGAATGCCGCCATTTTCGGAGGATGAAATGTATAAATTAGAACTTTCTTACTCAGAAGATTTTGCGATTGATTCTGCCCTCCGTTTCCTGTGCGGTCAACCCTGGAGTGTGTCCAAGGACATCCAGAGCGTTTCCAGTGCATACCGACTTGATCCAGACCTCATGGAACTGGCGGTGGCCGTTCTATTTCCGTCTGCCGTGGTCCATGTAGCGACAGGTAAATCAGTGTAATACTTGACCGGACTGCTTGAGTACTTTCGTTGTATATTGCCATCCTCACCAGGACCTGTAGAATACATCGTATTGATTGATTAGGAGTGACTGATGAGTGAGATTAAATTTGTGAACGGCAAGTATGTTGCCACCGTCAATGGCAAGACCGTTAAACGCAGCAAGCGTGAGCACCTTGAATATGTGATCCGCAAGGCATCCAAAGAGTCCGTGGACTCCACGCCTGCCAAAGAGTCCAGATTCTCTATCAATGAGCGTTTCGGCTTTGTGTCTGACATGGTTGCCATGCTTGCTTCAGGTGCTCAGGCATCCGTTGTTGTGACTGGTCCTGGTGGTCTTGGTAAGTCCTTTACTGTATCGCAAACCTTGACAGCTCTTGGCTTCAAGGATGTGTCAGTGCTTGAAGATTTTGCAGTAGGTACGGTCTTAAAGACTGCCAAGACCTTCCGTGTTATCAAAGGTTACTCCACACCAAAAGGCCTGTACCGTACACTTTATGAAAATAAAGATGGTGTGATTGTGTTTGATGATTGTGATTCGGTTCTCAAGGATCCTACATCATTGAACCTGCTCAAAGGTGCGCTTGATTCATATTCACGCCGTATCATTTCATGGCGTGCTGATATCAAAGATGAAGATTTGCCCACATCCTTTGAATTCAAAGGTCGAGTGATTTTCATCTCCAACCTGGCATCATCCAACATTGACCAGGCTATCATCACCCGCTCAATGGCCGTTGACCTGTCAATGACCAACAAACAAAAAATTGAGCGTATGCAGCACCTGTTAACTTCAGGTGAGTTTATGCCTGAGTTTGACAAGACCGTCAAGGCTGACGCCATGGGTTTGATTGAACGCTTGCAAGATTCAGTTAAAGAGTTATCGCTCCGTACACTGATTCAGGTAACAAAGATCCGTCAAGGCGCAGGTAAAAACTGGTCTGATTTGGCAGAGTACACCATTTGTGGTTAATTTAAATTTTTAAAAGGTAATAAAATGTTTTTCTCACTATCAACCAAAGAAGGTAAAAATCTCGATACAAAAAATGTTAAGTATATGACATTTGACAATATTGAGTATGCTTTGTTTCCAATTTTAAATGATGTTGAAACCAAAAAAATTGTTACACTGTTTCCAGAAGATGACAAACAAGTAATTGTTGAAAATGCTCTTGAACGTACTTTATTTGGTACTTTATTTGATACTCAAAATAAACCTAAGTTATATAAAAGCAGTGTTGCATTCCGCATTCGTCAATGGTTGGAAAATGCAAAAATTGGTGAATCTACGGTGATTATGTCACCATCAGATTATGCAATTCGTGTTGCTTGTGAAACCCGTGGTGTGAAAGCAAAGATTTTTAAACAAAAACGTGGACAATATCGTGTTGTATTTGATGCAAAGAAAAAATACGCACGGCAAAAAGGTGCTTAAATGAAAATAGTAATAAATGATTGTTTTGGTGGTTTCGGTTTATCTGATGCCGCATTTGAGAAATTCCTTGACCGTAAAGGCATAGCATGGGAAAAACAACCCCGTGGAGATTATGGTTGGCATGAATATTATCATGCTGGACACTTGGGTGATGATGAACACTATTTGTATTCCCGAACCATGATTGAGGATCGGTCTGATTCTGATTTGGTTGCCGTGGTGGAAGAAATGGGTAAATTGGCGAATTCAGAATATTCTGAATTGAAAGTGTTGGAAATACCCGATGGTGTGGAATGGCACATATGTGAATATGGTGGGCTTGAGCACATTGCTGAAGACCATAGAACTTGGAGATAAAATGGAATTAGGGGTTTGTCCAACTTGTAATGGCTCAGGGCATATGCCTTGTCCAGATCATTTGAGGCGTTACGGCCAAGATTACAAATGGTATGGTTACCGTGCTGAAGATGACACGGTGGACTGTACCAATTGTGGTGGTCAATATATGATGGGTCGACCAACAGGTCAGGTTAAATTGAGACCTGATGGTACACCTTGTGTCCACCTTTACAATTCGCAGAGTGCAGGTCATTGTTACACTAAGTACACCTGTGCCCATTGTGGTGATGTTCATAATATAGATTCGGGTGATTAATATGAATGAAGAACTTAAAAAATTGGTGATTGAGGTAGGTGCGCCGGTTGAAATGTTGGATGAATTGTGGTTCAATGTATTCTGTCAGAAATTTGCTGACCGTCTAATCAAAGAAGTTGAAGACCTTTATGGTGATTGGAAAGAATAATGTGGCGCAAAAAACAAATTCAAAGGAATGATATGGATATGGAATATGATGAAAACGAATTCAATGGTTACAATATTAACTATGACATGATTGTCAAGGCCAAAGATTGCCTTGCTGTGACACGGTTGCTTGCTGCTGACTTGATGAATAAACCATATATGACCGTTGGTGATTTCATGCGTGATTTGACCGATGAAGACCTCACCACATTGACTGGTGTTGCTGATGATGAGGACAGTCCAAAATATGAAGATTTGATTTTGATTACACAAATGCTTTGTTCTGCTGAAGGGCTTGAGAATACATTTGACCTTGAAGAAATCCAAAATCGAATGTCACAATTTATATTGCTGTTGACCTGTGAGCAATTGGCTCGCAAAGGTATGGTTAAAATCTATCGTGAGAATATGTCCTTTGGTCCAGATATGGAGAACAAAGTTGTGGTAGAGAAATTAGAAGATTAATATGCTAACTGACATAAAACAAAAAGAATGGAAAGATTCTGCTGATGATTGTCATTACTATTACAACAAAGATGATGGTAGAATCGTTGGCCAAGTAAATAAAATAGCATTTACTAAAGTTTTCATTGCAAAAATCATACACAACCACAATGATGAAACTTTCCTTGGCCAGTTTATATCATGTGCATTTGCTCAAAATGCCGTTGAATTGTTTTGGCAAATGCAAGATGTTACATTAATTGAGTAAAAAATGAGATATTATTCCTTTGCATACCCAATTGACGGTGATGATTGTATTGAAACAAAATCAGAAGATGATATTCGCAAAGAATATTGGCCACATTGGTATGGAAAAATGTGTGAGAAATATGGCAAAGAAATAGTAGATGCCAATTATTCTTTTGAAGATTGTTTGATGGACTGGATTGTGGTCCATTGGGCCTGGGAGGTTACAGAATGAATGTATTCTTTGCTTTATTTTTTACAGTGTGGTCAGGTTGGAGGTTGGTCAATGTGGACTACCAAAAACATCCAACTTGGTATTACCTGTTGGACGGCCTGGTTTTCTCATTCAATTTATCTTTAATACTTTTGTATCTATTTCCTTGATGTTGTATTTGTGCAACCACAGCAAATAGTTGTTGCCATTTACCTTGGTTCTGGTATAATAGAGTCTTAGTTTGATTGAAAAAGGTTTGTAATGATTCTGAATAACGCACCTCAAGCAGAAGCCGTGTTATCTAATGTAGGCGAAATTGGTGAATTCCGTATTCGCAATTCTGCTAAGGCATTCAACATCCTTAGCTCTGGCTTATATGCCAATAAAGTTAAGGCGATTATCCGTGAGCTTTCGTGCAATGCGATTGATTCTCACACCGCCGCCGGCACCACACAGCCGTTTGAGGTGCACCTTCCAACCACGCTCGAACCGTGGTTTTCTATTCGTGATTTTGGTACAGGATTAAGCCATGAGCAAGTTACTAACATTTACACGACATACTTTGAAAGTACTAAAACAGAGTCCAATGCCTTTATCGGGGCGCTGGGTCTTGGTAGCAAGTCTCCTTTTAGTTATACTGATAATTTTACCGTTACTGCCGTAAAAGATGGCCGCAAAGGTATCTACACCGCTTTTATCAATGATGTTGGTGTGCCATCCATTGCTCTGATGGGCGAAGAGCAGGTAACAGAACCTAATGGCGTTGAGGTAAAATTCTCCGTCAATGACAGGTACGACTTTAGCAAATTCTCTGATGAAGCAGTTAAAGTGTATCGTTGGTTCCCTGTATTGCCTACAATTACAGGTAACACAATCGCCATTGAACGTGTTGAATATGAAACCAAGAATATTATTCCTGGTGTTCATTCACGCAAACATGATGGTTATGGTCGTAATTCTTCATCCATTGCTGTGATGGGTAATATTGCATATCCAATTGATGTACCACAAGCCGAACAAGCGCTTGAAGGTGTACACCAATTGCTGAAATGTGGCCTTGTGATTGAATTTGGCATCGGCGAGTTGGACTTTCAAGCAAGTCGTGAAGGTTTGTCCTACATTCCGCTGACGATTGATTCTATTCGCAAAAAATTGGTTGCAGTTAACTCTGCATTGACCAAGGTTCTTGCTACTGAAGCTGATGCGGTTGAAGGTGAATGGGAACGATCAAAGTTTTTGTATAACAAGAAACGCCAAGAATTATGGCAAGGTGCAGTGCTTGAATATGTAACCAACACCGATTTTGCTTTGTTTGATGCAACTAGTTCTTGGAATCATTTATTCGATATCAAGGCAGATTTGCTTGATTTGAAGGCTATGAACATTCATATCAAACAATTTGAATCTGAGCGTGGTAATAACCGTTGCAAGAATCGTAGTCATTCTGTATCTTATGATAAAGACCAAAAGCGTATTGAGTATTTCAATATCGAGGTTGACAACACCACATTGTTTGTTGAGAATGATTGTAAGACTGGTTCATTTGAACGTGCTAAACACCATTTCCGTAACAAAGAGAAGAAAAACACTTATCGTGAAACTGTGTTTGTGTTGGATAGGTTGCATAAAGAACATCCAATGGACTTGGTTTCTTTCTATGCAATGTTGCACAATCCACCTGCTGCACAGCGTATAGCTGCATCAAGTTTGATTGAGAAACCACGTAAGGCTGGTGTTGGTAATGGTTTTGGTAAAAACTTGACCATTCTTCAACTTGAAAAGCGTGGTGGTCCATCTAGAAGCTCATCATCAAATGACATGGTGTGGCGTGCTGCAGGTACTTTGGATACATTTGATAAAACTCAAAAGATGTATTATGTACCAATGACTGGTTTTGTACCACAATTCAAAAAATTGAATACACATTATGGTGTAACCGAGTTGGCAGATATGTTGCGTAGAACTGGTATGGCAGAATTTGCCATCGACCTATATGGTGTGCGTAAAGGTGACATTGATGCCATTAAGAAAATGTCCAACTGGATTAACATCGAAGACCATATTACTACCGTTTTGACTGGGTTAAATACTAAAATCGGCATGGCTTCCGTGTTGGAAGGGCTTGACAAACATCCGATTTTCGGATATAATTATCAAAAAGTGTCTGATGGTGTCGATGCAAAGAGTCCCGCAAAAATGTTCTTGGACAGTTTTGTTGGCCTACCAAAGATGGCTGGTATTCATTGGCTGAATAGATTGATGCAAAATATGAATATTCAAAATAATATTGATGTTAAAGCTGTGACTACACAGTTTAAAAGCAAATTGATGGAATTCTCAAATAGATATCCATTGATAAACAAGTTTGGTTCTTATGCAAATGAGGACCATGTGTGTGAGTATGTTAATTTAGTTGATACAGTGAAAGGTGTCTAAAATGTTTCCGTATTTGATCCAAGGTTCCAATGTTGTGGTTGTTATCAATAACACACCACATACAATTTCCAAAACCCATATCACCTATCAAAAGGTAGTTGATGCCATTAAGGCCAGTGATTGGGACACCGTGCGTGATACAATCAATCCTAAAAAGGTTGTGTTGAATTATGGTGCAGGTAACATTGCAGTCCAAGGCGAGAAATTGTTTTGGAAAGGCAATGAAATGCATGGTGCAATCGTTGACCGTATGGTGCAAATGCTGCAAGATGGATTCCCTATCAAACCATTGGCCAACTTCATGCAAAACATGATGGAAAACCCATCATATCGTGCTGTGAATGAGTTGTATGGTTTCTTGGAAAAGAATCGTTTGCCAATCACACCTGATGGTCACTTCCTTGCATACAAGCGAGTGCGTGAGGATTACACCGATTGCCACACCGGCAAGATGGACAATTCTGTTGGTAAGATTGTGGAGATGGAACGCAACCAAGTGAATGATGACAAGAACCAAACTTGCTCTGCTGGTTTGCACTTCTGTTCTGAATCATACTTGTCTTGCTTTGGTGGTGAACGCACCTTGATTGTTAAAATCAATCCCCGTGATGTTGTGTCCATCCCAACAGATTACAACAATGCGAAAGGTCGTGCCTGTCGTTATGAGGTGATTGGTGAAGTTGGTGTAAACCCCAATGATGCGGTAGAATTCTCCGCACCTGTGCAAGAAAACGCAAACTCTGCTGCTTGATATGTCCAATCCTGATGATAAGGTGAAGCATTCAAAACGCCTGCTGAAGGATGAGAATGCTATCAAGAAGCAAACCAAGATTGCCAAGTCTCATGGCATGAATGTTAAAGAACCTCACAAGTTTGCCAAACATCATGCAATGGATTGTGGCAATCCTAGGTGCTCTGTGTGTAGTAGCCCACGGAAACTAACCAAAGAGAAAACCATACAGGAAAAATCCTTTGAACAAACTGGTAAGTGGAATGAAGAATGATAACTATAGTGTTACTTGCCACGCAAGTGATTTTGGCGTATAATATGGGTTGGTTCTATTAATTGGAGTAAATGATGAGTTTGAATCGTAATCAATCTGCCTTTGTTAAAGCTGCTGAAGAAATTTTTGGTGTTGGTTCAATACTGACACGGGATGGCATTCAGCATGTTGTTGAAGAAGCAGATATTTCTTTCCCATATTGGTTTGTTACTAAATCGGAATACCGAGTTGATCGTGGCCGTTACAAGTTGCCATCTATTGGTACCAAAAAACAAATGAAACAACCAGAACCTGAACCTGAATTGGAAGTGGCCTTGGCTGCACAGGTATTAGAATTCAAGCAACCTAGAATGATTGATGATTCTGACGTATCAATCCCTGCAAAGTATCCAGATTATGTCCCCTTTGGTTTTTATAAAGATTTACGCAATATTATTAAGTCTGGTGTGTTTTATCCTGTGTTTATCACAGGTCTATCTGGCAATGGTAAAACACTCATGGTTGAGCAGGTATGTGCCGAACTTACTAGAGAGTGTATTCGAGTTAATATCTCCATCGAAACCGATGAAAGTGATTTACTTGGTGGTCCTACTCTTGTTGATGGTAATGTGGTTAATCGTGATGGTCCTGTTATTACGGCCATGAAGCGTGGCGCCATTCTGTTGATTGACGAAGTTGATCGTGGTTCCAATAAGTTGATGTGCTTACAAGGCATCTTAGAGGGTAAACCATACTACAACAAGAAGAACGGCGAAATGGTTTATCCTAAAAATGGATTTTCTATCATTGCTACTGCAAACACCAAAGGTCGTGGTAGTGAAGAAGGTCGCTACCTGTCACAGATTCTTGATGATGCATTTCTTGAACGTTTCCCTATCACAGTCGAACAGGAATATCCTGATGTTAAGACTGAAAAGAAAATTCTCACACCATTGATTGATGACCAGGATTTTGTTGAGAACCTCACTCAATGGGCTGACGTTGTTCGACAATCATTTGACCAAGGTGCTACGGATGAAATCATCTCCACTCGCCGTTTGGTCCACATTGCCAAGGCATACAAAATTTTTGGTGACCGTATGAAGGCCATCGAATTGTGTGTGTCCAGGTTTGATACTGACACCAAGATGGCATTCCTAGACTTATACTCCAAGGTTGACGCCAAGGTCAATGCACCTGTGGGAACATCTGCAAAGCCAACAATCCTGGATGAGATTCCATTCTGATGTAAAAAAACAACACTGGATGGTTGCCAACATGCCACTCATGTGTTATAATCACTATGTTGGTTCTTTAATCATGTTATTTTGAAAGGACTTAAATGTCAAACACTGTACGCACCGGCAAACAAAACCGCCACGAAAAAATCACCGTTACTTTGCTATCTGGCAAACCGGTATCTCCCGATGAAATTAAATCCTGTTTCAAAGGTACGGATCAAGAAGCGGTTCTCTATCGCTTGTCCACCAACATTTACAATATCCGCAAAGATGGTGGCATCGTAAAGGTTCACAAAGAAGGCCGCAAGGTTACAGCATATCAATTGGTTAACCACACCGAGTTTGATGCAAACGGCCGATATGTTGGTAAACCTACATCAGTAACAGTAACCGCACCTCTTGCACAACCTGACACTGTTGAAGCCTAATATGGTTAATCTCAAATGGGCTAATCAATCGCTTGATTGGCCAAAGCTCGCTGCTGTAGTATCAATCGCCATTTTCTTGGCATGCCTTAATGCCATTTTGGTGATGTTGTGTTGGAATTTGTTTCTTGTTCCTGCAATTACAGGTTTCAATGAAATTGATTTCATTCAATCGCTCGGCATCACCGGTCTTTGTGGCATTCTGTTCAAAGATAATGGCTTTAGAGCATCATACAAATGAATGACTGGGACAGAGATAATCTGAAATTTATTATGGAAACAGATGATGGCGCCTTTGATGTGTGGCTCGACCAAGCTGATGACCGAGACATTGAATATGCATTGGAATTGATTCGTATGGCTCGGGCTGAATTGATGGTTCAGGAAATGGAAATTACTGACTCTGTTTCCAATTTTACAGAAGCAAATTTGTTAATTGAAAGGATTAAAAATGTTTAATAAAAGTGTGAGGTACAGTATGTTTACTGTTATGTTTTTGGTGATTGCTGCGTGTTCAACTCCCAAACTCCAAGGTTTCAAGGAGCCAAAGATGATTGAGCGTGCTGAGGTCATTCGAGCACAAAAAGATTGTATTGATGCAAAAATGCGTCCAGTGATTCAAACACTGCCACAGAAAACGGATCATGGTACTATCATGTATCCCGTTGCTGTTAATTGTGAAACTTATGTTGCTCGTCCGTAATCTATAAAAGGTGATTTAAATGTATTCCGAGGTTGTTAATAGTTCGGGTATCTCCCAACACACATTAGAATTGATGGTGTTGGGTTCTCTTGGCATTTTGATTTTTGGTGCAATTTTCTATTTGTACTGGAAACAAATTATCTTTGGTTGTTTGGCCTTGTTTGGTGTTGTGGTTTTTGCCAATCACCAACCGTCCAAAAAACCAGAACCTGCACCTATTCCTGTTGTGGAAAAGATTGTAGAGGTTGAAAAGATTGTGGAGAAACAGGTCGAGGTTATCGTTGAGAAAGTTGTTGAACCTTTGAAGCCGCTCGAGGTCAAACCAGTGAAACCTACTGAGGTGAAACCACCTAAAGAGGAACTAATGACCAAGCCCGAAGATGACCGGAAATACTTTGTTGAAGATTGCCTGTCATACACCGATTACAACAAGAAACAATGTGAAGCCATTTGGGACAAGCGGGAAACTGCTGACCAAAAATTGCTTGATGTTGACAATGTTGCATACAAGAAACGCCGGGCAGAAGCATTGAAGAAGCCTGGCGCATTTGTCACCCATTATACTTTGCAAGATAGGAAATAAAAATGATGATTAAACTGTACCGTGGATTGGTTGATATATTGACTAGCCAATGTGAATCGTTGAACAAAGAATTCATCACACACATTAGGACCTTTAACGAAGGTGGTGATGAACAGAGTTTTGGCACCGCAGGTTTTTGGAATCTTTTGCTTGAAGTTGTTTACATTCTATATGTGAAAACATTTGTTGGTGTTGGAATATTGATGACAATTGGCTTGGCTATCATTTTCTTTCCCCTGTATGCACTGTGGAATTCAATAACTAACGCATTTAATTTTAACATGCGGTTTCACCAACAAGAAATGAATCAAGAATTTGTAGAACCTAAGATGGAGAAAAAATGATTGACAGTGATTTGGAATCAATTACGGATGACTTCAATGATTTTCTGATGAAGATTGTCCGTAATTATGAGGTGTCATATCCCGCATTGTGCGGGATTATTATGGCACAGATGGTTAATCTTGCACAAGAATCTGGCCACGAAAGGACTGTCCTTGGTTTGTTGCCACACATTGAAAGAAAATTGAAGTCTGAAGGATTACATTAATGGCTTTAAATCCCGATCAAATATGGTGGAGTCAACCATCTTTCGATGACCAAGAATATGCCATCAAAGGTGAAATGATTATTGCAGAACTTCTACTCAGTGAATTTGAATTGTTGCAATTTGATCCTAATTCTGTACTTACTGAAATGGAAATTAAAAAACGATTGATGACGAAATTGATGGATGTATTGGCCATCAGCAAAAGTGTTGAATTTACAAAAACGGATAGTCCTATTAATGGTTCAAAAATGTTTAGGGCAAGGATATTTGCTGTACCTGATGACCAAGTAAGAATCCTAAGAGTGTCGCAAATAAACAACAAATCCGCTTGACATATATACCGGTTTCTGTTATAATACTATTATGAAAATCGCAATCTGCTCAGACCTACACCTTGAATTTGGTACAATTTCACTAGAGAATACCGAGAACGCCGATGTTCTTATTCTCTCTGGTGACATTTGTGTAGCCAAAGATTTGATGAACAAGGACAATAATGATATTCTCGACCGCTTTGGCCGCTCTGAAGCGTGGCACACATTCTTTCAGGAATGCTCTGATAGATTTCCGCATGTCATTTATGTTATGGGAAACCATGAACATTACCACGGTGATTATCGTGACACTCTTGGAAATTTGCGTAGTCGCCTTAATTATCTCAGCAATCTACACATCTTAGACAAAGAACAAATTGCTATTAAAGATGTCATCTTTATTGGTGGTACTTTGTGGACAGATATGAACAAGGAAGACCCAATCACACTGCTGCACATGAAGGGTATGATGAATGACTTTCGTTGTGTTCAAAATAGTAATCGGATGACAACCTTTAAAGACGAAGATGGTAAATTCCATGAACGCAAAAGTCGTTTCACACCAGAAGATGCGGTAGAAGACCACAAAGAAATGTTGGCTTATGTTCGTATGATGGTTGAAGGTAAATGGGATCAAAAGTTTGTTGTTGTTGGTCACCATGCACCAAGCAAACAATCCACACATCCCAGATATCAAAAAGAAGAAATTATGAACGGTGGTTATAGTACCGAGTTGTCGGAATTCATTGTAGACCATCCACAAATTAAATTGTGGACTCATGGTCATACACATGAAGATTTCGATTACATGATTGGTTCTACACGCATCGTTTGTAATCCCCGTGGTTATGATGGATATGAAAAACGTGCTAGTAGATTTGAACTTAAATTTGTGGAGATTTGAACATGGAAAAGAAACTGTATCTAGTTGAAACTGTATCAATGTTTCGTATGCGTTATGTGATTGAAGCTCGTGAAGAAGGTCATGCTGCCGATGAATTTGTCATGGAAGTTGGTAATGAATCATTCAAAGAATTCTCACAACACCACATGGATGAAGTGATTGTTTCCACCCGTGAATTGTCCGCAACCGACTATGTTGAATTGTTTGATGCCGACAATGACTACTTGAAGTCATGGCCCGTTAGTAAGAAAATGGAATCAATCAACTCTGTTGAATATCAAGATGAAAGTTTTGGTTTAAAATGAGAAAGATTCTCGTAACAGGTTGTTCTGGTTATATTGGCCAACACCTATGTAAAGTCCTGGAAAAAGAATATGTGGTTGGTATGGACCGTGTATTCAAACCTGTGATGGCGGAGAAATTTGTCATGCAAGATATCACATCTGGTTTTGACCACTATGACCATTATGATGCAGTCATTCATTTGGCTGCATTGGTTAATGTTGGTCAATCTATGATTTCGCCAATGGAATACTACCGCAACAATGTTACAGGTACTCTGAAGTTATTGGAAAACATCAGCTTTGATAATTTCATTTTTGCATCTACTGGTGCCGCAGAAAATCCTTGCAGCCCATATGCTTTATCAAAAGCAAGTGTGGAATCAATGATTCGCCAATATTGTATAATGAACAACAAGGATTATACCATCTTTCGTTTTTACAATGTAACAGGTAGTGCAGGTTACGGACCAACAAACTGGGATGGCCTGTTCTATAACTTAATGAAGGCAGAGGAAACCGGTGAATTCAATCTTTATGGGAATGATTATGATACAATTGATGGTACCGCCGAGCGTGATTATGTTCATGTACTTGAAGTGTGCAATGCTATTAAGATGGCAGTCCAAAGACCGTCCAATCTATTGGTGGAAAACCTAGGTACTGGTACAGGCCACACTGTACAACAAATTGTGGATAAATTTAAACTGGTAAACGGTTGTGACTTCAAGGTAAACCATTTGCCACGTAGGTGTGGTGATATGGCCAAATCGGTACTCAAAAATGTCTCGCCATACATGCAAAAATCCTTTACAATAGAAGAAATGTTAAGAGTTTCAAAATGAAGATTTATAAATCAAACTATCGTAATCATTGGATCAGTCCATATACCATCTTGGACTATATGTTCTTTTGGACAGACTGGTCTAAGTGTAGCCGCTGGACCACGGAACAAAGTCTTGAAGATCACCGTCGAGAAAAAAGTCAGTTTGTGGAATATCCAGAATGGGTAGAGAAGTGGTCTGACCGTTTGGTGCCTATTAGTCGTGCAATTCAATCAGTATTGGATTTTGTGCATCCTCAAATCAATTATGTAAAAATTGATAGATGGGACACTTGGAATATGGATCATACCCTGTCCAATATCATTTTACCAATGTTGAAACAACTAAAAGCAACCAAGCACGGTTCACCGTTTGTTGAAGATGTTGATGTTCCTGTCGAATTCCAATCTTGGAATTGCTGGCCTAAGGAAAATGAATGGGACACAGATGAAAATCACTTCAAGCGTTGGGATTATATCCTTGATGAAATGATTTTTGCTTTTGAACACAGGGTTGACGATTCATGGCAAGACGCATACCGTTCAGGTGAAATTGATATTAAGTGGGTGCCTATAGATGCCAAGGGTAACGAAGTACCAAAAGGTGAACATAAGTATTATCAAATGGGTCGTGGTCCTAAAGATACTTATGTGTGTGATTATGATGGTATAAAAGAAGTAGAAAAAAGAATGGAAAACGGATTCCGTTTATTCGGCAAATACTATCAAGGATTGTGGGATTGAATATGAGTGAAGTTGCACAGCGAGAAAAGTATTGGTGGGAACATTATCCCCTACACCAATTGTGGTGTAATGATGCCTGCCCATTGGTACCACGATTTAAATATCGACCAGGTGATGAATGGAATGCTAATGGTTGGTCATTACATTGGTTGATATTTAACATTTGGACACTGGAACATTTTAGTTTTGGTATTGATGCAAGTCTGGCACAAGATAGTATATCTGTTGGCATTATTCTCCCCTATCTCCGAGTTATTATTGGCTTTCATCATGTGTGGCATTGGACATGGTTATACAGTATAGGTCGTATGTTACGCCGCAAACCAGCGTTGAAGAATGATAAAGGAGAATACAATTGAGTAACTTGGTATCTTATGCAGAATCTGAAATGGACCGTATTGGTCTAACCAATGAAGATGAATACAACGGAATGATGCGTGAACACATTCTAAAAATGGTTAAGGTGTTTGCTGAAGAACACCATTCCGGTTTCTCAGGCCGTTATGCACTAGACCTTCTAACTAAATTGTTGGACTTTAAACCATTAACACCATTAACAGGTGAAGATGATGAATGGACAGATATAAGTGATTACGGTGATTCGCCTCGTTACCAAAACAAAAGATGTTCATCAGTTTTCAAAAATCCAGATGGTGAATGTTATGACATTGATGGCAAAGTATTCTGGGAATGGTATCGTGATGAAAATGGCAAGGCATACCAATCATACTATTCCAACTATGGTTGTAGGTTGCCTGTAACTTTCCCCTATATGCCACCAGACAAACCCATCTATGAATACCGTTGGTCGGACGCAGAACCTAGAACACCTCCGCAAACGGAAGAAGGTTTCATTGAGTGATGTGGAGACTGTGGGCAAAAGCCCTAGGTGAGAAGGCAGGATCCACCGACCGTGAGGCAAACATTATCGCTTGCCTTAGAACCCTAATTGTGTTATCATACATCACCACAAACATTTTCATTATCGCAGGCGTTATAAGGCATTGGTAATATGTTATCAGTTATACATTATGTTTCAGCGGTTCGCCGTTTAGAAGAAATTGAGAAAACCATTCTAATGATGGGTGGTTCAAGGCATCACGACAGGGATGTACCGGTTACACTGGTTGCTCAACGTGATATGGTGAAAAGAGAGATTGAATACTACAAAGAGAGGTGTGAAGCACTTACTCTTTATACATTCCTTACTTTATTTTTTGGTTCTATTGCTTGTTTTGCTGTTTGGAAAATTTATGCGTAAAATTTGGGAATTTATTAAAGAATGGGCTTTCACTTCATTGGTTATTGCTGCTCTGATTTGTTTCATATATATGGGTGCAACATCGAAAAGTAAACCACCTGAGCCATTGAAAGAATTTAAAGATGGTATACAAAACCATCTTGTCTGGTCAATCAAAGGTGAATGTTTTTTTGTGAGGCCAGATACCGATGTTACTGTGTATTTGATTCGTGTCGTTGATTGTGATAAAAAATAAGGAGTTAGTATGAGTTTATTTGTTGAAGTTAATTCTGTTGAAAAAGGTTGTCCAGTTATTGTTAACTTAGAACACATCATTGAAATTGCACCATTGGCTGCAGGTGGTTGTGCTTTATTTACATTAGATAGTGCGGGAATGAATTCTAAGAATTCTATGAGAGTAACTAATGATTATAGTGAATTCAAACAGTTTGCTATGCAGACAGTATCTGCTGAAGATATTGAAAGACGATTCCCAACCAAAGCAAGCAAAAAAGATAAAACACTTGAATTGGAAATTCCAAAACTATGAAGTTTGTATTCACGGCAGAGCATGAAGCACCTCTATACAGTCTTATCAACAGTAAACACCGTGGAACAAAACTGACTATGGAGTTTGAAGCCGAGGACCTTGAAGTAGTGCTCTCTGAATTTCAAGATTTCTTGCGAGGCCTTGGTTTTCATTTTGATGGTCAACTTGAAATTGTTAATGATACTGATGCTAACACAATAGAGTTGGTTCGTAAAACATTTCAAGATGATCCAGAAGATGATGATGGTCGTTGTTAATGATAGAGTTGTTTAGACCAACTTTTGAATGGATTAGAGATGATTTTAAGTCTAATAGAATTCGGTTTGCTATTGAGTTGCTTGCTTGGGCTATCAGCATTGGTTGCTCGATTACTATGGCTCTCACAGTCCCAAACCCACCTTTATTGTCTCTCTATCCTGTTTGGATTACTGGCTGTGCCCTCTATGCTTGGGCTTCTTGGACTAGGAAATCTTTTGGCATGTTGGCTAACTACATCTTGCTCACATCTATTGATACCATTGGCTTAATTAGGATGTTAATGTGATTAATTTAACTAGTAAAAAAATTTACCCACCGGCAGTCAGTATTGATTTTATTAAACCATTATCATATCAATTTCGGGTTGTTGAGATTCTTGGTGATGATGGCCAAGTTGCAACAGTGAAACTACAAGTGGAAGTTTGGGAACATGATGAAAACGGTTACGGCACAATAAAACAACGTTGGACTGATGTGCCTCGGGTTAGATTTGACAAACACGGCGGAATGATAATACCATGAATATCTTTTATCTCGACAATGACCCCAAAGTGTGTGCAGAAATGCACAATGATAAACATTGCATTAAAATGATCCTTGAATATGCTCAACTTCTTTCTACTGCTCACCGTGTTCTTGATGGTACTGAATCTGTTGGCCTCTCTGAAACTGGTCGAAAACAAACTCGATATGTTCTTCCTGACGGCCGTGAATCTGTGCTTTATTCTGCTACTCATATCAACCATCCTTCAGCAATTTGGTGTAGGCAGTCTTATGCAAATTATGTTTGGTTGTCTAAGTTGTTGACCGAATTATGCCGTGAATACACCTATCGTTATGGTAAAGTTCACAAAGTAGAAGCATCTGGTCTTGAAGAAGAATTGATGTATCCACCAATGAATATTCCTGCACACGCACCGTTCACTGAGCCAACACCAGCCATGCCTGATGATGTAAAAGTGGCAGGTGATTCTATTGCGTCCTACAAGAATTACTATATAAATAATAAACAGCACCTAGCCTCATGGCGAGGTAAGATTAACTCACGACCTGTTCCAAACTGGTTCCAAACTACATGATTTACACATTTCTGAATAAGAATACAAATGAAATTGAAGAACATACAATGCGCCTTGCAGAGTATGATGAGTTTAAACTAAACAACACCCACCTAGAACGATACTTTGGTCCCGAAGGCCTGCCTGGCTTTGGGGATGGTATGCGTATGGACACACCAGGAGTTGGTAAGGCCGACTCCGCATTTGAGAAGTATGTCATCAATCGTATGAAAGAAACCATTCCAGGAAATACGATGGGTGGCCATAAAACCAAGATGCAAAGAGAATGGTAATGCCTCAAATCCCCGCCCTATTTCTACCTAAAAAGAAAACTGAGGAAAATACTCAGTCAAAAAATTTGAATAAAAATCGGAAGAAAAAAGAATCCGATAACTCCAAAAAAGTTTCAGCACTAGTCCAAGGGAGAAATGATGGTTACAAAAAAAACGACAGCCAGATACGCAGCGGAGCAATTGCAGGATGATGAAAATAAAACTAGGCATCAACCAGTATCAACCAATTCATTGAAAATAAAACCAGACCATTTAAAGACATTTGAACCACTAACAGAGAATCAAAGACTATTCTTTGAAATGTATAAAGGCGGTGCCTACTTCATGGGACTATTCGGTAGTCCTGGGGTAGGCAAAACTTTTTTGGCACTATATAAAGCACTAGAAGAAGTATTGGATAAATCCAATTCTTTTAAACAGGTAGTGGTTGTG
>Ga0222713_10001296_pt1 | contig 28240 bp, 33 predicted proteins | sample C33_649DmetaG_FD_165061 | JGI IMG/M metagenome (GOLD analysis project Ga0222713, IMG submission 165061) | Estuarine water microbial communities from San Francisco Bay, California, United States - C33_649D | ecosystem: Environmental > Aquatic > Marine > Unclassified | place: USA: California... | reverse complement strand
GATCAAATCAATCCATTTTTTCAAAGATTCGATTGAAACGTTTGAATCTGGATGTTGAACATAAACCACTCCTTTATTGTCTTTTCTAATATCTGAAACTAATTTACAAAGGTTACGAGTCTTTGTCTCAAAATCAACGATATTATGAATATTACACTTTGACATTGCGTTTGGATTTGTTGTAATCCCAACCACTTCTTTTCCAGACAATCCCTTTGATAAGAAGGATTCCCATATGGTCTTGATATAATCTTCGTCGCCAGTATCGATAAAAAATTTGATGTCTTTCATATTATTTATTTTTCTCCAATATATTGTTTAAAATTTTGACTCCTGTTAAATACATTATAATTTGTCTTTGTTTTGAATCGTAATGTCTTGCACACATTCCGATAAAAATCAATCCTTGAATAAGTTCATATTCTATAGGATCATTTGGGAATTTGTCAATACAATTGTCTTTTAATATTTTTGCAATTGGTATCATATTATTATTTGAAAATGAAAAATTATAAGAATTCTCATTTACTTGTTCCAACGTAAATTTATCATTTGTAATGTATTCATAACATCCATCAAATGAGTGATACAATTTTGCGATATCATATCTAGGATCGCCGAAGATTCCAAAATTCCCCCAACTTCCTCTCGGATCAATTAAACGCAATGAAGTAATATCTTTATTTAGATTTACACTTGCAAGTATGTTTCCAAAACAAAAATCTCCATGAATGACTGTTACTTTTCCGTTTAACAATCTATTTTTAATTAGATTTACAATTTCTTCTTTAATTACATTGAAATTTTTATATTTTACACCATTTATTGTAAGTGATGGTGTGGTGGTCAATTTATTAAAAAATTCATCACTATCTGATAATTTTTTAAATTCGTTTAATGTTTTGTCAATATACATCTTTTGAAATGCATCATCGTAACTTAATCCATTATTAGATGTAACTTTTCTGAAACTATCTAAAACATTATATAACTGATTTGAAATTGATACCCACTCATCTACGGCAACATTGTCACTGTATATCATTTTGTCTGATAAATTTGAATAGTTTATATATTCTAGTTCTACATAAATTTCGTCTTTATCAGTTTTGCCTTGGTCAAATACTCTCGGAAAGTATTTTGTAAAAAACGGATCTTTATGAATCAAATTATAATAATTCAATTCATCTGACAATTTAGAATCGGCACTAATTTTCGTAATAGTGCCTCCATTCTTATTTATTTTAAATTGATTATACGCTCTTGTTATAAACTTCTTCATAGATTTCTTGAACAGAAATAATTTTCAAATTAAACATCTTTGCATAGTTATCAATTTGGTCGCCCTTTGTCATAGTTCCATCGTGGTTCATTATTTCAACAATAATAGAAATAGGAGAAAGTCCTGCCAATTTAGACAATTCAATTGATGCTTCTGTATGTCCTCTTCTACCTTTCAATAGATTTGGATGTCCACGTAGAGGAAACAAATGACCAGGTTGTGCAAGTTGATTTGGATTAGAATTTGGATCACACATCACTTGTATTGTTTTTAATCTGTCTGATGCAGACATTCCTGTTGTGGTTCCTTCGATTGCATCAATTGACATTGCAAATGGAGTCCCGTATTTATCATTATTATTTCTTACCATTTGAGGAATTTCCAATTTATCAAGAATATGTCCTTCACATGGTATGCACATTAACCCTCTCGCATGATTCATCATGAAGATTAGGTTGTGTAATGTAGCCTTTTCAGCAGCGATCATTAGATCTGCTTCGTTTTCCCGTTCGTAATCATCAACGATTAAAATAGGAATACCATTTTTGATGTCTGTTAATATTTCTGTAATGTTCATAATATAACTTTTAACTGTTTATAAATTTTAGAATTTGATGTTTGTTTGATATGAAATAATAATGTTCACACCAGTCTACTATATTATATAATTGATTTCGTTCAATTTGTTTTAATTTATTTATGATAATATCAGAAAATCCATTTTTATCAAGATAAATTATTGAATCTATGACTCTTTCGTTTCCTTCATCTAATGGAGAGACTGAATTATTAAAATCTTGAGGACATCTATAAGTTTCTACAAATCCCATATATTTTTTGTATGCACGGATTCTTACATTTCTGTGTTTAAAATATAGATATTCTGTTCTGGTGCAATTATACTTTGAATCATGTCCTGGTTCTATATATGGCAATTTCCATATAAATGGTAAACTATCATAAAAATCCTCGAAAATATCAGCGACTCTGTTGTTCATAATATGAAACATACTATGACACACGTATTTATTAAATAAATGTGGTGGATTTAATTGCCATATACAATCTAAATCTTCAAAAACATAATTTGGTATTTGTGAAAAGAAAATGGTATCTGGACGGAATACAATGACACAATCATACTTAAAGTTATATTTCTCTTCATATCTTCGTTTCATTTGATTACAAAGTTTTATTTTGTAATTTTTAGGGGTTGCAGATTTCTTTTCTGTTGCCATTACGGTTTTGTAATCTCCTTGTAACGAATTTAACCAATTATTATAATCTTCTACATATAAATCTTTTGGATTATAATGTTTGATTATATCTTCTTCTTTAACGAGTTCGTTTGAAAAAGACGTATTTATACGAGCTTCTTCTGAATATAATGAATGTCCACGGTTTCTCCATACATTAACAAATATGTCTGGCTTTAATACGTCAATAACATGTTTATTGACAGATTCCATACATTTTTCGTATTCTCTTAACTGACCATATACCAACATTGCGGTTTTCATAATAAATCAAAATTCATTTCTATTTCTTCAGGTGAACCTAAAGATACAAATTCTTCTTTTTCCATGTGATAATTTGTAACTTTATAACCATCTTTAATTATGTAATTATAAGCTAACGATACATATCTTTCTGATGTAACTTGGTCAGACATGAGCTTTTCCGCTGCATGTTTAAATAAACTACCACTCTTCCAATAAAATATTCCATTTAATGATACATTTGATATAGCAAATTTCTCTCTCAATTCAGTTGCTATTCCATTTTCATTTAATTTTATATAACTATATCTTCCTGGTTTATTAAGTTCTACATCGTAATGTTTATATGTAGTTACTACACCGTCAAAATTCGTTGTATTGATAAAATTTATAAATTTTTCATGGTTCCACGGTGTATATTGATCACAATTTGTTATTATCAATTGTTCGTTTAAATCAATTTTATCACATATCAAATAACATGTCTCCGATTGACCAGATGTGTCTCTTTTAACATCTATTATCTCCATATCCAAATCGTATTTTTTCCCAATTTCATTTAAAATATTTACATATTTGTCTTCAAGTAATCTTGTAATTATATAATACTTTCCTTTTAATTTTAAAGATGACAATGCATATTCAATTATGTATTTGTCTTTTACTTTTACGAATGGTTTTGGTTCGTTAAATCCCTTTGATTTGAATCTAGTTCCGTAACCGGCAATTGGAAATAAAATATTCATGTTATCCTCTGTATAAAACGTAAGGTATATCTTTCATTATAATTGGAATGTTGTGTATTTTTCTCGCAACATATCCCAAGTATGCTTCTCCATAAGGAAATGGATAAATATTATGATAATGATTTTCAAAATCTAAAATAACTGATGTAATTTTATCCATTGTTGGTGATGATGAAATTATAAATGTATCTGACATACTACTATAAGTGTCTCCATTTTTCAAGGGAAAAGAATCGTTCACTCTCATATAGTGATACATTTCAGGAACATATGCAGATGTTTTAATGTTTTCATCAATTAACTCTTGAACTATAATTGGTTTATGATAGAACACATCTATTCTGGTTTTTACAACTACATCATAAACGAAATTGTTTGCTTTTTCATAATCACATTTCAATTTATTGGCCATATATGCAGAATAAAACATGCTTGCAAGAGCACATTGATTTGCTGATTCCATATTTGGCAAATGTGCATATTGAGCAAAGGATTTAGGTGGTTCTGCCATAAATCCTTTTGGTTTAAATACTTCTTTTAATACTTTATCAGTGTGTGGTTTCCAAATGCCTAATTTATTATTTTTATTAGGCTGGGCAGAATCAAAAGGTTTGTTTGCCAAACTTTCATCATACCATGTATGTATAAATATGTCTGTTATATTTGATGGTATAACAAGTGCGCTTAATGTGTAATGGATTGAATTTGGTATTCCTCTTGGTTGACCTGAAAGACACAATGCGATTCTCATAATCTCTTAAAATAAAAGTAATGATGGGTAGGTGTATTTAACATTTCGTATTTTTCTCTAATACGTGTAATATTAAATAATTGTTCCCAATCATGGTTAGGATATCCCTCTGCGAGAGTTATATACTTGGGTTCCATACCAATAATGTTATTTATGAAGTTTATAGCTTTTTCGGTATTCAAATGCATAATCACCGCATTTGTATAGACTAAATCGTATTTGTCTTCTATATCTTTATACATTCCTGGAATTGACCAGTCTCCTATACTTAGATTATTATCTGTATAAAAAGAACTTGGAAGATTAAAATATGATCGACCAAACTCAACTTGACTCTCTAACAGTTCTACACCTCCCATTTTTATATTAGGAAATAATTTTCCAATGCTATAAATGTTATGTCCGCCACCGAAGCCACATTCAAATACTGATTTGGGGTTTGTTTCTAATATTTTATCAATAATCCACACAATATTCATGTGTAGAGATTCACCATTCCAGTTTACTTTACCATTTTCAACTCTGGCATTTTTTACGATAAAATCAGAATCATTTTCTGTTTTAATTTGGTTGGAATAAATGTTAGTGTATGTATTCCAATCGTATTCTTCATTTGCTTTTATATTCATAATTTAAATAATCTTTCCACAAAACATCTTCTGCTACTTTATAGTTCATTGCTCTATCAAAATTTTCTATTATGATAGGCATATTTTCTACATAAAAGTCTAACAAAAATTGTTTGTTTTTTATAATCTCATGTAATTCTTCGACAGAATCGAATGTTAAAAATCCTTTTTTATTGAAAAAGTCTCCTATAGATGGACATCCCCAATATATCGGAATTGTGCCTGTTAGAAAACAGTCAATTATTTTTTCGGTAAAGTAATAATCTTCTTTACAGTTTTCTATTACAATTGAGAATGCGTAGTTTTTACAAGAATGTATTTTCTTTAAATGAACACCGGTATTTCCGCTTCCCATTATATCTATAAATTGACTCAAATGATTTGCAACTTGAAATCTAATTTCATGTCCTGGAGTAAATCTTTTGAATGAATACATCATTGATACTAACTTATTTTTCTCATATTCGTATGAAATTTCATTTTCATCTAAATGACATCCTCCAATAGGCAATAAGTTTGCATTTGGATGTTGTAATATTTTTTTTGAATGGGTAAAGATTTTATCGTAATCTTGCCAATTGTTATTTACATATTCATATGATCTCGGAGTAATCATAGGAGATTCCACCAACCACATATATTTTTTAATTTTATTATACCGTCTGGCTTCCATAGCCATATTGTCAGTAAAAAATAGAATATCACCTTCTATTGTTTTAAAATTCCATTCAAAATTAGATGGTTTAAACCAATTGCTGGACGAATATGCGTGAGAAAACAGATTGTCTACTATGGATATTTTTGGTAGTATCATTTTAATTAAATAACATTATGGAATAAAATCCGTTGAAATTATCAATTATATTTGGATCTTCATTGATATTCTGAATGTCTGAGTGGAAATATTTATACTTTGACATCGCTTTTTTAATTACGTATAAATCTTCTACAACATTTGTATAAAAAGGTGTATGAATTGAAAGATGTAATGGTCCTTTATAAGTTTCAAAGAAACTATCTTGTAAAATATTTATTTCTGCTCCTTCTGTGTCTAATTTTACCATAGATATATCATCTTGTAAAATATTTAATTCACTTACAAATTCATTTAAACTTTTTCCTTGTATTGTAAATAAATTACGTGATGCATTGATTCTAGTATTTGAAGTCCCCATTTCTTCGTCATTTCCTAAAGTTAACATTTCCGTTTTATTTGTTATTGCAATATTATGACATGTTACATTTTGTATATTGTTTATGTTTATGTTTTCTTTGAGTTGGGAAAACGATGTAGGATCTGGTTCTATAGAATGACAATGTTTATTTAATTTTGAAGCCACCAGAGATATTGGTCCTATCCATGCACCGATATCAATGAAAGTTTTGTCTTTTTTTGAGAACATATTTACACAATAGTATGTAAATTTTTCCCAACCTTCATCTTTCCAGAATTCATGGTCTACAACATTAAAATCGAATCCTTCTTTTTGTATTTTTATCATTTTATTTCCGTTGTTAATATTTGTTCAAGTCTATCGTATGTTTCCCAATTTGTTGCAAAAGAAGGAAAGATTTGTAAATTTTTATTGTCAATTAACTGTTTCCAAACATCATTCCAATTACTAGAAGATGATACTTGTTTATTGACAATTGATGGTGTTAATACCTGAAGACCACTTGCACATATATTACATCCTTTATATGATGGTCCTCTTCCTATAGACGTAACTTTGTATTTTGATTGTTTATCTTTACATTTAATAAAATCGGGATTCATTCCTTTTTTATATTTAACGGGAAGAATATAAGTATCATTTGATGATTTATATTCATCATGTAATTGTGCAAAGTTAAATGACATGATTATATCACATGGCATAACAATCACGGGTTTATCTATATGTTTAATTATAGTATTAAACAAGAAATATGAATTGTCTTGGTTGATGGTATTTACTAGTCCACTTACTCTTTTTTCGATGTGAGATACCAACAACTCAGATTTATAATTATATGTGACGTATATATTACTTATACCTTTTTCTTTTAGATTATCTATACAATGATCTATTAGAGTTTTGTCTCTTACTTTGACAAGAGGTTTAGGAACATAATCCGAAACGGGAAACATTCTAGTTCCTTTACCTCCTGCCATTATTATTGCGGTATCAAACATAATTAAATTGAATCTGAATGAGCATTCAATAATCTGACAATTTCATCTTCTGTTAAACGAACCGCGTTTCCAGAATGAAGTGTTTCTTGTAGAGGATTTTTTGATTTTTCGTTTGGCGAAATAACAAAATGTCTAATATTATCGACAATTAATTCTTCACAAAAAGGCAATTCTGCTTCACCCATAAGATATTCATCAAGTCTATCTCCTGGTCTACCTTCTATTTTTTCATAAGATCCACCGAAGGTTTTAACCCAACATTTCAGTATATCCTCCATCTGTGCTGATTTCATCTCTCTTGATAAGATTTTACCAGCAATGGTATCCTTTAAATTAATTGCATTTACCACAAGATTGACTGCTTCATCAATTGTGAAGAAGAATCTTCTCATTTCTGGTCCAGTTGTTTTTAATACTTTGGTATCTTCCCACATTTTCTTCCATAAAGGTAAAACCGATCCAGTAGACCATGCAACGTTACCATATCTGACACATGCAAATTTAGTATTTGTCTTTCCGTTCATTAGACAAAACATTTTTTCCATGGTTGCTTTTGAAATTCCGTAAATGTTCCTAATTGGAGGAGCAGCTTTATCAGTTGAAATTCCAATTACGTATTCTACATCACATTCAATCGCCACTCTTGCTATGTTTTGAGAACCAACAACGTTAACATCAATTGTTTCCATTGGGTATTTCTCAGATAAGTCTACGAACTTAGTTGCTGCTGCGTGAATAATAATGTCTGGTTTTACTGTTTTGATTACGTCTCTTACTGAATTTATGTTAGATACGTCTAATGGTAAACTTTCACATCCAGTTATATTACTTGCATAAAAATTATTCTTATTATTGCGTGAAGCAATATATACTTTATAATTTGATTTTAATGCTTGAGCTAAATTTCTGCCCAAGAATCCACTTCCACCTGTAATTAATATTTTTTTCATATCATTCATTTCTTTTTAATGTTGAACTGTTCTGACCAATGTGTTTACAATAAAATTTTTCCAAACAAGCTGATCGTTTGCCCATTTCAAAGTATTTTTTGCCAACACCACTTTCTTCTTTATATTTTTTGTATGGTTTGATTAGTTCATAATCCGAAAGTTTTCTTAATCCTGGATTCCATGCAAATCCATGCCATGCACCAAGATAATTTGTTATATATTCGTGGTATACTGTTCCGTTTTTAGTTTTTAATTTTTCAGTCACAGGATGCATACTTCCACGTTCTCCGTCAAATCTAACTCTGACATTGATGTTTATCAAATTAGAATCATGTTCCAAAACGTCAATAGACTTTTCAATAAATCCATAATCAAAAAATTCCCAATCGTCTTCACAATGAAAGATATACGTAGTATCTACCACAGAATATGCTTTGTCGATACTACTTACTTGTCCTATATTTTCTTCATTGACGATAATTGTAACATCCATGTCGCTGAATATTTTTTCTATTTCAACTCTGGCATTTGGTAAAGTGGAATTATCCACAACCACATACTTTTTAATTGGATAAGTATTGTAATTCAAAAAAGATTTTACGGTTCTATTTAAGAGATCGAATCTTCCACATGAAGTAAATACAGCGGTTATATCTCTTATATTTTCGGATTGGCTAGTTATTTCTATTGGAGAATTCGGTTTAATTATATCTTTAATTTTTGACAACCAGTCTGCAGAAGTTGTATACATACTCTTCTTTGCTAGATTTTTTGCATAATTACTTACATGGTTATAAAAATCATTGTCTTGTTTTAATTTGGCGGCCAAATTTCTAGCTTTATTGACATCTCCTACATCAACACTTAAGTCGGGGAAGAAATAATTCTGAGTATCTACTTTGATATTTCCAATACACGGAATACCAAAATATGCACAATTTAAACTAAATGTTCCCGCTGCAACTGTAGGCATTAAATGAACGGCATACTTATATGACTTCAATTGTTTCATCCATTCTATCCAATTCATGTATGTAAGGTGTTTTAATCCTGGTATTTGTTCTTCACCATTACGTTTACAATGCATTGACGGAACATATATTGGACAATCAAATTCTGTAGAAACTATGTAACTTTGAAATCCACCATACCAATGACAAAAATTTCCTCCGATAATACATTTATTTTCTTTGACAACATCATCATTATTTACTAATGGAAACATTAAACTAGGAATAGATTCAACTGTTACATGTGGAAACAAACCCTTGTAAAAATCTATATCATAATTATTATGTGCAAATATTACATTGGACTCTGCCAATTGGTTATAAAAGTTAAATTGCGTTGGTAAATCATATTCATTGAAAAACCAAGACGGACCTTCTTGAACCACGCATATTTTAGTATTATAGTTTTTTAAAGTTTCTACTACTGGTTTTTTATAAATTCCAATGTCTTTATCTTGTCCATTATATGAAAGTTCTATACCTACCGCATTTAATTTGGGTATAGCTTTTGGAAATATGATAAATACTGCATCATAATTTTTTACGTTTTCATAATCGTAAATATAATAATGATCGGATTGTAATGCCGCCATCCATGCGAATTCGGTTCTCATATTTGGAAAAGTTGGAACAACCTTTCCTTTAAAATTCATTTCTGTTAAAAATGCGGTTCTCATTTTAATATTTTATGTTTTTCTGTATATAGATTCAATAATATAATTCAAATCTTTTGTTATTTTAAAATTTGGATAATCATTTTTCATTTTCGTTAAATCACTATAGTAACAAATATGATCTCCAATTCTATTTTCTTCTTTATAAGAATATATCATTTTCTTGTTTGATATATTTTCCACCAAGTCAAATACTTCGATTATAGAACATGAATTATTCTTACCACCTCCTATGTTGTAAACTGCGGAAATTTTTGGGTTATCAATAAACAACGACATAAACTGAATTACATCGGATGAATGTATATTGTCTCTAACTTGTTTTCCCTTATATCCAAAAATGTTATATAATTCATCATTCTTATTACACTTTACTAAGTAATTTAGAAATCCATGTAATTCTACTCCACTATGATTTTCACCCGTCAAACAGCCACCTCTTAAACACATAGTTGGAATTTTAAAATATCTTCCATATTCTTGAACTAATACATCCGATGCGACTTTTGATGCACCAAACAGCGAATGAGTGCAATGATCTATTGAAAATGTCTCTGGTATTCCGTTTTGATATGTAGGATCATCGTATTCATATCTAGTATCTAATTCTCTTAACTTTATAAAGTTTGGTCCGTCACCATATACTTTATTTGTGGACATATGTATAAAAGCACAATCTTTGTTTGTTTGACGGACTCCTTCCAATAGATGTAAAGTTCCATTTGCGTTTGTCTCAAAATCATCAAATGGTATTGATGCGGCTTTATCATGACTTGGTTGCGCAGCTGTATGAATGACTACATCAAATTTTATAGATTTAAATAATTCATCTATTGATTTTTTATCTCTAATATCAATATTGAAATTTTTAAAATTATTATGTTCGGTTAAAAGTTGATTTAATCTAGTATTAACCGTTCCTTTCTTTCCAAAAAATACTTCTCTTTGGTTATTTTCAATTCCATATACATTATTACCAAGTCGAGAATAGAAATCAACAGCTTCCGATCCAATTAACCCCCCAGCGCCGGTTATTAATATATTCATACTTTAAATCCTTTATTTTCTTCTTCGGTGAAGATTTTATTGTATCTCACATTTGTTTCTATTTGTTTTTCGATTGTTTTATTGTGATGTAATGCTAATTCATATATTGCTGGTAAATGAACATATGATTTATGACCTTCTACTTTTTCATGTAATCTACGTTTCCATTCAATATGAGGTAAGTTTTTAAAAAGTCTACCTTGTGGATCTGGCCAATTAACAATCAATCTATCTTCGTATTTAGATAATCTCCAACCCCATTGTGCAGAATTCTGTGGATTGACTCCTCTAAAATCATTTATACGAGGAATCCAGAAAAGTTCGATTGTATTATTTAATTCAATTAAATCTTTTAAATTTTCCAAAAGAGTTTCTGATGGTAATTCATCATCATCTATTTGAAATATGTATTCCCCCTGACATTGACTCTTTCCATAATTCTTATGTTCGCTATAATCTCTATCTAATTTGTGTTTACAAACTTTAAAAAAATTATTATTAGATACACTGTTTAGTATGTTTAATGTATCTTGATTGTCACTATAGTCATCAAGAATAATACATTCATTGTTTTGTCCGTATTTAAACAATCTTTCCAGAAGAATTTGAAGTTCGGAACCTGTATTTTTAGTAGTAACTAAGTATGATATAAATGGACGAGTCATTCGATTATAACAGTTTAATATTAAATAGAATTTTGACAAGTTAAAACTTATTTTTAATTAAAAATAAAATTTGAAAATAGTATCTTATATCTATTAATTGACATTTAAAATTTATTGGGTTAGTATATTAAAATATGAAAAAAGTTTTTGTTACAGGTGCAGCCGGATTTATCGGAAGTAATTTAGTTGATAGATTATTGAATGATGGATATGAAGTGGTGGGATTTGATAATTTATCTACTGGAAAATTAAACTTTTTAGAAAATGCTCTTGAATATGCAACTTTTACATTCATCACTGGCGATAACCTCAATTTGGAAGATTTAACAGAATCAATGATAGGATGTGATATTGTTTTTCATTTGGCTGCAAATGCGGATGTGAGATTTGGTTTAGATCACCCATCTAAAGATTTAAATCAAAATACAATTGCGACTTTCAATGTATTAGAAGCAATGCGTAGAAATGGTATACGAAGAATAGTATTTAGTTCCACTGGAAGTGTGTATGGCGAATCAAATATCATTCCCACACCAGAAGATGTTTCGTTTCCAATTCAAACTTCACTATATGGAGCATCAAAAGTTGCGGGAGAATGTTTAATACAAGCATATTGTGAAGGATATGGATTTGAATCTTATATTTTTAGGTTTGTATCAATTCTAGGAGAAAGATATACGCATGGACACGTATTTGATTTTTATAAACAATTGATAGATCATCCAGATTATCTAAATGTATTAGGGGACGGAACACAAAAGAAAAGTTATCTATATGTTCAAGATTGTATTGATGCTATTATTCACGCATTGAAATTGGATACAAAAAACAAAGTAAACATATATAACTTGGGAACTAACGAATATGTTGAAGTAAATGACTCTGTGAGATTTATTACCAAACATCTTGGATTAAATCCTAAAATTAACTATTCTGGTGGAAATAAAGGATGGGTTGGTGATAATCCTTTGATATTTTTAGATACGAAGAAAATAAGAAACACTGGATGGAATTCTAAATTGACAATTGAAAATGGTATAATTTCAACTTTAAATTGGTTAAAACAAAATAATTGGGTATATAAATGAATATCGTTATAACAGGAGCAAGTGGTGGTATTGGCAAATATCTAACAGAATACTTTATAAATAAAAATCATAATGTTTGTAAACTATCAAGGACTAAGTTAGACGGATTTAGTTTTCAATGTGATGTATCTGATTTGATTTCGATGGAAAACTGTGTAAAAGAAGTATCAAAACATTGGGAAACAGTTGATTGTTTAATATGTTGTGCTGGAATACAATCTCCTATTGGTCCAGCAATGGAATCTGATCCAATCGAATGGACAAACAATATCAATACGAATTTGATTGGAACATATTATACAATTCACTCTTTTTACAAATTAATGAAGAAATCAAAGATACTCTGTTTTTCTGGTGGTGGTTCAACATCATCAAGACCGAATTTCTCTTCATATGCAGTTTCTAAAATAGGAATAGTTAAATTAGTTGAAATATTGGCTGACGAATTTCCTAAAGACATACAGATCAATGCAATTGCGCCGGGAGCAATTTATACTAATATGACTAAAGAAGTATTAAATAATCCACAACTCTCTGGCGAAAAAGAATTGAAATCTGCAATGAATTTGCCGACAGATAACTCCGAAAAAATTAAAAATTTGATAAATTTAATAGAATTTTTAATATCAAATGATAAAATTACAGGCAAGTTATTGAGTGCTCAATGGGATGATATAAACGAAATAAACAACAATTCAAATAAATTGAATTCTGACATTTATACTTTAAGAAGAATTTTACCTAAAAATTAATATGAATTTTGCTATTATTGGATGTGGATTGATTGGAAAAAAACGAGCCCAAAATTTGGGAAATTGTAATTTACTTTATGTATGTGACAGTGACTTAAATAGAGCAAATCAATTATCTATACAATATGATAAATGTAAACCTATATCAGATTATAGTATAATTTGTTCCGACAAAGATGTTGAAAGTGTCATTGTGTCTGTAACCAACAATCAATTATTTCCAATATCTTTGGAACTTATAGAAGCCGGAAAACATGTATTGATTGAAAAACCAGGCGGATTATCAGTAAACGAATTAGAAATACTTCATAGCGAATCTATTAAAAATAATTGTATAGTTAGAATAGGATATAATCATCGTTATCATCCGGCATGTTTAAAGGCAAAACAATTAATAAATGATCCTGATTTTGGAGAAATAATGTTTTTGAGAGGAAGGTATGGTCATGGCGGAAGACTTGGTTATGAAAAAGAATGGAGATCTGATAAAAATTTATCAGGCGGAGGTGAATTAATAGATCAAGGAGTTCATCTTATAGATTTATCAAATATGTTTATAGAAAATTTGAATATAATAGATGGACACATACATACATATTTTTGGAACATGGAAGTCGAAGACAATGCATTTATAAGTTTACAAAATCAAAAAGGTAATACTGCATGGTTGCATGTTAGTTGCACTGAATGGAAAAATACATTTAGTTTGGAAATATATGGAAAAAACGCCAAATTACATTGGGAAGGTTTAGGTGGTAGTTATGGAATTGAAAGATTGACATATTATAAAATGTTGCCTGAAATGGGTCCGCCAGAAACTATAATTTATGAATATCCGATGGTTGATAATTCGTGGAAAATAGAAAATCAAGAATTTATTAAAGATGTTAAACTTAAAAGACAATCTATACCTGGTTTAATAGAAGGAATAAAAGTTCTAAAGGTAGTAGAAAGATTATATAAAAAAGATTTATGATTATTATAAGATCACCGTTACGTATAAGTTTGGGAGGAGGAGGAACGGATTTGCCTTCTTATTATGAAAAATTCGGAGGATATTTTATATCCGCTGCAATAAACAAATACATTTATATTACATTAAATGATAATTTTTCAAAAGATTTAATTGTAAAGTATTCAAAAACTGAACGAGTAGAAAATTCAGCCAAAATAGAACATCCTATTTTACGTGAAGCATTTTCAGTAACAAATACAAATGGTGTTGGTTTGGAACTATGTTCTATGGCTGATATACCATCTGGAACAGGATTGGGGTCTTCAAGTAGTTTTACAGTTGCAGTTTTAAAAGCTTTACATGTATATAATAGAAATATTATAAGCACCCGTGATTTAGCAGAACAAGCATGTGATATAGAATTAAATAGACTTAAAGAACCGATTGGTAAACAAGACCAATACATTTCTGCATTTGGAGGTATAACAGAATTTAAAATTGATACTGCAGGAAATGTGACCGTTACCCCAGTGTCTATATCGACTGATACTTTTTATGATATTAGCGAGAATTTATTATTATTTTTTACTGGATATGCTAGATCTGCATCTAACATACTACGAGAACAAGATCAAAAATCTAAAAATAGTGATGAAGAAATGATTAAAAATCTTCATTATGTAAAAGAAATAGGAATAGAAAGTTATAAATCAATCACATCTGGCAACTTGATAGAATTCGCTAAATTAATGAATGAACACTGGCAATATAAAAAGAGTCGTAGTAATAATATGAGCAATTCTCATATCAATGAATGGTATGATTTGGCTTTAAAAAATGGTGCAATTGGTGGTAAGTTAATTGGTGCCGGTGGAGGTGGATTTTTAATGTTTTATGCTGAAGATAAGAAGAATTTAAGAAAAGTAATGAAAGAGTGTGGATTGACGGAAGTAAATTTCACTTTTGATTTTGAAGGGACAAAACAAATATTGGCATGAATAATATATCTTTTGTTATATTGGCAGGAGGATTAGCAACTCGTTTAAAACCTATTACCAATACAATTCCTAAATCATTAGTTCCTGTTGCGGGTAAACCTTTTATATATCACCAATTGGAACTTTTAGGACATTATGATATTAATCACATTGTATTATGTGTAGGTCATTTAGGAGAAATGATTGAATCCGAGTTGGGAAATAAGTATAAAAATATTTCTATTGAATATAGTTATGATGGACCTACATTAATTGGAACTGGTGGAGCAATCAAAAAAGCACTATCAAAAGTAGGAGATGTATTTGCGGTATTATACGGAGATTCATATTTACCAATCAATTATACGGATGTTATAAACTATTATAATAGATGTAATACATACGGATTAATGACTGTTTACAGAAATGATAATAATTATGACACCAGTAATGTAATATTTGAATCTGGAAAAATACTAAAATACAGCAAAAAAGATTTAGTTCCTGAAATGAAGTATATTGATTATGGATTTAGTATATTCAACAAATCCGTATTTAATTCGTTTTCTGATCAATTTGATCTATCACAAATACAAATCCAGCTAACTGAAGAAAATCAATTAGCTGGTTATGAGGTTTATAATAGATTTTATGAAATCGGATCGTTTAAAGGTCTATGTGAATTGGAATCAAAGTTGCAATCCAGATGAAGTTGCATCATCATAAAACATTTTAACGGTTTCGAGGGAATAGTCTGATAGATCTTTATCTTTTAAAGATAACTTTTTGATTTGATCGGGAGTCACTGTAATAATATCACAATTGACTCTATCGGCTTCATATATATTATATACATGTCTGGTGCTTGCCCATAATACTTCACATTGATTTCCTAACATGACATTGGTATAATTAATATAAGGAATTGGGTCTCTTCCTGTATCAGAAATTCTACCAGCAAATACTGAAACTATATTGTTTTTATTTTGAGGCAATATTGATTTTAATAAATTTATTTGGGTTTGTGTAAAAACCGCTGTTACATTTACTTTTATATTATCTTTAATTAGAGATTCAATTACATTTAATGTATATTGACCTTTTGTATTTGTTATTGGAATTTTAACGTGAATATTGTCTCCGAAACTGGCAATTTTCTTTGCTTGATCAATCATTTCTTTTTCTTCATCCGCAAATACTTCGAATGAAATTGATAAATCTTTAATGTTAGATGTCACTTCTTTAATAAAAGAGGTATAGTTAGTGACACCTGCTTTTTTCATAAGACTAGGATTGGTAGTAAAACCTTTAACTAACTTGTTGTTTTCATATAGGTCAAATATTTCTTTTATATTTGATCCGTCTGCAAATATTTTAATTTTCATATGATAAGTAATTTACTACTAAATGTAAAATTACACCTTGCCATTCTTCCGCATGAGGTGTAATACGTGTATTTTCAACAACGGGTATTAATATGCAAGAATCTGATAGTTGTTTGGCATATCCACCATCTCTACTTACTATTGACAAAATTACACAATTCTTTAGTTTTGCATATTTCATTGCTTCTACCAAATTTTTGGATGTAGTTTCGCTTCCGCCACCAACAGAAAATACTAATAGAATGTCATTACAACCTAGTCTTGAGGTTTTTAACCAATGAGAATAACATGTGTCCCACCCAACGTCATTTATTCTTGCAGTAAGTTCAGACACATTTTCGGAAACAGAATATGTTTCAATATTACATATTTTTCTAAAATCATTTACGGCATGAGATGCGTTTGCTGCACTACCTCCAACTCCAATGACAAAAATTCTACCTTCTACACCTTTACATTTTTTTATATATGATATAAACTTTGAAAGTTCATTTTCGTCAATAGAGTCTGCAATAGTCTTAACTTCGGATAGATATTTTCTGATATAGTTATTATCTTCGTTATCTATATAAATATTATTTTGTTCTCTCCAAGTTTTTGCATTTACCGCTTTATCATCTATTAAAATGTCAAAGTGGGGTTTGTTTTTGTCTATCAATACATGATATTTCACATTCCACTTTGACAATTGTGATGTAGTCAACTCATGATGATCAATTCCAGAAGTTGATCCTCTTGCGGTAAATATTTTAATTTCATTACCTTGGTCATAAAGTTCATTAATTTTATTAATTACATTTATGTAAGGAGTCGAATCTGCATATTGTTTATTAACAGTATTACAGATAGTTCCATCTAAATCAAAACAATATGTTGTCATATTAGGCATTTATTCTTTTTAACTTTGGCAATATGATTTCTTGATTTGATTGAGTAGTAGATTCACTAGTAGCTCCTACCTTTTTTAATTTTGGTAGAATAATCTGTTGTTCTACAGCAAAAGATGGAACATATTTATCCAATAAAGCGTGGAAAACTTCATCCATCTTCTTAATATTAAACTTTTTAGAATTCTCTTCTGCCAATTTTTCAGCATTTTCAAAATATGATTTTTGGGGAGAATAATAGAAATTTTTAATTTTCTCTTCTGCTAGACTATAAGATACATAAAACCAACTGCCTTCTTTTACAAGCCATTGATTTACCGAATCTGGATGTATTTGTTTAACACTTCCTTCAAAGAAATTACAATATTTCGGATTTAAGAAGTCCAAATGTCCGCTCCAACGAGACACAAACATTGGTTTGCCACTTAATGATGCCAACAACATTGGATGACCATAACCTTCACCGTGAGTGAAGTTGAGATGTGCTTTTACTTTTGGATGATTAAATAAAGAATTCATTTCTTCATCTGTTAATTCTCCGTGTAGAAGATAAACATTTGGAAGATCGCCACCAACTTCATCTCTTATGATCTTGATCTTCTTTAAGATTTCATCTTTATCTACTTTAGAAAAATTAACTCCACTTGTCTTTAAGACTAAACATGGACGAGGGTCTTTTTTATCTTTAAATGCAGACAAGAATGTTTTAACTAAATTACCAATATCTTTTCTATCAGTATAAATTCCGTTTTGATGAGTCCATTGACCGACAAATAGATATGCAAATGTTTCTGGGATATTATCTAACTCTTCTTTTACAGTTTCACAAATTTCATTTGTCTTTTTGTAGATATTAGTATTGGCACCCCAAAAACATACTTCCATTGGTTTTTCGACCTTTAATGGCAATGTTCTACCATCTTGAAATTGTTTTTGATAACTTACATTAGAAAATACCGATTTAACGAACTCTGATGTAACAATGTTAAAATTCATTCTATTCATTCCTTCAACGAATTCTCCACTGGGCGCAGTAGTTTCAATGCCTGCTGTAATACCTATATTATATTTACCGTGTGGCTGGAATTCATTCGGAATACTAATTTTAATATATAAATCAGGCTGTTTATTTAGATTAGTTGTCAATAAACAATTATATAGTTGTTTATCTTCTTCATCATACAGTTCTTCAGTTGAAATTTTGGATGGACAGTTGCCCCATTTAGTAGCAGCAATCTTAAGATCAAACTTTCCATAACGAAGAATGCTTTTTGCTAAATCTGTAGATAGGTCACCATATCCACTTCTGTTGAATACTGGCGCTTCAATAACACATAATGGTTTACTCATAAATTATTTATTTTTTCTTCTCTTTCTTTTATTAAATCTAAATACTTTTTTTCGGGAGTATAAGTTGATTGTTTCTTATAATTTTCAATAATAGAAGTATCAACTGATTTTGAATCTGTGCTTCCAAATCCCCCCAATCCTCTAAATGTTGTATCTAAATCTTCAACAACATCGAAATTTACATTATTATATTTTTCAAATATAATTTGTGCAACCGCAGTTTCCTTTCCATCTTTTATAAGAGGAAGTTTAATTTGTTCTGAACTGAGATTAATCAACGCAACCATGATTTCACCTCTATAATCAGAATCAATTACACCTGCCAAAACATCAATTCCATGTTTTACTGCAAGACCGCTTCGTGGTGCAATACGTCCATAATATCCTTGAGGAATTGCAATAGATAGACCAGTCTTGAATGTTTTTCTTTCTCCTGGTTCAAGTGTATGTGATTCGATTGAGTATAAATCATACCCTGCTGCACCACTACTACCTCTTGAAGGAACTACTGCTTTATCTGATAATAATTTAATATTCATTTTGATGATATAACATTATTTATCTCACTCTTCAATTTGTCAATATTAAATTTTGGAATTTCCATTCCCATCGAATTGTTTGGTTGTTTATGATCAAAAAATTCATCTACGGTATATATTTTGAACTTCTTTGGTTTTACGTAATTTTCAATTGTAAAATCCATAGCTTTCATAAATTGATTGCACATGTTTTTACTATTGATACCACCTTCATTTGTTGCCCATCTACGACCTTCTTTTCCACATTTTTCGTATTCTTCTCTATTATCACGTTTAAATAGATACCAATACAAAATAGCCTCTGCAGTTTCTTCCCAAGTAGAAATGTCATCAAAAATATAAGGAGTTGGAATACTTCCTTGGATGGTTCTTACTGCTGGAAATACTGCTTTAGCCCACTTTCCGTATTTTTTATATTTACCAATAGAATTTGTTCCAAAGTCTCTATTAAATGTAACTGGATTTCCGTCATCGTCAACTTGACCGATTTGATCTTGCATACCACCTGTAACAGTGACTACAACAGGAGTTTCACACATAATTGATTCTGCAATACTCAAACCAAATCCTTCATTTGAACTTGGTAGAACTGTAACAGATGCGATATTATATAGTGCGGCCATATCACTCGGTGTGACTTTTGATTCGCTAAATATAACTGTATAATTTGGACACAATGACTTTACTACTGCTGGCAAATCTGTTCCTGCATCTTGTAATCTTTCGGTATGTAATACTAATGCACATTTACTGGATTCTTCTGGGGGAAGATTGTCACAAAATGCACGAAATGATAAAATCAAGTTACTGGTCTTTTTTCTTTGAACATTTCGACTATTGTAAAATACTACGAATTCATAATCTTTATCCCCAAACAATTCTTTCTTTTTGTTTTTAATGGATTGATGATTATCTGGAAGAGGTTTAAATTCTTCACTATTAATGCCGTGAGGGACATAATGTAACAAATGTTTGTTGATAACTTTATTATTAAATTTAAATGGCATATTATACAGTCTCCTTTATTACGTTTCCTTCTGTGTCAAATTCTCCTTCTAATGAGAAACAATATTCTGGTCTCAAAACCCATTTATTAATATTGTCTGTTTGTTTACTGATTGCAAACAAAGCATCACAAGATTCATAAAATGGACGATTCCACATAGGATATGGTAGATCGTCCCAAATATCAAGATAAGTTAATGGAATTTTCTGACGAATTTGTTGTTCTAGTGCATACAACCAACCCCAGAATCTAGGATCGGTGAAGTGCATAATAGCATCAGGTTTTTCAATTTGCATAATCGAAAACAAAACTTGATCATTACCATATCCATCTACTGGATATAATTTAACGTATGCATCTGTTCTATTCAACATTTGATTGGTTGCTTGATTCAAATCTACAATCTTACCTGCTTCTGGATGTTTAATAGCACCTGCTATTTGAACCCAATCATAATGATGAACGGTTCCCAAAACAAGTTCTCTTGACATAGTGGCAATTCCACTATTCATTCTTAAATCGTCACTAAGTAAAAGTATTTTTTTCTTTTTCATAAATTTATTTTTCTGCTAAAGTGCTTCCTGAAATTGTATGTTTGATGCTTTTTTCAACGAATCCACTAATTTTATAACCTCTATCTTTACAATATGTTTTTAAACATTCGTATAAATTCTTTGAAATTTGAATCGACCACTTATCTGATTTGTTTTTCATATATTACTATATATTAGAAAAGTAAGAAAAACATTACAAAAAAATTAAGAAAGTGGAGTTAGAGTAAAAGGTTTCGATGAATCTGTAACAGTATTATCTGAAAACTCTTCTATTTTCTTTCTAAAATCTTCATCCGTTAAATACAAATTCATTGAACGATTAACCAAATCTTGAAGGTAAAACTTTGTTTTATTAGTTTTGTTTTTGAATTGTTCATAAAGGTCTTTTTGCACCTTTACAGAAGTCATAACAGTTTCTTTACTCATATGTGTATATATATGATTTGAAAAGGAACCAATATTTTTTTAATCAAGAAGTTTATCCGCCTTTGCATCACAATTAACCTTGTAATGTGCGCAATATTTACAATTCTTCTTTGCTTTACCTGGAATCTTTGGATATTGTTGTTCTTTATTAAATTCTCCATCCACAGTAAAACACTCAGATACAAACTGTGTAAAGTCATTCAATGATTCTACTATCTGTTGTTTACCATTCAAAGGTTCAAAGATTTGAATTCTACTCTGGGGGAAATCTACATTTTCATATAGTTTTCTCTTTAATATAAAGAATTCGACTTCAATCATATTAATAGGAACATTATATTTCTTTGCATAAAATGCTTTATACAAAAGAACCTGACTATACTTGGTTGGGTCTGCTTTCTGATATTTATTCCAACCATTGGTGCTAGTCTTAAAATCCCATATCTTTATTCTGCCAGTCTCTTTTTCTTTTAAGATAAGGTCTACGAATGCAATGAAGTCAACATTGTTTTTTATTGACAATTCTAATGGTAATTCAACACCAATAAATTCGTATTTATTACTTGGAAAGTATTTGACTCTATTCTTTGGACTAACAAACGTCTTTAATATGTCTTCGCCGTCAAACATGAAATCAGTATATTCCTCTTCAACAAAAGGAAACTTTTCATTCTTACCCTTTTCTTTTACGATTTCATCATCAAACTTATTCTTGAACATTTCATATAAATTCAACGATTCGGCAGATTCAACACTTTCAGTATATAACTTTTTGATATATGTTTGAACAGTATCATGGATTGCGGTTCCGAAACATGTATTTAGACTTGCATCAAATATACGTTTACCATCCAAGTAATTGAGTTTCCAACTATATGGACATTTCATCCACATTGCGAACTGACTGAAACTCACCCTTTTCTTTTTTATTTCTTGTGTTGAATCTGACATATTTATACTAGTATATACCATAAACTGCTATGATTAAACATATTATATTTCTCTTAACGTTAACGATTTCGTGTTTTGCTGACGGTGCTTTCTATATCAACAATGCAAGTAATTTAAAAATTGAGGATGTAAAAAACAATAAAGTAGAAGAAATTGCAAGTATCATAGGTAAGACATATTATATACATACAAACAATCTTTCGTTTGCTACATCAACTAATGGGGAATCATCTATATTGTTTAATAACAATATTACTGCAAAATTAAACGGTGATACAAAGATAATTGCAGATGCATTTGACCAAGTAGTTCAAAATATAGATAATCAACCTGAAACCATAAAGTATACCGATGACAATCTCCAACTTTCATTATCAGAAGGAGAATTAGAATTGATTGTAAATGGTAACATAATAGTAGGAACAATGATGACAACCGTAGTTCCTAAACACGGTAAATACTTTATTAAATCGGATAGTAAAAGCACCACTGTTGCGGTAATTGAAGGAGAAACTAAGTTATTAGACACATTCAGTAAACGAGAAGTGACATTGAAGAGTGGTGAACTTGTGGTGGTAGTTGAAGCTCCTAAGTTTTCTGGTAGACAAGGTGAAGTAATGAGGAAACAACATCTATTCAATGTCAGAAAAATGGATGAGGAAGAATCCAAATTTTTCTCTTCTGCTTTAACCAATACCCAACAACAAAATAATAATATAAAATTTGCAATAGTAGACAAAAAGATAGTTGGGATTAAAATAAATTGATTTCTACAAAAAATCTGTTACGATTGGTATATGACGTTATCTCAGTTAGATTCCCTCAATGAAGATGAATTGGCTTTACTTTGGTTTATTATAAATAAAGTAACGCCGACAGTAATGTCTTGGGAAATGGAACCTTCATTGTTTTGTTCAATTAATCATACAAAATTAGTAAATCGTATACTCCAGTGTGAAAAGTTTATTAAACCAGAACACATGGATAAATTTACTGGTCTTAAGAGCAAACTGGGTATAAACTAAGAAGAAATTATGTATCAAAATATTTTTATAGACCGAAAAGATAACCAAGTTCATCTATGGGACGATGAAAAGGGATATCTCAAGTTTCCGTTTAGAAATTACGCATATAGAAAGAATTCAAGCGGAACTTACACAAGTATTTATGGTGATAAGTTAGAAAAAGTGTATAACTTCAATCCCAGAGACCCGTCATTGTTTGAAAGTGATGTTCCTATCGAAACTCGTATCTTGATTGATGCATACGAAGATAGTGATAATCCTTCAAAGGGTCATACTGTTGCTACTCTGGACATCGAAGTAAGTTCAGAAGGTGGATTCCCAGTAATTAGTGAAGGTGATAAAGAAATTACTGCAATCGCAATCCACGATTCTACTACAAAGAATTATACTGTATTCATTTTAGATAAAGAACGTAAGATTCAAGATAGTGTTAACGATAACGTAGAAATACGTAGTTTTGACAACGAAGAATCACTATTGATGCACTTTTATACAAAGTGGGAAGAAATCAGTCCAACTATTGTTACTGGATGGAACATTGATGGGTTCGATATGGTATATCTATATAATCGTTCCAAACGAGTTATTGGAGAAACCAATGCAAAGAGAATTAGTCCTATTGGTATGGCATACTTCAATAAGTTTTCTGAAAAGATGACTATTGCAGGTGTATCTTGTTTGGATTATTTGGTCTTATACAAGAAGTTCAGTGGTAAGAATGAACCTAGTTATACTCTAGGTGCTATTGGTAAGAAAGTTGTTAATATTGATAAGATTAGTTATAAAGGTAGTTTGAATGATTTGTATAAAGAAGATATCAACAAATATATCGAATATAACTTAAACGACGTTAAAATCGTTGTTGCTCTTGATAAGAAATTACAGTTCATTGATCTGGCAAGAGGTATCTGTCATACCGGCCACGTTTCTTATGAACAGTTTGGAACTTCGTCACGTTACTTGGAAGGTGCTATTCTAATGTATCTTCGTAGAAAGAAACGTGTTGCTCCAAATAAACCTTTGGAAGGTAGAGAAGAATATGAAAACCAATTAGAACAAAATGAAGAAGGATTTGAAGGTGCGTATGTTAAAGACCCTATTCCTGGTCGTTATGATTGGGTGTTTGATTTGGACCTTACATCAATGTATCCGAATATCATCATCAGTCTTAACATATCACCTGAGACCAAAGTAGGTAAAGTAGAGAATTGGAATGCTGAAGAATTCGTGAGAGGTAATCTTCCAAACGTATATCTAAGCGGACAATCATATCCTAGTAAGGACTTTCAACAGTTATTGATTGAGAATAATTTTAGCATTGCAAGTAACGGAGCAATGTATAAACAATCAGAAAAAGGAGAGGAAGGAACTATTCCTAGTATTCTGATTAAGTGGTTCAATGAACGTAAAGAAATGCGTAAATTGGCCAAGAAATATGCAGATGAAAAAGATTGGGAACAATATGAGTTTTATGACCAAAGACAAAAGATTCAAAAGATTTTGCTTAATAGTATTTACGGCTGTTTGGGTTTGCCTGTATTCCGTTTTTATGATAAGGATAATGCCGAAGCAGTAACTCTGAGTGGTGTTAGTATCATTCAAACTGCAAATAAGGCTATCAATCAATATTATAAGAACGTATTGGGGGAACAAGATGCACAAGGTAAAGACTTTGTTATATACGTGGATACTGATTCATGTTTTGCAAGTGCATTACCTATTATCAAGAAAACCATGCCTGATATTGATTTGAATGACGAAAAACAGATGACAGATGCTATCTTAAAGGTAACTGCGGAAGCACAAACATATGTAAATAAGATGTTTGATATAATGTCTGTAAGATTATTCAACGTCAAGAGTCACAGATTTGATGCCAAACAAGAAGTTATTGCCAAGACAAGTTTCTGGTTGGCTAAGAAACGTTATGCTCAATTCATTATCAATAAAGGTGGTGTAGAATGTGATGAACTTGAAGTCAAAGGTATTGACGTTGTTAGAACATCATTTCCAGCCAAGTTCCGTGTGTTTATGAAACAGTTCTTGATTGACTTATTGAAAAAAGTCGAGGAAGAGACTATTAGTAAAAACATTCTTGAATTCAAAGAATCCATGAAAGGATTTGATGTAATTGATATTGCTAAGAATACCAGCGTTAAGTTCCAAAGTCAGGATAAGAAGAAAGATTATAATCCAAATAAAAGACAACCTTTCCAGATTATAACTGGCACACCTGCACAAGTTAAAGCTGCGTTGTATTATAATGATTTGTTGAACAAGTATGAACTTACAAAGATTGTTCCTCCAATTTTTCACGGACAGAAAATTAAGTGGGTATATCTAAAACAAAACGAATATGGTATCGAATGTCTTGCTATGAAAGCAGACGGAACAGACCCAGATATCATCATGAACTTTATCAATAGATATGTTGATAGAGATACCATGTATGAACAAGAATTAAAGAGTAAACTCATTGACTTCTATGAAGTATTGAAGTGGTCATATCCAAATGAGAATGATGCCAAGGCTAGTGAGTTTTTCGGATTTTAAATGTTATGATTAAATATAAAGAAATGTTGACCATTCCTATAGAGAATGGAACAAATATACCTCTGTATCTAAATGCTCCACATTTTGTTATTTCTAAGGCTTATAACAGAGTGGTTATAGGACAACGGGGACCATATGTGGAATTTGATAAAAATCAAATCCGTTGTAATGCATTGTATATACCAAATAGTCAGTTATATAGATTAAGTGATCCAAAAGTATATTATATTGAATTTAGAACAGCAGATTTTGATGTAAAAGTATATTATCAAATGAGAAGTGTAGCTTATGCAGACTACAAGATTGGATGCTTTTATATTTCACCAAGTGATTTATATAAAGTTGACGGGTCTCCATGCATCATATTAGATGAAGACTTCGGAGAGACTGCAAAAGAGTTTTTTGATTTTGATATAAAAAGTTGAGTTCACAGAGATTGGGTGGTAAAGTAAGTATACAATAAAATATAAAACTATGACAAAAGATACACTGAAGACATTTATTAGCAAGTATTACCTTGGCGGAACAATTGAATCCGTAAAACTCACAGTAGACAAGGATGCTAAAACACTAAAGACTAACGCATTGACAGATGACAAAAGTGTTCTGTTATCGGTAGTAAAGAATAATTTTGAAGAATTGGATAATGCTGAAATCGGTATTAATGATACTTCTAAGTTGTTGAAACTGTTGAATGTATTGGGGGATAACATTAAGGGTAACTATGACCTTGTAAATGAGAAGATGACCAGTATCACTTTTAGTGATGACAAGACTGATGTTCAGTATGTTACTGCTGATTTGAGTGTGATTCCTGCTGCTCCTCCACTAAAGAAGGTTCCTCCATTCAATGTGGAAATTAAGTTAGATACTGACTTCGTTAGTAGATTTATTTCTTCAAAGAATGCTTTGCCAGATGTCAATACATTTGCATTGTTGATGAATAAGAAGGGTAAGTTGGAATTTGTTTTGGGTTATTCTAGTATGAATACAAATCGAATTAAACTATCAGTCAATACTGTTGAAGGTAAAGATACAGTTAGTAAGAATATTCATTTTAACGCAAATCACTTTAAGGAAATCCTATTGGCAAATAAAGATTGTCAAGATGCAGTATTGAAGGTAAGTGATGCGGGTCTAGCTACTGCTGAATTTATCTGTGGAGACTACATTTCCACTTATTATATCGTTGAAACTAAGAACGTTGACTGATATACTAGATTTGATAGAAAAGAAAAAACAAACCTACATCATCTGAATTTGGCTTCTTTTACCTGTTGTAGGAGAAGCCAAATTCTTTATAAAAGTATATATGAGTTTTATTGAATTAGAAGAACCGGCCGTAAAAAAAGAAACCCATTACCTTTGGGTTGAAAAATATAGACCAACTACATTGGAGAATTATGTAGGTAACCAACAACTTAAAGACACAGTTAAGTCTTTTATTGATAAAGGCGATGTTCCACATTTATTGTTTTATGGAACCGCTGGAACAGGTAAGACTACTTTGGCTAAGGCTATCACACACAATGTAGAATGTGATGTATTGTATGTAAATGCATCCGATGAAAATAGTGTAGATAATGTTCGTAATAAGATTAAGGGATTTGCTAGTAGTGCTGGATTTAAAGACCTCAAGATTATTATTCTTGATGAGGCGGATTTCTTGAGTCAAGAAGCACAAGCGGCTCTTCGTAATATGATGGAGACTTATAGTCTTACAACCCGATTTATACTTACATGTAATTATGTAGAAAAGATTATTCCCGCACTTGTTTCTCGTTGTCAGACTTACAAGATTGAACCGTTGAGTAAGAAAGAAGTAGCAATTCATATCAATAATATTCTAACTAAAGAACAAGTAAAGTGTGTGCCTGGCGATTTGGCATATATCGTAAATTCGTATTATCCAGATATCCGTAAAATTCTCAATTATACACAACAAAGTGTATTAAATGATGAAGTCAAGATAAACCAAATGGATACTGTTGGTAAGGATGTTAAGGTAAAAATCATGGAACTCATGAGAACCAAACCATCAACTACATTCAATGATATTCGTCAATTAGTTGCTGATGAAGGATTACGTCAGTTTGATGAACTATATCAGTTGTTATTTGAACGTGTAGATGAATATGCGGCGGGTAAACAAACACTTGCAATTTTGACTATTGCAGAGTATCTACATCAAAGTAGTTTAGTAGTAAATAAAGAAATTACTTTTATGGCTTGTGTTGCTAGATTGTTGAAAGAATTGAAGTAGATAATCATATATATAGTAGCAAATAATTGTTATGGAAACATCTTGGGATTTTATAAAAAATAATGTGTTGTATGTATGTCAATCTGAAACGTCTGGATAT
>Ga0222713_10001295_pt1 | contig 28245 bp, 28 predicted proteins | sample C33_649DmetaG_FD_165061 | JGI IMG/M metagenome (GOLD analysis project Ga0222713, IMG submission 165061) | Estuarine water microbial communities from San Francisco Bay, California, United States - C33_649D | ecosystem: Environmental > Aquatic > Marine > Unclassified | place: USA: California... | reverse complement strand
GCGTTACGGAACGGCGGCTCTGGCGATTGTGCAGGGCATGGCGATCGCGATTGCATTCGAGCAGCAGAAAGTGGCTGTTGATCCGGGCCTGATGTTCCGGCTGACGGCGATGGTCACGCTGGTTACGGGCACGATGTTCCTGATGTGGCTTGGTGAGCAGATTACCGAGCGCGGCATCGGCAACGGCATCTCGCTGATCATTTTTGCCGGCATTGCGGCAGGTTTTCCGCAGGCTGTGGGCGGCACGCTGGAATTGGCGCGCACCGGGGCATTTTCGATCCCGTTCGTGCTGTTCATTTTCGTGCTGGTGGTGGCGGTAACGGCGTTTGTCTGCTTTGTTGAAAAGGGCCAGCGAAAGATTCTGGTGAATTACGCGAAGCGGCAGGTCGGTCGCAAGGTTTACGGCGGGCAGTCTTCGCACCTGCCGTTGAAGCTGAACATGTCGGGTGTGATCCCGCCGATTTTTGCTTCAAGCATCATCCTGTTTCCGGGCACTGTGGCTGGCTGGCTGGGTGAAAACGAAGGCATGGTCTGGTTGAAGAACGTGGCGGCGGTGTTGCATCCCGGGCAGCCGATTTACACCCTGTTCTATGCGACGGCGATTATATTTTTCTGCTTTTTCTATACGGCTCTTGTGTTTAACCCGAAAGAAACGGCGGAGAACCTGAAGAAAAGCGGTGCGTTTGTGCCCGGGATCCGTCCCGGCGACCAGACCGCCCGCTACATCGAGAAAGTGACGATGCGTTTGACCCTGGGCGGCGCGATCTATGTGACGCTGGTCTGCCTGGTGCCGGAACTGTTGATCGTCTGGAAGAATGTGCCGTTTTATTTCGGCGGAACATCACTGCTGATAATCGTGGTGGTGACCCTGGATTTCATGGCGCAGGTGCAGGCTTATGTGATGTCGCATCAATATGAAAGTCTGCTTAAGAAAGCAAACTTTAAAGGCGGTGTGTTCCCGACGCGGTAAATGGCGAAAGAAGACACGATACAGATGCAGGGCGAGATCGTGGAAACCCTGCCTAATGCGACGTTTCGGGTAAAGCTGGAGAATGGCCATATGGTACTTGGCCATATCTCGGGAAAAATGCGGATGCATTACATCCGGATTCTGCCCGGGGACAAGGTGACCGTTGAACTGACGCCCTACGATTTGACCAAAGGGCGCATTGTTTTCCGGGCGAAATAGGCTGCGAGCGAAAGAGGTATGACATGAAAGTACAGGCTTCGGTTAAGCGCATGTGCCGCAACTGCAAGGTTGTGAAGCGCAACGGTGTGGTTCGGGTGATCTGTAAAGATCCGCGCCACAAGCAGCGTCAGGGTTGATCGGTTCATTGAATATGAACCTGTCAAAAGTTATAATTTCCAGTTTTCCATTGGTGGGGTGAGTAAATGGCCCGCATAGGTGGCGTCAACATAGCAAACCATCAGCACGCTGAAGTCGCGCTGACGGCAATCTACGGCATTGGCCGGAGCCGTGCCCGCCTGATCTGCACGGCGGCAGGCATCAACACTGCGACCAAGATCAAGGACCTGTCCGATACGGACATGGAGAAACTGCGCGAGCAGGTGGCGAAGTTCACCACTGAAGGTGATCTGCGCCGTGAAATCTCCATGAATATCAAGCGACTGATGGATCTCGGCACCTGGCGCGGCAAGCGTCATCGCGCCGGTCTGCCGGTTCGTGGTCAGCGCACCCGCACCAATGCCCGTACCCGCAAGGGCCCGCGCAAGGCCGCAGTGAAAATCCAGCGTCCGGCCGCTTAATTGAGAGTGACTATATATGGCTAAGGCAAGCACCAGGGTTCGCAAGAAGGTCAAGAAGAATGTGGCGGAAGGCGTCGCCCACGTTCACGCTTCCTTCAACAACACGATCGTCACGATCACCGACCGTCAGGGCAATGCCCTGGCCTGGGCGACTTCGGGCAGCAACGGTTTCAAGGGTTCGCGCAAATCGACCCCTTTTGCCGCGCAGATCGCCGCCGAAAAAGCCGGCCGTCTTGCGCAGGAATGCGGTGTGAAGAACATCGAAGTCCTGATCAAGGGACCCGGACCCGGACGCGAGTCCGCAGTGCGCGCGCTGAACGCCGTAGGTTTCAAGATCACCAGTATCTCCGATGTGACGCCCGTGCCGCATAACGGCTGCCGTCCGCCGAAGAAACGCAGAATTTAAGGGAGATCCCACAAGTGGCCAGGAATCTCGATGCAAAGTGCCGGCAGTGCCGGCGCGAGGGCGAAAAACTCTTCCTGAAAGGGGAGAAGTGTTTCACTGACAAATGTGCGATGGAGCGTCGTGCCTACCCCCCGGGGCAGCACGGCCAGAAGAATTCCCGTCTTTCGGGTTATGGCGTTCAACTGCGCGAGAAACAGAAAGTGCGCAGGATTTACGGCATTCTTGAGCGGCAATTCCGCAAGACCTACAAGGAAGCGGCTGCCAGCAAGGGCGTAACCGGCGAAGCACTGCTGCAGAGTCTGGAAAGCCGGCTCGACAGCGTCGTGTATCGCATGGGCTTCGGTGCTTCGCGCACGGAAGCACGCCAGGTGGTGCGCCATAACGGCATCCTCGTCAACGGCAAGCGGGTCAACATCCCGTCGTTCCAGTGCCGTCCCGGCGATGTGGTTGAAGTGGCGCAGCCTGCAAAAGCGCAACTGCGCATCAAGGGTGCGTCGGAAGCTGCCGAATCGCGCGGCTATCCTGAGTGGATCGAGGTTGATTCGAAGGCGCTGAAAGGCACCTTCAAGGCCAGGCCGCAGCGCTCCGAACTGTCGTCCACGATCAATGAGTCGCTCATCGTCGAGCTTTACTCGAAATAATTCCCGAGAGGTAGATCCGTCATGTCCAGCAGCGCCTTCCTCAAGCCTCGGATCATCGATGTACAGGGTGTGTCACCGTTTCACGCCAAGGTTACGATGGAACCGTTCGAGCGCGGCTACGGCCACACGCTCGGCAATGCACTGCGCCGCACGCTGCTGTCTTCCATGCCGGGCTACGCGGCAACGGAAGTCAAGATTGCCGGCGTACTGCATGAGTACTCCACCATCGACGGCGTCCAGGAGGACGTGGTTGATATTCTTCTGAATCTGAAGGGCATCGTACTTCGACTGCATAACCGCGACGAAGCTATTCTTACCCTGAAGAAGTCCGGTGATGGCGTCGTGACCGCGGCTGACATCGAACCGATGCATGATGTCGAAATCATCAATCCGGAACACGTGATTGCGCATCTGACGGCGGGCGGCAAACTCGACGTGCAGATCAAGGTTGAAAAAGGCCGTGGCTACGTTGCCGCTGTCACCCGTCGCGGCGACGAAGAAGCGCGCAGCGTCGGCGGTTTGATGCTGGACGCCTCTTTCGGTCCGGTGCGTCGTGTCAGCTACGCCGTGGAATCGGCGCGTGTTGAGCAGCGTACCGACCTCGACAAGCTGGTCATCGACATCGAAACCAACGGCGCTATCGATCCGGAAGAAGCCGTGCGTTACGCGGCCCGCGTTCTGGTCGAGCAGCTGTCGGTATTTGCCGATCTCAAAGGCACCCCGGCGCTGATCGAAGAGAAGAAAGCCACCCAGATTGATCCTGTGCTGCTGCGTCCGGTCGATGATCTGGAACTGACCGTGCGTTCGGCAAACTGCCTGAAAGCCGAAAACATTTACTACATCGGCGATCTGATCCAACGTACCGAGACGGAGTTGCTGAAGACCCCGAATCTGGGTCGCAAGTCGCTGAATGAAATCAAGGAAGTGCTGGCCTCCCGCGGTCTTACGCTGGGGATGAAGCTGGAAAACTGGCCGCCTGCCGGTCTCGAAAAGGTCTAAGAGGGCATCATGCGTCATCGTCACGGTTTACGGAAACTCAATCGCACCAGCAGCCATCGACTGGCAATGCTGCGCAATATGGCCAACTCGCTGCTACGTCACGAAGCGATCAAAACCACATTGCCCAAGGCCAAGGAACTGCGCCGCGTGGTCGAACCGATCATCACGTTGGGCAAGAAGCCCACGCTGGCCAATCGACGTCTGGCATTCGATCGCCTGCGCGACCGCGAAAACGTGGTCAAGCTGTTCGAACTGCTGGGCCCGCGTTACGCCAAACGTAACGGCGGCTACCTCCGCATCCTGAAATTCGGCTTCCGCAAGGGCGACAACGCGCCGATGGCGTTTGTCGAATTGATGGATCGTCCGGAAGAGGCTACTGAAGCCAAGACGGAAACGGCAACCGCCTGATCATCGGCGGCTCATAAAAAACCGGGCGACGCCCGGTTTTTTTACGCCCATAATTCGTTAAATAGTTATTTATAAACAAATACTTATATTTGAGTTGGCATATTGCCTGCGACAGTTTCAGCTAATCAGGATCACCCGATAGTCATTGACGTTGGTACGCGTCGGACCGGTGACGATCAGGTCACCAGTTGCTTCAAAAAAACCGTAGGCATCATTGCAGTCCAGCAATACCGCCGCGTTGATGTGCTTGCGCGCCGCGCGCTGCAGTGAATCCGGCGTCAGCAGGGCGCCGGCGTTGTCCTCGGAGCCGTCGATGCCGTCGGTGTCGCCGGCCAGCGCATGGATGTTGGGTGCGCCAAGCAGATCCAGTGCCAGGGAGAGCAGGAATTCGGCGCAACGGCCGCCGCGGCCTTTGCCCCGAACCGTGACCGTACACTCGCCACCGGAAATCAGCGCAACCGGCGGCTGCCATGGGGCATTGTGTTCGCGCACGGCCCGGGACAAGGCACCGTAAACCTTGGCGACTTCGCGCGCTTCACCGGTGACCGAGTCGCCAAGAATCGCCGGCGTGATGCCTTTGCTGCGGAAGTAATCTGCCGCGGCCTGCAGCGATTGCCATGCCGTTGCAATGACCTTGTTCTCGGTCTTGGCGAATACGCGATCTCCGGCCTTGGGCGTTTCGGCGATTTCACCGCGTGCACCGCGCGCCAGATGCGCTGCGATCGCCGGCGGGGGCTGCACGCCGTAACGTTCCAGGATGGCGATCGCGTCTGCGTAAGTCGTCGGATCCGGCGCGCAGGGGCCGGAAGCAATATGCGTCGGATCGTCTCCGGTGACATCCGAGATCACCAGCGCCAGCACCGGTGCGCGCGATGCCGCAGCGAGTCTTCCGCCCTGAATCTGCGACAGGTGTTTGCGCACGGTGTTCATCGCCTGGATCGGCGCACCCGAATGCAGCAGCTGTTTGGTGACCTGTTTCAGATCCGTCATCGATACGCCATCTGCAGGCAGTGACAGCAGGCTCGAGCCGCCGCCGGAGACCAGCACCAGCAGCAGGTCCTGCGGCGTCAGCGCCTTGACCTTCCTGAGGATTTCCGCGGCGGCCTGCTCGCCGGCGGAGTCCGGCACCGGGTGGCCGGCTTCAATCACCGTGATGCGGTTGGTCAGCAGTCCGTGGCGATAACGCGTGATGACCAGGCCGTCGAGCGGTGCTGCGGCCGGCCAGGATTGTTCGACGGCCAGTGCCATGGATGCAGCAGCCTTGCCCGCACCGACCACCAGCGTACGGCCTTTCGGCGGCGGTGGCAGGTGCGCGGGGAGAATGCGCTGCGGATCCGCCGCAGCGACTGCCGCGGCAAAACTGCCGGTGAGGAGTTCACGCGCGGCGTCGGATTTCAAACCAGCACCGTTTTCAGGTGAACGCCGGTATGGCTGCCCGAGTTTGCTGCAATGGTTTCTGGCGGCCCTTCGGCAATGATCCGACCGCCACCCCCGCCACCCTCGGGACCGAGGTCGATCACCCAGTCGGCCGTCTTGATGACGTCGAGATTGTGTTCGATGACGACAATGGTGTTGCCGTGGTCGCGCAGGCGGTGCAGCACTCGCAGCAGCAGGTCAGTGTCGTGGAAATGCAGGCCGGTTGTCGGTTCGTCGAGGATGTACAGCGTGCGGCCGGTGTCACGTTTGGACAGTTCCAGCGCCAGCTTGACGCGCTGCGCTTCGCCGCCCGACAGCGTGGTCGCGCTCTGGCCCAGCGTGATATAGCCGAGGCCGACATCCATCAGCGTCTGCAGCTTGCGCGCAAGGGTCGGCACCGCACTGAAAAACTCCAGCGCGTGTTCAACCGTCATCTCCAGTACTTCGTGGATGGTCTTGCCCTTGTAACGGATGTCCAGTGTCTCGCGGTTGTAGCGTTTGCCGTGACAGGTGTCGCAGGGAACGTAGATGTCAGGAAGGAAGTGCATTTCCACCTTGAGCACGCCGTCACCCTGACAGGCCTCGCAGCGGCCGCCTTTGACGTTGAACGAGAAGCGGCCGGCGCCGTAGCCGCGCGCGCGGGATTCCGGAACGCCGGCATACAGTTCGCGGATCGGCGTGAACAGACCGGTGTAGGTCGCGGGATTGGAGCGCGGCGTTCGGCCGATCGGACTTTGGTCGACGTTGACGACCTTGTCGAAGAATTCCATGCCTTCGATGGCGGCACAGGGTGCGGGTTCGACATTGCTGCCGTAAAGATCACGTGCAGCCGACAGATACAGCGTGTCGTTAACCAGCGTTGACTTGCCGGAACCGGAGACGCCGGTAACGCAGGTCAGCAACCCGATGGGAATGCCTACCGTGACGTCCTTGAGATTGTTGCCGTGCGCGCCCTTGATCACCAGTAGCCGCTGCGGGTTGATGCGGTGGCGCAGTGCGGGAACGTCGATGCGCCGACGCCCGGACAGGTACTGGCCGGTCAGCGATTCGGGATGGGCAATGATTTCCGCCGGCGTGCCTTCGGCGATGACACAGCCGCCGTGTTCGCCGGCGCCGAGGCCCATATCGACCACATGATCGGCATGCATGATCGCATCGTGATCATGTTCGACGACGATCACCGAGTTGCCGATGTCGCGCAGTCGCTTGAGCATGTCGAGCAGTCGCGTGTTGTCGCGCTGGTGCAGGCCAATCGACGGTTCATCGAGCACATACATCACGCCGGTCAGGCCGGAACCGATCTGGCTGGCGAGGCGGATGCGTTGCGATTCACCGCCAGAGAGCGTGTCGGCCGAGCGGTCGAGCGACAGATAATCCAGTCCGACATCGACCAGGAAGCGAAGGCGGTTGCTGATCTCGCCGGCGATTTTTTCTGCGATGGCCTGTCGTGCGCCGGAAAGTTTCAGGTTGTCGAAGAAACGCATCGCGTCGCCGAGCTGTAAAGCGGACAGCGCATAGATCGGCTGGCGTGCGACCAATACATGCCGCGCCTCGCGCCGAAGGCGTGTGCCCTGGCAGTCGGGGCATTGCTGGGTGTTCAGATACTTGGCGAGCTCTTCCTTGACCACCGGCGAGTCGGTTTCCTTGTGCCGCCGTTCGAGGTTGGGCACCACGCCCTCGAAGGCATGTTCCTTGACATAGGATTTGCCACGTTCACCGACGTAAGTAAATCGGATCGCGGTTTTGCCGGAACCGTAGAGCACCGCCTGGCGCGCTTCTTCGGGCAGTTCGTTGAAAGGCGCCTCAATGTCAAAACCGTAATGGGCGGCGAGTCCCTGCAGCATCTGGAAATAGAACTGGTTGCGACGATCCCAGCCCTTGATTGCGCCCGCGGCGAGTGACATTTCAGGAAATGCCGCGATGCGTTTGGGGTCGAAGAAGGTGATCGAGCCCAGCCCGTCGCAGCGCTGGCAGGCGCCGGCCGGATTGTTGAATGAAAACAGCCGTGGCTCGAGTTCCGGCGAAGCAAAACCGCATTGCGGGCAGGCAAGGCGCGCGGAGAATGAATGTTCCTGGCCGCTGTCCATATCCACCGCGACTGCTCGGCCTTCGCCGTGGCGCAGTGCGGTTTCAAACGATTCGGCCAGACGCTGCCGCAGTTCTTCGCGGACCTTGACGCGGTCGACGACGACGTCGATGGTGTGTTTGGTGTTCTTTTTCAGCGCCGGCAGGGCATCGATGTCATGGACCTTGCCGTCGAGGCGCACGCGTACGAAACCCTGAGCGCGCAGTTCATCGATCAGTGCCGACTGTTCACCCTTGCGGTCATTGACCACCGGGGCGAGGATCATCAGCTTGGTGTCCTCGGGCATCTGCAGCACGTGATCAACCATCTGCGCCACCGACTGCGCGGCGAGCACCAAATCATGCTCGGGACAGTGCGGCTCGCCGATGCGTGCGTAGAGCAGGCGCAGGTAATCATGGATCTCGGTGACGGTGCCGACGGTGGAGCGCGGATTATGGCTGGAGGCTTTCTGTTCGATGGCGATCGCGGGAGACAACCCTTCGATCATGTCGACGTCGGGTTTTTCCATCAACTGCAGGAACTGCCGGGCGTAGGCCGACAGCGATTCGACGTAGCGGCGCTGGCCTTCCGCATAGAGTGTGTCGAATGCCAGAGAGGATTTGCCTGATCCGGACAGCCCGGTGATGACTACCAGCCGGTTGCGCGGCAGATCGAGACTGATGTTTTTCAGGTTGTGCGTGCGTGCGCCGCGTACCCGGATCTGCCCGGCACCGGCAGGCGGCAGGGACAGATCGGTTTGCGGTTTGGCCGGCAGGGCGACCAGTTTCGGCGGCGTCGAGCGCGCTGTCATGTCAGAGACCAAAGGTAAACCTGTTAATATACGCGCATAAGTAGTTACGCCCAACTGTTCCCCGGTTTTCTCCCCCAGATTTCCTTTTCCGTCTCCCGCCCGTCCATGTCGTCGCGCAGCAAAATGACCCCGCTCGAATTGCGGGCCAGTATCGGCCTGTCCGGCATTTTCGGACTGCGGCTGCTGGGCATGTTCGTGATCCTGCCGGTGTTCGCGATTTACGCGGAACACCTGCCCGGCGGCGATAACCTGACACTGGTCGGGCTCGCCATCGGCGCCTACGGCCTGACCCAGGCGCTGCTGCAGATTCCCTTTGGCTGGTGGTCGGACCGCTACGGCCGCAAACCGGTGGTTTACATCGGCCTGGTGATATTCGCTGTTGGCAGTTTTGTCGCGGCGCTGGCGCCGAATATCTACATGGTCATCTTCGGCCGTATGCTGCAAGGCGCAGGCGCCATTTCCGCCGCGGTGATCGCGATGACTGCGGACCTGACCCGTGAAGACCAGCGCGCCAAAGCGATGGCGATGATCGGCTCGACCATCGGAGTGGCCTTCGCACTGTCGCTGGTGGCCAGTCCCTGGCTCAACAGCCTGATCGGCGTGCCGGGCATTTTTGCATTGACGGGCGTGCTCGCCTTGGGGGCGATGCTGGTGATGTGGCGTGTTATTCCTGATGCGCCACAGGTACCCCCGGCGCCCGGTCGAGCACTGAAGGACTTCTGGCATGTGCTGACCGATCCGCAGCTGGCGCGGCTGAACTGGGGCATCTTCGCCTTGCACGCGGTGCTGATGGCTTTGTTCATCGTGGTGCCTTTCGGCCTGCGTGACGCCGGTCTGCCGGTTGGCTCGCACTGGCAGGTCTATCTGCCGGTGATGCTCGGTTCGTTCGTGCTGATGATGCCTGCCGTGTTGCAGGCCGGAAATCCGGTGCTGTTGCGGCGCTGGTTCATCTTATCGATTGTCGTGTTGCTGGCTGCGCATCTGGCGCTGCCCTGGCTGCAGAGCAGCGTCTGGCTTTTGTCACTGTTTTTGCTGGCATTTTTCTCTCCCTTCAATGCACTTGAAGCGATGCTGCCGACGCTGACTACGCGACTGGCGCCGGCCCATGCCAAGGGCACGGCGATCGGCCTTTACAGCACGATCCAGTTTTTCGGGACTTTCCTCGGCGCTTCAGCGGGCGGCGTGCTCTATAAAAACTGGGGCGTGGATGCAGTGATCGGCTTCGACATCGTGCTGCTGGCGATCTGGCTTATACTCGCCCTCGGCATGCGCGTACCGCCGGTAAAAAACGCGTAAACGCCCCGGACGGCGGGCGCGTTACTGACACTAATTGATGCGTTCAAATCAAAAGGAAAAACCGACATGGCATCCGTCAACAAAGTGATTTTGATCGGCAACCTCGGCAAAGATCCGGAAACGCGGTATCTGCCGAGCGGTGAAGCATTGACCAGTTTCAGTATCGCCACATCGGAGACCTGGAAGGACAAGACCAGCGGCGAGAAAAAAGAAGCGACCGAATGGCACCGCATCAGCGCGTTCGGCAAGCTGGCCGAGATCTGCGGAGAGTACCTGCGTAAAGGTTCCCAGGTGTACATCGAGGGTTCTCTGCGCACCCGTAAATGGCAGGACAAAGAAGGCCAAGACCGTTATACGACCGAAATCCGGGCGGATCAGATGCGAATGCTGGGCAGCCGGGGTGGTGGTGAAGGCAGCGGTGGTGGCGGTGGCATGCGTGAACCCGCCGCAGCGCCGAGCGGTGGCGGTGCCTCAAAGGCGCCGGCGAAAAAAAGCGGCGGCAGCTTTGACGACATGGATGACGACATTCCGTTCTAAGTCGTCGCGAATCGGAAAAACCGGGCTCAGCCCGGTTTTTTTATGTGCTCTAGCCTGTGTGCAGCAAGCGGGCGGTGTGTCTGGCGATCACCGCCTCCTCATCGGTCGGGATCACGCAGACGGCCACCTGGCTGGCAGCGGTTGAAATGCGCAGGGCATTGCCGGCATTGGCCGCGGGATCCATCTCGATGCCCAGCCAAGCGAGTTTGGCGCAGATCTGCGTGCGAATGGCGACGGCGTGTTCACCGATGCCGCCGGTGAAGATCAGTGCATCGAGTCCTTCCAGTGCAGCGGTCAGTGCGCCGGCTTCCAGCGCGGCGCGATAGACGAATTGCGCCACGGCTTCCGCTGCACGCGGATCGCTGCTGTCGAGCAGCGCGCGCATGTCGTTGCTGATGCCGGAAACCCCCAGCAGTCCGGATTGCCGGTAAAGCAGGTCTTCGACGGCTGCGGAGGACATTTTGCGTTCATGCATCAAGTAAAACAGCACGCCAGGATCAATCGAGCCGCAGCGCGTGCCCATGACCAGCCCATCCAGCGTGCTGAAGCCCATGGTGGTGGCGATGCTGCGCCGCTGATGCATCGCGCACAGGCTGGCGCCGTTGCCGAGATGGGCGACGATGACCCGGCCGTCGGCGCCTGCGCCAAGTGCTTCCGGCAGCGCGCCGGCGATGTGCTCGTAGGAAAGACCGTGAAAACCGTAACGGCGCATACCCTGCTCGGTGATGGCGCGGGGCAGTGCGAAGGACTGGGCGATTGCCGGCTGGCTGCGGTGGAAGGCGGTGTCGAAGCAGGCGACCTGCGGCAGTTCGGGCCGCAGTTTGCGCAGCGCCCGGATTGCCGCCAGATTGTGGGGCTGGTGCAGAGGTGCCAGCGGCGCGAGGGCTTGCAGTCCGTAGAGGCTGGTTTCATCGATGACGACGGGTGCGTCGTGATGCTCTCCGCCGTGGACCACGCGATGTCCGGCGCCGAGCAACTGACTCGCGTGCCCGCCGTCTTCCAGCCAGGTAAACAGCCAAGCCAGGGCATTTTCATGGCTTAGCGCACCCGGCGGCAGGGTACCCGGCAAAGGACCGCGGTTGTTCCGCGCGGAGAAGGCGGCGGTGGAGCCGATACCCGAGATCATGCCCAAGACTGTGCGTTGGAGCGGCTGGCCGGTGTTGAAAACGGCAAATTTGATGCTGGATGAGCCGGCGTTGAGCACGAGAATCTGGCTGGACATGGCGGAATTTCCGGAAAAATTCTTTTTCTTCAATGGGCTACGTGACCCCTGATTGTGCCGCGAGTGTTGCGTTGCGCCAAGCGCGGCCGGGGGTGGGGCTTGAAAAGGGCTTTGGAGCACCCCCATATCCGCGGAAAGTCGGTGTAACCGTCTCAGGTATAATGCTTTTTTAGCTTTTTGGGGTGCGCCATGCCAATTTACGAATACCGCTGCGAAGCCTGCGGTTTCCAGAAAGAATTCCTCCAACGCATTAGCGATGCGCCGTTGAAGGACTGCCCGGAATGCAGTAAAGCCAGTCTTGCCAAAATGGTGACAGCTGCCGGTTTCCAGTTGAAGGGCAGCGGCTGGTATGCGACCGACTTCAAGAACAAGGGCGGCAGCAAACCGTCCGAGTCGGTGAAAAAAGAAGAAACCAAGTCAGAACAGCCTGCCTGCGGCACCGGCGCCTGTCCTGCCTGCAATTAATTGATCGAATGAGCGGCCAGGGGCGGAGGCAGCAAACTCCGCCGTGCTGATCTTCGCCGCAACCGCGCAGCGTCCCTGATTGCGCGACAGTTCCCTTCATGTTCAAAAAATCCTCCATCAAGAGTTACATCATTACCGGCCTGCTGATCTGGGTGCCGCTGGTGATCACGCTGTGGGTGCTCAATTTGCTGGTCGGCATGCTCGACCAGACGTTGCGGCTGCTGCCGCAGTCATTTCTGACGGAAAGCTGGCTTGGTGTGCACGTGCCCGGGCTGGGCGCCATCCTGGCGGTGGTAATCGTGCTGATCACCGGCATGATCACGGCGAACATGCTTGGACAGCGCCTGGTGCGCCTGTGGGAAAGCATTCTCGCGCGCATCCCTGTCGTCAGCTCAATCTACAACAGCGTAAAGCAGGTCAGCGACACGCTCTTTTCGGGTACCGGCCATGCTTTCCGCAAGGTGCTTCTGGTGCGCTACCCGCATCCTCAGGCGTGGTCGCTGGCGTTCCAGACCAATGTGCCGCCGGAAGTCGCCAGCCTTCTGCCGGAGGACCATGTCGCCGTATTCATCCCGACGACCCCGAGTCCGGTGAACGGCTTTTATTTTTACGTGCGGCGCGAAGATGTCATTGAGGTTGATATTCCCGTTGACGTCGCTTTCAAATACATCGTATCGATGGGTGTCGTTGCGACCACTGTCACCCCGGCGAAATCCAGATAATCCACTGAAATCACAAAACCATGTCCATGCGCACCAATTACTGCGGCCTGATTGACCGAAAATACCTCGGTCAGACTATTTCGATTTGCGGCTGGGTGCACCGTCGCCGCGATCACGGCGGGGTGATTTTCATCGACCTGCGCGACCGTGAAGGCCTGGTGCAGGTTGTTTGTGATCCCGACCGCGCGGAGACCTTCCAGATTGCCAACAGCCTGCGCAATGAATTCGTGGTCCGCATCGAGGGCAAGGTGCGCGAGCGGCCCGCCGGCACGGTAAACAGCAATCTGGTCAGCGGTGAAATCGAGGTGCTGGCGACGGGGATGGAAGTGCTCAATGCCTCGCAGACACCGCCGTTCATGATGGACGACGAGCAGTTGTCGGAGAATGTCCGCCTGCAGTACCGCTTCCTCGACCTGCGCCGTCCGCAGATGCAGAAAAACATGCGCCTGCGTCACCAGGCGGCGCGTGCGGTCCGCAATTATCTCGACGATAACGGCTTCATCGATATCGAAACCCCGATGCTCTACAAATCCACGCCTGAAGGCGCGCGTGAATTTCTGGTGCCTTCGCGCATGCACGACGGCCAGTTCTATGCCTTGCCGCAGTCGCCGCAGCTGTTCAAGCAGCTGCTGATGGTGGCCGGCTACGACCGTTATTACCAGATCGTGAAGTGTTTCCGCGACGAAGACCTGCGCGCCGACCGTCAGCCCGAATTCACCCAGATCGATATTGAAACCTCTTTCCTCAGTGAGCGTGAAATCCAGGACCTGATGGAAGGACTGATCCGCATGCTGTTCAAGTCGGTTCTTGATGTCGAGCTCGGCGACTTCCCGCGGCTGACCTATGCCGAAGCGATGTCGAAATACGGCTCCGACAAACCCGACCTGCGCGTGAAACTGGAACTGACCGAACTGAGCGATCTGATGGCGCAGGTCGAGTTCAAGGTGTTCAAGCAGGCGCTGGCGCTGAAGGACGGCTGCGTCACCGCCCTGCGGGTGCCCGGCGGTGCTGCGCTGTCGCGCAAGGAAATCGATGAATTCACCGCATTTGTCGCCATTTACGGTGCCAAGGGTCTGGCCTATATCAAGGTCAACGATGTGACCAGGCTTAGTGAAGAGGGCCTGCAATCGCCGATCGTCAAGTTCCTGCCGGAGACTGTGCTGGCCGAAATCATCAAGCGTACCGATGCTGCCAACGGCGACCTGATTTTCTTCGGCGCTGATCGCCGCAAGGTGGTGTGCGATGCGCTAGGGGCATTACGCGTCAAGTTGGGCCATGAAAAAGGCCATGCCGAAGCCGGCTGGCGTCCGTGCTGGGTTGTTGATTTCCCGGCATTCGATTACAACGAAGAAGAGCAGCGCTGGGTCGCTGCTCACCATCCCTTCACCGCACCAAAGGATGATCATGTCGGTCTGTTGCAGACCGATCCGGGCAAGGTGCTGGCCAAAGCTTATGACGTTGCGCTGAACGGCTGGGAAATTGGCGGCGGTTCGGTGCGGATTCATCGTGCTGAAGTTCAGTCGCAGGTGTTTGCTGCACTAGGTATTTCGCCGGAAGAGGCGCGCGCCAAGTTCGGCTTCCTGCTCGATGCGCTGTCCTACGGCGCGCCGCCGCATGGCGGCATCGCTTTCGGCCTGGACCGTCTGGTCACGCTGATGACCGGTGCCGAATCGATCCGTGAAGTGATCGCTTTCCCGAAAACGCAGCGCGGCCAGGATCTGATGGTTGACGCGCCGAGTGCTGTCACCGAGAAACAGCTGCGCGAGTTGCATATCCGCCTGCGCGCAGTCAATCCGGCGGCCTGAACAGCGCCGGTTTTTTGCTTCCGCTGCGGCGTCGGGCATGCACAAGTCGCTGAAGTCGCTGTTATTGCTGGCGGTATTGCTTGTCGCGTCGCCGGCGCTGGCGCGAGGTGACCTGACATCGCAGACCATCGGTCTGCAGGAACTGCCTGCCGAAGCCCAGCAGACCCTGCAACTGATCCGGCGCGGCGGCCCTTATCCACACGAGCGCGACGGCATCACTTTCGGTAATTACGAAAAGCAGCTGCCTGCGGCACCACGTGGCCATTACCGCGAATACACCGTGATCACGCCGGGCATCAATCACCGCGGGGCGCGCCGCATTGTTGTCGGTTGTGAACGGCAGCAGGCTTCGGACATGCCTTCCGGTCTGCTGTCGCTGCCGCAATGCCGTGACGGCGGCCGCTTTTATTACACTGCGGATCATTACCGTTCCTTCCGGCGAATCACTGAATGAAACCCGTCCTTCCTGCCACCGAATACAACGGGCTGTATCAGGCGCCTGCAGATTTCGCGCCGCTGCGCCGTGCCGTGCGCAATGCCGGCCTGTGCTGGCATGTCGTCGATCTGCAGCGTGCACGCGGCAAACGCGCGTTGTTCACGGCCTTTGCGCGCGAATTCGCTTTTCCTGCAACGTTTGGCGGCAATTGGGATGCGCTGGCCGATGCGTTGCAGGATCTGTCCTGGCGCACAGAGCCCGGCCGAATTGTCTTGTTGCGCGGACTGGATGCGTTTGCTTCAGCGGCAGCGGATGACCAGGCCATGTTGCAAGAGATACTTGCCGCGACGGCGCTGTACTGGAGTGGCCGCAAACGTTTGTTTATCGTGTTGGCGTCCGAAGATGCAGGCTGGCCGGCGTGGCCGCAGTCATGAATTACAAGCAGCCGGTTTCCGTGCTGGTGCTGGTGCACACCATCGATCTGCAGGTGCTGCTGCTCCAACGCGCGGATCGTCCCGGATTCTGGCAGTCGGTGACCGGCAGCCAGGATCCCGGCGAGACGCTGGCCGAAACGGCGCGGCGTGAACTGGCGGAAGAAACCGGCATCGTGGTCGGCCCGGATGTGCTGGTTGATTGGAAGTTGCAGAATTTATACGAGATTTACCCCCACTGGCGCAGCCGTTATGCGCCGGGGGTGACCCACAATACGGAACATGTCTACGCGCTGCCCCTTCCTGCTATGCGGGATGTGGTGCTCGCGCCGCGCGAACATCTGGCCTGGCAGTGGTTGCCCTGGCGAGAAGCCGCGGATCGCGTGTTTTCGTGGAGCAATGCCGAAGCGATACGCCAGTTGCCGTTGCGTGTTGCAGTGCGTGATGAATAAACCGGATTTGGCAGGGGGAATTCGAGGCCGGTTTTTCTGTCAAAATACGGTAATAATCAAAATTTCCCCCGCAGCATGATGATCTGGAAAAGGGCCGGATGATGGAAGCGCAAACGATTACGTTCGAAGGTTTCAAGCCGCTGGATGACGCTGCCTGCGAAGAGCGCATTGTTGCCGCGCGCCGCAAGCTGGGCGACCGCGCCGTGCTGCTCGGCCATCATTACCAGCGTGCCGACGTTTACAAACACGCCGAACTGACGGGCGATTCGCTGCAGCTCGCGAAGCTGGCGGCGAAAACCGAAGCCGAATACATCGTCTTCTGCGGCGTGCATTTCATGGCCGAGGTTGCGGACACTCTTTCGCGTCCGACCCAGAAAGTGATTCTGCCCGACCTCAATGCCGGCTGTTCGATGGCGGACATGGCCAGCCTGAGCAAGGTCGAGCGCGCCTGGCGTGAACTGTCGGAAGTGCTGAACCCCGACGAAACCATTACCCCGATCACCTACATCAACTCTGCGGCCGACCTGAAGGCCTTCTGCGGTGAACACGGCGGCATCGTTTGCACCTCGTCGAACGCGCGCCAGATCCTGAGCTGGGCTTTCGGCCGTCGCGAAAAAGTACTGTTTTTCCCCGATCAGCATCTGGGTCGCTGGACCGGTTATCTGATGGACATTCCGCTGTCGGAAATGCTGGTCTGGGATCCCGACCTGCCGATGGGTGGTCTGACCCCGCAACAGATCAAGATGGCCAAGGTGCTGCTGTGGAAGGGGCACTGCTCGGTGCACCAGATGTTCCAGGCGCAGCACATCCTGCGTTGGCGCCAGCAGCATCCGAGCGGCATGGTGATCAGCCATCCAGAGTGTAATTTCGAAGTCTGCAAACTGTCGGATTACGTCGGCTCGACCGATTACATCATCAAGACCATCGCCGCGAGTGCACCGGGTTCGCGCTGGCTGGTTGGCACCGAACTCAATCTGGTCAACCGCATGGCTGATGAATTCAGCTCCCAGGGCAAATCGGTGCAATTCATGGCGCCGACGGTGTGCATGTGCTCGACGATGCAGCGTATTGATCCGCAGCACCTCGCCTGGTCGCTGGAGAATCTGGTTGCTGGCAAAGTCGTGAACCAGATCAAGGTGCCTGCCTACGAGGCCGAACTGGCGCGTATCGCACTGGATCGCATGCTTGCCATTTCCTGAGCCGGGCATGACGGCCGCGTCGCTGAAGTTGAGCGTCGCGACCTACAACATTCACAAGGGTTTTCCGGCTACGCCGTTGTTCGCGAGGCGGCCGGCTTTGCAAGGGCTGCGTGAGCAATTGCGCGCCCTTAATCCCGATCTGGTGTTCCTGCAGGAGGTGGTTGGCGCGCATGCCGGTCATGCCGCGCGCCATCATGACTGGCCGGCCCAGTCCCAATATGAATACCTGGCCGACAGACTGTGGCAAAGCCATGCCTACGGCAAAAACGCGGTCTATGATGCCGGCCATCACGGCAATGCGCTGTTGTCACGCTACCCGATTACGAAATGGGACAACGAAGATATTTCCGCACACCGCTTTGAGCGGCGCGGACTGCTGCACTGTGAAATCGCTGTTCCGGGCTGGGCGCAGGCACTGCACTGCGTCTGTGTGCATCTCGCGCTGACGGCGCGCGGCCGCGGCCGGCAGCTGGAGCGGCTGCGCCAGCGCATCGAACGGCTGGTGCCGGCGGATGCGCCACTGATTATTGCCGGTGATTTCAACGACTGGTATTGGCGTGAACGTGCAACTCATGCGCTCGCGCACCCGCTGAACATGCACGAAGTGTTCGAACTCGCGGGCGGTACACCGGCGCGCAGCTTCCCTGCTGTGCTGCCGCTGCTGCGCCTGGACCGGATTTACGTGCGTGGCTTCAGCGTGCGCGAGGCCCGTGTTCATCATGGCCGGCAGTGGGCGCGTGTTTCCGATCACGCCCCGCTGATTGCGCAGCTGGAGCGGCTGCCGGACTGATCAGTAGCGGTAGTCGTATCCTGGAGGCACGGCATAACGTCCCGGGCCCGGATGGCGCGCTGCGGGTGCGGGAACCGCATAGACCGGCGCCACGGCAACATTGTCGCTGCCGATGACACTTACACCGACGCGGACCGTGGGGCCCGGATCGTAGGGCAGGGTCGTGCTGACATCGCGGCCGTTGTAGTGATACACCACGGTGTAGCCGCGCGTGGTTTCGCGGACGGTTTCCACTGTTCGGCAACGCTGGATGGGTGCCTCGGCCATGACACGGTTGTCGACACGATCGCCGGCGACAGCGCCGAAAATGGCGCCCGCAGCGGCGGCGGCTGTGCGGCCGTTGCCCTGACCCACCTGTGCACCGAGCAGGCCGCCGGCGGCGCCCCCGACTACCGAACCGGCAAGGGAACGGTCACTGTCGGGATTCGATACGCGGTCGCCGACAATAGCGCCGGCGATAGCGCCGGCTGCGGTGGCCGCATCGCGTCCGCTGCCGCGACCCACGGTGCTGCCAAGCAGGGCGCCGGCAACGCCGCCGATGATCGGCGCCATGACACTGCGCTCGACCTGCGGTGCGCGCGGCGGCGGGGCTTCAGTGCTGCATTCCTGGCGCGGTTCACGCACACGTTCAATGATCGGCGTTGACGACACCACGCGGGCGGTGTCGGTGTAATCCGCGGCCTGAACGGGCAATGCGGCGAGGACGGCTGCAACGATGGGCAGACGGGACAGTCGGATGCTGAACATGGTGATGCTCCTATTTATCTTCATCGGCCGGCGGCGGGAATGCCGGTGCCGGATGCGATAATTAAAACGCAGGCTTTAAGCGGTAGCAGTAACCGTTACAGTTAGTTACAACGTTGCCGCTTGTTGACCGGCAGCCTTCCTGAATTTTATATAAGCATTTGAATTTAATGAAAATATGAACATTTTTTTAGCCGGAAGCAACAATGACTGCTGAACACGCACGTGCTTTTGCTGCGCAGGCGCCGAAGCCGCCGGTTGGCGCCGGCCGCGACTGGCGCGTGGTGCCGATGCTCTTGCCCTATCTGTGGGAATACAAAAGGCGCGTGGTGATCGCGTTGGTATTCCTTGTCGCAGCGAAACTTGCCAACGTCGGCGTGCCGCTGGTGCTGAAGGACATCGTCGACGGACTGGATGCGTCAAAGGCGGTTCTGGTACTGCCGCTGGCATTGCTGGTGGCTTACGGCGCACTGCGCATGTCGACTGTGCTGTTCGCGGAACTGCGCGATGTGGTGTTCATGCCGGTGACCCAGCGCGCAGCGCGGCGCATTGCACTCGCCGTATTCCGTCATCTGCACGCGCTGTCGCTGCGCTTCCATCTCGACCGCCAGACTGGCGGCATGTCGCGCGATATCGAGCGCGGCACCCGTGGCATCTCGACGCTGCTGTCCTTTATGCTGTTTTCGATCATCCCGGTGGTGCTCGAATTTGTGCTGGTTGCCGCCGTGCTGTTTGCCAAATTCGACTGGCGTTTTGTCGCGGTCACGTTTGCAGCGGTGATTGTCTATATCGCATTCACAATCGGCATTACCGAATGGCGTACCGCGATCCGCAAGCGCGCCAACGAACTCGACTCGAAAGCCAATACGCGCGCCATCGACAGCCTGCTCAATTACGAGACGGTCAAGTATTTTAACAACGAGGATTTCGAGGCGCGCCGTTACGACGACAGCCTGCAGCGTTACGAAGTGATGGCGGTGCGCAATGAGGCTTCCCTTGGCCTGCTTAACGTCGGCCAGGCGGCGATCATCGCCGTGGCGGCCACGGCGTTGATGGTGTTGTGTGCGCAGGGTGTTGTCGCGCGCGAACTGTCCATCGGCGATCTGGTGCTGGTTAACGGTCTGTTGATCCAGTTGTACATCCCGCTGAATTTTCTCGGCATGGCCTATCGCGAGATCAAGCAGGCGCTGGTCGACATGGAGCGCATGTTCGGCCTGCTCGAGCAGCACCGCGAGGTCGATGACGCGCCGGATGCGCTTGATCTGCCCGAGGGGCCGGCGGCGGTGCGCTTTGAATCCGTCGAGTTCGGCTATGACCCGCGGCGGCAGATCCTGCACGGCATGTCATTTGAAATCCCGCCCGCAGCGAAAGTGGCGGTGGTCGGTTCCAGTGGCGCCGGCAAATCGACGCTGGCGCGTCTGCTATATCGTTTTTACGATGTCACCGGCGGCGCGGTCAGCATCAGCGGCGTTGATCTGCGCAAGCTGAAGCAGACCGGCCTGCGCAGTGCGATAGCCATCGTGCCGCAGGACACCGTGCTGTTCAACGACACGATTCACTACAACATCCAGTACGGACGCCCTGCAGCGAACGCCGATGAAGTCATCGCTGCCGCGAAGGCGGCGCACATTCATGACTTCATTATCAGCCTGCCTGACGGTTACAACACCATGGTCGGTGAACGCGGCCTCAAACTTTCCGGCGGGGAAAAGCAGCGGGTTGCTATTGCACGCGCCATCCTGAAAAATCCGCGGATCATGATTTTTGATGAAGCTACCTCGGCGCTCGATTCACGCACCGAGCAGGCGATTCAGCGCGAGTTGAATGCCATCGCGCAGGGGCGTACGACACTGGTGATTGCCCACCGCCTGTCAACCGTGATGGATGCCGACGAGATTCTGGTTCTGGAGCAGGGCCGGATCATCGAACGCGGCCGCCATGCCGACTTGCTGTCCCGCGGCGGTGCTTATGCGCAGATGTGGGCCCTGCAGCAGCAGGAGGCTGCGCGCGAGGGCGAGGTCAGCCCAGTGCCGGAAACGCGATAACGATGCGTGTGCCGCGGCCGTGGGTGCCGCTGCGGATAGTGGCGGTCGCACCGTGGCCCTGGGCGATTTCGCGGACGATTGCCAGGCCCAGACCGCAACCTGCCGGTAAGCCGCCGGCGCTGCGGTAGAAACGCTCGAATACAATTTCACGTTCCTCTTCCGGAATCCCACAGCCATCGTCTTCGACTTCGAGGGTCGCGAGAATGTCTTCCTTCAATACGCGCACGGTGATGTGACCGCCCGAAGAGGTGTAGTTGAGTGCGTTGTCAATCAGGTTGTTGAGCAGTTCCCGCAACAGGAAGGGATCGCCGCTGATTTCGGCATCCACCGAGGTGTCGTCAAAGCCGAGATCAATGACGCGGTTCAGTGCCCGCGGCACCCATTCCACGGTGGTCTCGCGCGCTAGTGCCGCCAGATTGATGCACTCACGCATCACGCTGTGGGGTGACCCCGGTTCCGCGCGTGCCAGCGTCAGCAATTGATTGACAAGTCTTGCCGCGTGATCCGCAGCGGCATGAACCTGCTGCAGCGACGTTTTGGCCTCGCCGTCTCTGACCTGCCGCAACGCAAGCTCGGTTTGCGTCTTCAGCGCCGCAACCGGTGTGCGCAACTGGTGTGCCGCATCGGCGATAAAACGCTGCTGGGCGGCGAGCGCGACGCTGAGCCGGGATAGCAGATCGTTCATCGCTTGCACCAGCGGACGCACTTCATACGGCGTGTTGGCGTCGCGGATGGGGCTGAGGTCGACGTGGGATCGGTTTTCGATTTCGCTGCGCACCGTGGTCAATGCACGCAGGCCAAAACCTACGCCCAGCCAGACCGCCATCGCAGCGAGGATCACCAGCACCGCCTGGGGCACCATCATCCGCAGCATGATCTGCCGCGCAAAGTCGTCGCGCAGACTGGTTTTTTCTGCGACCTGGACGATGATGGAGCCCTTGCCTGAGCCGGGGCGCACGGGAACGCGTAAGGCCACTGCGCGAATCGGCTCGTTGCGATACATCGCGTCGTAGTAAGTGACGCGGCCCTCCTTGGCCTCTTCCGGCGGATTCGGCAGATCGGGGTCGCCGGTGATGTATTCGCCGACGGGGCCGTTGGCCCGGTAATAGAAGCGGCCCTGCTCGCCGGAGATCAGCATCTCGATGACCGGCTGCGGCAGATCCAGATAGAGCTGGTTATTGGCTTCTCGTACATTGCGACCAAGGTCCAGCGCGGTGTCGAGTAGGGCGCGGTCGTAGTTGAGATTGACGAAGCCGCTGGCAACATCGTGGTCAATCATTGTGCTCATGACCCAAAGCGCCAGCAGCGGCGCGCTGATCCACAACAACAACCGGCTGCGCAGCGTGCGCAGCTTAGTCATTCGCGGCCTTTTCCAGCAGATAGCCCAGGCCGCGGATGGTGCGAACGCTGACGCCTGCGGGTTCCAGTTTCTTGCGCAGGCGGTGCACATAGACCTCGATGGCATTGGTGCCGACTTCCTCCCCCCAGCCGTAAAGCTGCTCCGCGAGTTGTTCCTTGCTGACCACACGACCCACCCGCAGCATCAATACCTCCAGTACACCCAGTTCACGCGCGGACAGATCGAGCGGCGAGCCCTTGATGGTGGCCCGCCGTCCCGCGGTGTCCAGGCTCAAATCGCCGTGAATAAGTTCGGCACCGCCACCGGACTGGCCGCGGCGGATCAGCGCCCGTACGCGGGCTTCCAGTTCCGGAAGGTCATAGGGTTTGGTCAGATAGTCATCTGCGCCGAGGTCCAGACCTTTGACGCGGTCTTCCAGTCCATCCCGGGCGGTGAGCATCAGCACCGGGGTTTTGGATCCCTTGCGGCGCATCCGCCGCAGCACTTCGTAACCGTCTGCTTTGGGCAGACCGATGTCGAGTATTACGGCGTCATATCGCTGGGTTGCCAGCATGTGATCAGCCTGCTCCCCGGTGTCGGCGTGATCAACGGCGTAATCAGCGGCTTTCAGGGCCTTGATCAGGCCGTCGGCAAGGATGGGGTGGTCTTCAATGACAAGCAAACGCATGGCTGGGCTTGGGGGGAGCTGCGGGACCCTCATGATACTGGCGCACGGGCCCTGCTGCGATGGGCAGAACAGCTTTTGTGTAAGTTTGTAGTAAGGAGGGGCGACTATCTTGTTTGCAACACAGCGTGATGGATAGCATTTTTGCGGTTTATCTGCAGTGTTGTTTTTTTCCTCCTCGGAGGTCTGTTAACTGCAGTGACCTGTGCTGAGCGGGTTATTGCAAGGCCTCTTTAAGCTCCGCCCGGTCCGCTAAAACGGACCCAGCGGAGTTTTTTTTCGCCCCTGTTGCCGGATTTGTGGCGATACACAGGTTGAAAATAATGACGTAAGGCTGTATTTTCCAAGGGTTTTTAACAAAGACTCAATGTCAGGAATTTTATGGCGCGTTGGCTTGTGGCGATCCTGGTGGCTTCGATGGTGGCAGCTCCGGTTTTTGCAGAGTCCCCGGAGCGCACGGCCCGCAAGGTCAAATCCGCTGTTGCCGGCCGCGATCATGCTCCGGAACTGAAGTCTTCCGCGGCGCTGGTGATTGACCAGACCGACGGGCGCCCCTTGTTTGCCAAGAACATCGGCAATGTAGTGCCTATTGCGTCGATCACCAAGCTGATGAATGCCATGGTGGTGCTGGATGCCGGCCTGCCGATGGATGAGCGCATCGCGATCAGCGAAGCGGACAAAGACACCATCAAGGGCACCCGCTCGCGTCTGAACATCGGCACCGTGCTGACTCGTCGTGAGCTGCTGCAGCTCGCGCTCATGGCTTCCGAGAACCGCGCTGCTGAAGCGCTGAGCCGCGTGTATCCGGGCGGCACACGTGCTTTTGTCGCTGCAATGAACCAGAAGGCAGTGGAGCTGGGGATGTGGCGCTCGCGTTTTGTCGATGGCACCGGCCTGTCCAGCGAAAACGTGTCGACCGCGCAGGATCTCACCAAGATGGTGGCTGCAGCCTATAAATACCCGATGATCCGCGATTTCACCACTGACACCGGACTGATCGTCCAGGGTACCCGCGGCCGCAGTATGAATTATCACAATTCCAACCGCCTGGTCGGCAGCCCGGAATGGGATATCGGCCTGTCGAAGACCGGCTACATTTCCGAGGCGGGCCGCTGCCTGGTGATGCAGGCAATAATCGCCAACAAGCCGGTGATCATCGTTCTGCTCGACTCCTGGGGCAAGATGACCCGCATTGGCGATGCCAACCGCATCAAGCGCTGGATGGAAACTCGCTCCACCGGTCATACCTCGGGCTGAAGCCTGCGGCCCTGCCGGCCGTGCCCTGACATGAGCATCAGTCATTCCCCTACGTTTGTGGATCTGCATCCGGCTGCAGACCGGTTTCTGGATGATGTGTTGTCCGGACTGGCTTCCAATCCCAAGTCGTTGTCCCCGAAATATTTCTATGATGCCCGCGGCTCAGTGCTTTTTGAGGCCATCTGTGAGCTCCCCGAGTATTACCCGACACGCACCGAACTCGCGCTGATGCGCGGGCATGTGGCTGCGATGGCTGCCAGCCTCGGGCCGGACTGCCTGCTGATTGAGTTCGGCAGCGGTGCCGGCATCAAGACGGAAGTGCTGCTGCAGGCAATGCGCCCCGCAGCTTATGTTGCGGTGGATATTTCATCGGATGCGCTGCATGCGGCCGCCGACCGTCATGCCGCACGTTTCCCCGGCGTTGCCATGATCGCCGTGTGCGCGGATTACATGCAATCGCTGGAGATCCCGGGGCTGTCGCCTTATGCTACATCGCGCCGCGTGATTTACTTTCCCGGTTCCACCATCGGCAACCTGACGCCGGAGGAGGCGCGGTCATTTCTGCGCGATGCGCGCCTTCTGGCCGGCCCCGGCGGTGCGATGCTGGTCGGTGTTGATCTCAAAAAAGATCCCGCGGTACTGCATGCCGCCTATAACGACTCGCAGGGCGTTACCGCTGCATTCAACCTGAATCTGCTGACACGTATCAACCGCGAGCTGGGTGCGGATTTTGATCCGGCACAGTTTTGTCATGTCGCTTTTTATGATGCCGCCGCGGGGCGCATAGAAATGCATCTGGAGAGCCGGTGTGCACAGACGGTTTCGGTGGCGGGATGCAGGTTTGTATTTGCCGCAGGCGAGCGCCTGCATACCGAAAACTCCTGCAAATATTCGATCGATGAATTCCGGCAGCTGGCACAGTCGGCCGGATTACGCGCGCGCGAGGTGTGGAGCGATCCGCAGCAGTATTTTGCCGTGCACCTGCTCGAAATCTGAGCTCGCAGCCTTGCCATAATGCGGAATCACCAAGGCTGAATCTGCATCCTGACCGCAATACTCTCTGAAGGAATCCGCAGTCCGGCTGAATACAGTATGGAATGCCGGTCCGGTTTTGTTTTTGGCGATGCTAAACTCAGACGCCTGCTGCCGCTCTCGCAGTGCAACGCACATTAGCCGATGGCCATATATCTAACCCTGGTGGTGATTGTCCTCAATCACATCGCTTTCGGCGGCAGCCGGGTGGTAGTGTCGCTGTTCGCACTGGAATCGGGTGCGACACAAATGCAGGTCGGTTTCCTGATGGCGCTTTATGCGCTCTGTCCGATGCTGTTTGCGATTGCCATCGGAAAGCTTGCGGACCGGGTCGGCCCGCGCTTGCCGATGCTGCTCGGCAGTATCGGACTGGGTATCGCGCTGCTGCTCAACGTGTTGTGGCCGACGCTGTCAACCCTCTACGTGACGTCCTTTCTGCTCGGCTCGTCATTCCATTTCTTTTTTGTGACGGTCACCGGTGTCGCCGGTGGTATCGGCGGTCCCGAGAATCGCTCTCGTAATTACGCGATTATCAGTCTCGGGTTTTCCGGTGCGGGTTTCATCGGACCACTGATCGCAGGGTTTTCGATTGATTACCTGGGGCACCTTAAGACCTTCATGATCCTCGCGGCTTTCACCGTGATTCCGATTCTTATGCTGTTGCGCAATCCCGGTTTCCTGCCCGGCGCCGCGAAAGCTTCCGGGGGGGGCGGCGGCGGTGCGATGGAATTGTGGCGGGCACCGAAACTGCGCAACACCTTCATCGCCAGTGGTTTTATCTCCGCCGGCTGGGATCTGTTCAATTTCTACATGCCGGTCTACGGCCACGGCATCGGCCTGTCGGCGTCGGCGATCGGCATCATCCTCGGCACTTTTGCTCTGGCGACTTTCGTGATCCGTTCCGTACTGCCCTGGCTGATCAAGCGGACCAGCGAAGTGCAGGTGCTGATTTATGCGATTTTTGTCGCTGCTTTCGCCTTCACGCTATTTCCGTTCTTTTCACATCCGGTAGCGCTGGGCGCGGTGGCCTTCCTGCTCGGGCTTGGTGTTGGCTGCGGCCAGCCGATGTCGATGTCGCTGATTTATGCGCTGGCCCCGAAGGGGCGCGCCTCCGAAGCCGCCGGCGTACGGGTGACCGTCAACAATTTCACCCATCTGGTGATTCCGCTGCTTTTCGGTACCATTGGCACCGCTTTCGGTTACGCGCCGGTGTGGCTGGCCAACTCGGCCCTGCTTGGTGTCGGCGGCTGGTTGGTACGCCGCACAGCAAGTCCCCTTGGGGGACGGCGCAGCCGCGACTGATAAAAATACTGAATAAGCGAGGGCGCTGCGCCCTCGAGCCGTTCGCTACGCTTATGAGTATTGTCAGCGAACGATGATGGTGACGCTGAAATCTCCCCGCAGCAGACTCACCGCATAACCGCGCTCGGCGGTGCTCAGCAATTTCTGGAACTCGGCTGTGGTTTGTATTCGCCGGCGGTTCACCGCGTAGATGATGTCTCCGGGGCGGAAGCCCGCCTGGAAGGCACGGCTGCCGGCCTCGACTGCGGCCACCACGATGCCGCCGCCGTTGAGGCGTTCAAACAGCGGGCTGCCGCGTTCGATTTCAACCACGCGCATGCCAGGCAGCTGCACGACTGCCAGCATTTCACCATTGCCTGCAGGCTGCGGCGGTGCGATACGGGTGCGGATGCGTTGAGTGCCGCCTTCGCGCGCCACCGTCATGTCGACTTCTTCGCCGACCGGCGTCAGACCCAGGCGGGCACGCAGATCCGACGGACCGCGTACCATCCGCCCGTTGAGTGCAGTGACCACATCCCCTTTGCGCAAGCCGGCTTTTTCCGCCGGCGAACCCGATTCGATATTGGCAACCAGCGCGCCGTCGAGTGAAGGAAGCTTCAGCCGGCGCTGCGCGTCTGGCGGCACATCCGCCATTTCGATACCCAGCCGGCCGCGGCGTACTTCGCCGTAGCGCACGATCTGTTCCATCACCGACCGTGCCATCACTGACGGCACGGCAAAGCCGATGCCGACGTTGCCGCCGGCCGGTCCGATGATGGCGGTGTTGATACCGATGAGTTCGCCGCGCAGATTGACCAGTGCGCCGCCGGAGTTACCCGGGTTGATCGAGGCGTCGGTCTGGATGAAATCTTCGTAACCTTCGACAGAAAGCCCGCTGCGGCCCAACGCGCTGACGATGCCCGAGGTCACGGTCTGGCCGATGCCGAAAGGGTTACCGATGGCCATGACATAGTCGCCGACCTGCAGCGTGTCGGAGTCGCCGATGCGCAGCGCGCTGAGGTTGGATGCGCTGATCTTCAGCACCGCGATGTCGGTGCCGGGGTCTGTGCCGACCAGCTTGGCGGGAAACTGGCGGCGGTCCTTCAGCGTGATCAGGACCTGCTCGGCATCCTTGATGACATGGTTGTTGGTCAGGATGTAACCGCGGGCGGCGTCAACGATGACGCCGGAGCCCGCCGCCTGTTCCTTGCGCTGTGGTTTGTCGGGCAGATTGAAAAAGCGGCGGAAGAAGGGGTCGCGAAACAGCGGGTTGTCTTCCATCGGTGCGCGGGTAATCACCGAGACGTTAACCACGGCCGGCGTGACCTGATTGACCAGCGGCGCCAGCGTCGGCAGCCCGCGCACATCGGGAGCCGCCGTCTGCGCCAGGGCGCTCACCGCCAGCAATGCAGTGCCCAGCGCCCATAACACACCGGGATTCAGAAAGTTCTTTAAAAACAAAGAGATGAGATTTATGGCCGACATGCTTTCCAAGATGGGCGTTGCACCCTTCATTTTCAAGCTGCCGATGATAATCCCGCTGCGGCCGCGGCGTCTGGCCGCGGCGCGCTTATTTGAGGATCTTGAACAGGTTGTTGAAGCTGTCCGTCCACAGTCGCAGGCCGGGAATTTTGCCGATCGGCTGTTTGGCCTCTGCGATGCGTGCGTGGGCCAGTGCCTTTTCACTGCGCGACACCAGCACCCAGTCGGTCTTGGCGAAATCCGAGCCGTCTTCCGGATCATCGCTGATCAGCACCGTGTGCAGGCCGGTTTCATCGGCGATGCGTTTAACTACCGGGGCGAGGTGCAGGAAACGGTTGGTGACGTGGAAGGCGATGACGCCGTCCGGTTTCATGTTCTTGATATAGACACCCATCGCCTGATGGGTCATCAGGTGGGTGGGGATGGAATCGCTGGAGAAGGCGTCTATGGCGAGCACATCGTAGTTCTGCGGCGTTTCGCGTTCCATGGTCAGGCGCGCGTCGCCGAGAAGG
>Ga0222713_10001294_pt1 | contig 28279 bp, 26 predicted proteins | sample C33_649DmetaG_FD_165061 | JGI IMG/M metagenome (GOLD analysis project Ga0222713, IMG submission 165061) | Estuarine water microbial communities from San Francisco Bay, California, United States - C33_649D | ecosystem: Environmental > Aquatic > Marine > Unclassified | place: USA: California... | reverse complement strand
AATAATTGCAGGTTCAAGTAGCGCCCATTCAAGCACTTGATATCCACCCATGCTTCCACCCATTAAAAGTGCAATAGATTTTATGCCTAAGGCTTCTCTTAAAACAACATGCGCCTTTACCATATCCCTAATGGTTACAGCAGGAAAACTTGAATAGTATGGAGCACCCGTATTTGGATTTTCGGTTAATGGACCCGTAGAGCCATAACAAGAGCCAATAATATTTGCACAAACAATAAAATAATCCTGCTCATTAATGAGTGCATCATTTCCTATTAAGCCCTTCCACCAATCCCTAGCATCCGCATTGGCCGTTAATGCATGACATACCCATACTACATTGGTACCAACAGCATTAAGCGTTCCATAGGTATGGTAGGCAATGGTTAAGCTTGGCAACACCTCACCGCATTCTAAAACGAACGGCTGTTTGTATTTCAGGTATTGGGTTTGAGACTGCATGTGGCACAAAATAACTACACTTTAATCACTAGACATAAAATATTTTAGAAAGCGAGTGGTGGTAGCTAGTTTTCGAAGCTTACCTTTGTTGCAAAGCACACCATACCAATATGTCAAAGCCGCAAACAGACGCCATAAGAATTAGAACCACGCAAACAAATGAAATGGAACATAGCAGTCCACTTTATTTGACGAGCAGCTTTTGTTTTGATGACGCAGAAAGTATGCGCGCTGCTTTTGCCGATGAAACCGATGATAATATCTATAGCAGATTTAGCAATCCTAATGTGCAGGAGTTTACAGATAAAATTTGTGCACTAGAAGGTGCCGAAGCTGGTTACGCAACTGCGTCTGGCATGAGTGCTGTTTTTGGATCCTTTATGGCGCTATTAAAAAAAGGTGACCATTTACTTTCTTGTAATTCTATTTTTGGAAGTACGCATACCGTGATTGCAAAATACTTACCTAATTATGGCATTGACACATCGTATGTGTTAGCCACCGCAACAGAAGCGGAGTGGGAATCCGCTGTTACGCCAAATACAAAAATGATTTATCTAGAAACACCAACCAACCCAGGTCTAGATATTTTAGATCTAGAAATGATTGGCAAGGTTGCTAAAAAACATAACATCATTTTAAATGTAGACAACTGTTTTGCAACCCCTGTAAACCAGCGTCCCATAGACTTTGGCGCCGATTTAGTGGTGCACTCAGCAACTAAATGGATAGATGGACAAGGTAGAGTTTTAGGTGGCATAGTAGTGGGTAAAAAAGAACTCATAAAAGATATTTACCTCTTTTGCAGAAGCACAGGACCTGCGCTATCCCCATTTAATGCTTGGCTTTTAAGCAAGAGTATCGAAACATTAGATGTTCGCATGGAAAGACACGCATCCAATGCTTTATTTATAGCAGAAGCCCTCGAAAATCATGCAGCCATTGCAACGTTAAGATATCCATTTTTAGCAAGCCATCCACAACAAGCAGTTGCTAAAAAACAAATGACAAATGGCGGTGGCATTGTTTGCTTTGAATTAAAAGGTGGCCTAGAAGCTGGTAAAACATTTTTAAACAACTTAAAAATGTTGTCGCTCACCGCTAACCTTGGAGACACCAGAAGTATTGCTTCTCACCCTGCAAGCACTACACACGCAAAATTATCCGAGGCAGAAAGAATTGCCGTAAACATTACACCCGGACTCATCCGTATTAGCGTAGGACTAGAGCACAGAGACGATATACTTGCAGATATTACAGGAGCGCTTGCAGCTATTTAGCCGCATACTGAATACCACCTAATATATGTATTAGAAACAAGGGATCTTCATATGATTCGTTGGTATGCCCAAGCTCAGTATAAAAGGCTTTACCTCCATCAAATTTGTGGTACCAAGCCATTGGATGCGAAGCACCCATTTCACCACCTTCATACGATTTTTCATCAATGGTCATAAGAATATGTAAACCAGGTTGCATGTCTTTAAAATTATACCACTCATCAAAACGTTTCCACTGCGCAGGTAAATGTTTGGTAGATGCATGTTTACCATCTAATACATTTATTACCGCCTCTTGTTGATTGGGATGACTTTTAAAATAACCACCAACGAGTTGATTGTACCAAGGCCATCCATATTCGGTATCAGTTGCAGCATGTATACCTACAAAACCTCCCCCCTTATTAATATATTTTTTAAAAGCCGCTTGTTCCCCTTCATTAAATACATCACCAGTGGTACTCATAAATACAATAGCATGATACGAATCTAAATTTGGTTGTAAAAAAGTAGCCGACTCAGAAGTGGTATCTACTTGCATGTTATTAGCCTTACCTAATTTTTGAAGTGCAGCAACAGCCACTGGAATTGAACTATGATAGTAGCCTTTTGTTTCAAAAAATACCAATATTTTAAGCGGCTTTGGGGCATTTACGGCCGCTAAAACAGCACCAAAAATACCGAGTGCAATGAATAAGAAAGCAATGCGTAAAAGGTTTGACTTATTTTTCATAAATAACGTTTGAAAATTACTTAAATTGAACCCTAATGTAAGAAAAACGATTAACAATTTGCCTATGAAAATGAAAACAGGAATCATGCTAGCTGCCATGATGTTTTTACAATATTATATTTGGGGTGCCTGGTATGTAACCATGGGCCCATACATGGATACTTTATTTAAGGGAGAAGGGCAAAATGTAGTGGACCTTGCAAAAGGTGCTACTTATGGCGCTGGCGCTATTGCTACGATGCTTTCTCCATTTTTTGTAGGCATGATTGCAGACCGTTTTTTTGCCGCACAAAAAATTATGGGTATTCTACACCTTATTGGTGCAGCGCTACTTTTTTATGCTACAAAAATGACGGCTACCACAAGTTTTTACTGGGTAATTCTTGCCTACTCTTTACTATATATGCCAACCATTGCATTAAGCAATAGTGTTGCATTTGCTCAAATGAGTGACCCTGGCAAACAGTTTCCATGGATTCGTGTTTTTGGCACACTGGGCTGGATTGTGGCTGGACTTGTAATATCTACATTAGCCATTGGAAATGGTGAAACCACTTTTATGATTGCTGCTGGAGCCTCTGCAATACTCGGTGTATTTAGTTTTATACTTCCTAATACCCCGCCAAAATCTACAGCTAACAATACATCGTTTGGCGCTATTTTTGGTGCCGATGCATTTGTTCTTTTAAAGGAAAGATCGTTTCTACTATTTTTTATTGCCGCCATTTTAATTTGTATTCCGCTTTCTTTTTACTACGGATTTGCGGGTTCCTTTTTAGGTGAATTTTGGGGTGCTAATACCGCTGCTAAAATGACGCTTGGACAAATGTCTGAAGCTTTATTTATTATCACTATTCCATTTTTATTTTACAGACTGGGCGTTAAAAAAATGCTTGTATTGGGCATGGCTGCATGGGCTATTCGTTATATCTGTTTTGCATATGGTAATATGGAAGCGGAGTGGCTACTCTATGCCGGTGTAATTTTACACGGTATTTGTTATGATTTCTTTTTTGTAACCGGCTATATGTACACAGAAAAAATGGCGGGTGAAAAAATAAAAAATGCTGCGCAAAGCTTATTTACTTTTGCCACCTACGGTGTGGGCATGTTTATTGGCACTCATTATAGTGGCTATGTAGCAAATGCCTACAACCAAAGCACTACTAATAATGGCGTTACTACACAACAGCATATTTGGGAAACCATTTGGCTATACCCTGCCATTATTGCTAGTGTTGTACTACTATTATTTGTTTTATTTTTTAAAGAAAAAAAGCAGCTCGCTGCACAGTAAAAAATTATGAAGAAGATTGCCATGTTAGGTTCCGGCTTTATTGGCCGATTTTATGCAGAAGCACTGCAAGGTTATAGAAGTAGAGACAAAGTAGTTTCGATCTACTCACGTAGAGAAGAGTCTGCTAAAAAGTTTGCAGAAGATTACGCATGCGAACACTGGACCACAGAAATGGAGGAAGCCATTGCAAATCCAAATGTAGATATTGTATGTATTGCATTACCCAATAATTTACATGAAGCCGCAGTGATGCTTTGTTGTAAACACAAAAAAGCAGTAATGACTACAAAGCCATTAGGTCGTAATGCCGAAGAAGCAAAACGCATGTTAATTGCAGTAGAAGAAGCGGGCATCTTTAATGGTTACCTAGAAGACTTAGTATACACCCCTAAATTTATTAAAGCCACTCAGTCTGTTAAAGAAGGGGCACTTGGCCGAATATTATGGGCTAAATCGAGAGAAACACACCCTGGCCCACACAGCGAATGGTTTTGGGATATAGAACAAGCAGGTGGTGGTTGTATTTTAGACTTGGGTTGTCATTGTATTGAAATTGCGCGTGGTTATATTGGCAAAGACATCAAGCCCATCGAAGTCATGTGCTGGGCTGACACACAAGTAAAACCGATTGATGCAGAAGACCATGCCATTGGTCTTGTAAAATATGAAAACGGTGCCATTGGTCAATTTGAAGTGAGCTGGACTTTTAGAGGTGGCCTCGATTTAAGAGATGAAGTAATGGGTACAGAAGGCACTATTTGGATCAATAGTTTTTTACGTACCGGTTTTGATATGTTTACCACTGGAAAAGGAGGCGACTATATTGCAGAAAAAGCAGAAAGCAATAGTGGCTGGTTGTTCCCGGTAGGTGACGAGTTAAATGAACTTGGCTACAACCACATGTTCATGGATATGTTTAATGCCATGGAAAAAGGCGTTGACCCTAAAGAAACATTTTATGATGGCTATGTAGTAAACGCTATTATTGACGCGGCCTACAAGTCTGCTAAAACAAAATTATGGGAGCCCGTGCAACTAGATATTTGGAGAGGGCAAACTGGTCTAACCAAAGAAAGTCATTTGGTAGAGTATGATGCGGATCATTATTTAATTAAAGAAGAGATGACGCATTATGGTGCTAAAAAATTAATTCTTAAACATAAGACCACCGGAAAAATATCGGATCAGATTATTGAATAAGAACAGATGAAATACTTTTTAAAAAAGGGAGAACTTATATGTCTCCCTTTTTTAATGCTTCTACTGCAAAGTTGGCAGCGCGCGCTGTTAATGCCATATACGTAAGTGATGGATTTTGATTGGCGCTTGACGTCATGCATGCACCATCTGTTACAAAAACATTTTTTGCATCCCACACCTGATTGTTGCCATTTAATACAGACGTTTTTGAATCTCTGCCCATTCTGGCCGTACCCATTTCATGAATACCATGTCCAATAGCGTGCCCGTTATCGTAGCTTGAAATATTTTTAGCACCGCCGGCTTCTAACATTGCTTTTAACTCTGAAACAATGTCTTTGCGCATGTCAAGTTCATTTTGTTTGAGCTCGCAATCCATAGACAAAACAGGCAAACCCCATTTGTCTTTTTTATTCGGATCCAACGAAATTTTATTTTCGTGGTACGGTAAAATTTCCCCAAACCCTGTGGCACCAATGGTCCAAGACCCAGGCTCTGTAAGGGCTTCCTTAAATGCAGCACCAATAGAAAGTTCTGCCACTTCTCTACTCCAACCCTGCCTGCCGGCACCACCCTGATATCCAAACCCACGTAAATAATTTCTTTTATCGCTACCCATATTTACAAACCTTGGGATATAAAAACCATTGGGACGTCGACCATACACATACTTATCTTCAAATCCTTCAATGCTACCTGATGCGCCTAAATTATAATGGTGATCCATAACATTGTGTCCAAGCTCTCCACTACTACTTCCCAAACCACCTGGCCAAATATCTGTAGCGGTATTAAATAACACCCAAGCCGAGTTTAAGGCAGAAGCATTTAAGAAAACAATTTTGGCATTAAACGTGTATGTTTTATTCGTTTCTGAATCAAGCACTTCTACACCATCTGCTTTTTTGGTATTCTTGTTGTATAAGAGTTTAGTAACAATTGAAAAAGGCCTTACCGTTAAGTTACCCGTTTTTAAGGCAGCGGGCATCGTAGAAGATTGCGTACTAAAATAACCTCCAAATGGACACCCTTCCCAACATCTGTTCCTAAATTGACAATTGGTGCGTCCTTCAATGGCTTTTGTTAAATTAGCAACCCTTCCAATAATTAAATGTCTATCTCCTTTAAACTTTTCTTTGATTCTGGCTGCTACATCTTTTTCTACACAGTTTAAATCCATGGGTGGTAAAAACTGTCCATCGGGTAAATGCGGAAGACCTTCTATTGAGCCACTAATGCCCGCAAATTTTTCTACATGATCATACCAAGGTGCAATGTCTTTGTAACGAATGGGCCAGTCTACACCAACACCTTCTTTTCCGTTGGCTTCAAAATCTAAATCACTAAGGCGGTAACTTTGTCTTCCCCATAATAATGACCTACCTCCCATTCTATAACTTCTCCACCAAGTAAACGGTTTTACCTCGGTATAGGGGCAATCTTCTTCATTGGTCCATGCATCCATCACTGCTTCATTTGCAGCCCAACCCCTATGTATCACAGGATATTTTTCTTGTTGTTCCGCAGTAGTGCGACCTCTGTGTGGTGTATCCCATGGATCATTATTAATACCTTTATAGTCTTTAATATGCTGATGATCTTTACCACGTTCTAATAATAAAACTTTGAGTCCTTTTTGGGTAAGTTCTTTGGCAGCCCATCCGCCACTAATGCCAGATCCAATGACAATGGCGTCGTAGGTATTACCAGCCGCGGCTTTGGAGTTGAGGTAAGCTGTATCTGACATAAGGTTGAATTTTAAAAATTAAAGTGTGCCGTTTTTTATTTGCTCAGCCGCATAATTAGCAGCGCGCGCTGTAAGTGCCATAAATGTTAAGGATGGATTTTGTGTGCTCGTAGATGTCATGGCGGCGCCGTCCGTAACAAAAACATTTTGACACAAATGCATTTGATTCCACTCATTTAACATAGATGTTTTTGGATCTCTTCCCATACGCACACCACCCATTTCATGAATATCTAATCCGGGCGCTTGCTTACTATCATATGAGGCAATATTGGTGCAACCCGCTTTTTCTAGCATCTCTTTGCCTTGCTTTAAAAAATCTTGCAATAACTTTTCATCGTTATCGTCATAATCTATCGATGTTACAATTTGTGGAATCCCCCATGCATCTTTTAATGTGGGATGCAAACGAACATGGTTGCTTTCTTTTGGAATTGTTTCGCCCTGCATCATCATAAAAATACTCCATGGTCCTGGCTCTGTAATTGCTTGCTTAAAATCAGCACCAACACCGTCGGCACCTGCCCTTCCCCTACTTGCACCAAAGAAAACCATGTATCCACGCAAAAAGTCGGTTTCTTGTTTGTGTACGTTTCTAAAATTAGGCATCATCACCTGCGTTGGCCTACGGCCATAATAATACTGATCTAAATGGCCATCATAACTAGCGGTAATACTGCCTCTGTAATTATGAAAAGCAATATACTTTCCTAATAAACCATTATCATTACCAAGGCCATTTGGAAATCTTTTTGATGTAGAGTTTAATAAAATTAAATTGGTATTGATGCAAGCCGCATTTACAAAAATAATTTTTGCTGTAAAAAAAATTTCTTCTTTTGTAACCGCATCAATCACTTTTACGCCTTTTGCTTTTTTTGTTGCATCATCATAAATAATGGAGTGCACCACAGAGTTAGGGCGAAGTGTTAAATTTCCTGTTTTTTGTGCCCAAGGAAGTGTAGCTGCATTGCTACTAAAATAACCCCCAAAAGGACAACCTCTTTCGCACAAACTTCTTGCCTGACACTGTCCGCGCCCTTGCTCCAAATGCACGGGGTTTGGCTTTGTTAAATGCGCACAGCGTCCTTGAATAACGCGCCTATCTTTATAACTGCTATTAATTTTGTTAACCAATTCTTTCTCTACACAATTCATTTCCCAAGGAGGCAAAAAATCGCCATCCGGAAGTGTATCTAATCCATCTTTATTTCCGCTTATGCCGGCAAATTTTTCGACATGGGTATACCATGCATCTATGTCTTCATATCTGATGGGCCAGTCTACTGCAAAGCCATCCCGCTTTGGTCCCTCAAAATCATATTTACTCCAGCGCTGTGTTTGCCTTGCCCATAAAAGTGATTTACCGCCTACTTGATATCCTCTAATCCAGTCGTATGGTTTTTCTTGCACATAAGGGTGCTCTGCATCTTTTACAAAAAAATGTTCCGACGATTCCCCAAAAGCATAACACTTGGATACTATTGGATTTTCTTTTTTAAATGCAGCAGATTTTTTATTACGATGCGCAAACTCCCAAGGATTTTTGGTGGCCGTTGGATAATCTTTTAAATGAACAACGTCTCTACCTCTTTCAAGTACAATTGTTTTCAATCCTTTTTCGGTGAGCTCCTTGGCAGCCCATCCACCACTGATTCCGGAACCTATTACAATGGCATCAAATGTATTTGAAGACATAAAATTACTTTTCGTTAACGCTATTGGTATTTAAATTACAAATATTTACGAGTACTTCTACTGATTTCTCCATATCAGTTACCCCCACCCACTCATGTTTGCTGTGAATAGCTTGCATGCCGGTAAATATATTGGGGCAAGGAAGTCCCAAAAAACTTAACCGAGAGCCGTCTGTACCGCCGCGTATAGGCTCTTTAACCATAGTGAGCCCCGCTTTTTGGTATGCGGCATTTGCTAGGCTTGTAATATGTGGGTGCTGGTCAATAATTTCTTTCATATTTCGGTACTGCTCCGTTACAGAACAAGTAATGTTTGCACCTGGGTATTTTGAAACAACGTTTTGCGCTACATCAAATAGCTTTTTTTCATGGACAGCCAGCGTTGCCGTATCAAAATCACGCACTATAAACTCGATGGTTGCTTTTTCCTGAATACCATGTACACCTACTGGATGCACAAAACCTTCTCTGCCACTTGTGGCCTCAGGGCACCAAGAATCTTTTGGTAACGCAGCTACAATTTCTGCAGCAATTTTTATGGCATTAACCATTTTCCCTTTTGCATATCCGGGGTGCGCATTAGCACCATTAATTACAATAGTGGCAGCGTCTGCACTAAAGGTTTCATCTTCAAATGTTCCAACCTTCCCACCATCAAGTGTAAATCCAAAATGAGCACCCACTTTGGCCAGGTCTAATTTTTCGGTACCTCTACCTACTTCTTCATCAGGTGTAAATAAAATCATAATGTCCCCGTGTTTAATAGCTGGATGCGTCATTAAATAATGCGCCATATCCATAATGATAGCTACTCCACTTTTATCATCGGCTCCTAGTAATGTTTTGCCGCTAGCTGTAATAATTGATTTTCCTATATGCTTTTTTAAATAAGGATATGCTTCTGTGGTAATTACTTGGCTAGTGTCGTCAGGCAAAATAATGGGAGCACCCGTGTAATCTTTATGCAGTATGGGCTTCACGCCTGTGCCACTGCAATCGGGCGCCGTATCTATATGACTACAAAAACAAATAACAGGCACTTCCTGATTAATATTAGAAGGAATGGTTGCATAAGTGTATCCATTTGTATCAGTGTAAGCATCTGTTAAACCCATCGCTTGTAATTCTTGCACGAGTAGTTCCGCTAATTTTAATTGCTTGGCTGTGCTAGGAAAACAAGTAGCCGCAGGATCGCTCTGCGTATCAATTTGCACGTAACGTAAAAACCGTTCGGTAACTGTAAAATTATAAGCTGTAATCATAGTTTTAAATGTACGAAAAAGAGCCGCTCTACATTAAATAGAGCGGCTCTTTTATAAGAAATTGTAAAATTATACTATGGCATAATGATCATAGAAGTAGCGCCATTGATAGCCACTAATTCTAAATCAAAAATAAGTGTTTCACCTGCTAATGGATGATTCGCATCAAGCACAACAGCTGTTTCTTTTACTTCCACAATAACAACCGGAAAATTTTGTCCGCTACCATTGCTCATATTTAATTGCATACCCACTTCTGGAACCATATCTTCTGGGAAACGGTCTTTTGGAAATTCCATCACCATTTCTTCTTGCTTAGGTCCGTAAGCCTGATCTGCTGGAATGGTTACTGTCTTTTTTTCGCCAATAGCCATACCTGTAACACCATCATCAAAGCCTGGAATTACCATACCGCCACCAACTTCAAACTCAAGTGGTTCTCTTCCTTCCGAAGAATCAAACGTAGAACCATTTGTTAACTTACCATGATAATGCACTTTTACAGTATCACCTTTTTTAACTTGTTGCATGTTATTTATTTGTAATTGAAAGATTTTTGCAGGGCCGAACGGCAAAAGTACAAACCAAAAACGAGGTTTTGGCAAGTATTTTTGAGTAACTTTCGGGCGTAAACCTGTTAAAAAACACATACATGCAAAAAATATACCTATTTATATTGGCCTTCGCCCTGAGTATGAATGCATTCAGCCAAGATATTAAGCCTGGCGCTTATCAAACCAGCGAATACCTTCCTGCGTTAAAAGGTAAAAGAATTGGGTTATTTGCCAACCATACCGCTACTATTGGTAGCAAACATTTAGTGGATACCCTGGTGAGTTTAGGTATGAATATTACCAAAGCTTTTGGACCCGAGCATGGTTTTAGAGGCACTGCCGATGCTGGAGAAAAAGTAGGCGATTATAAAGATGCTGCAACAGGCATTCCTGTGATTTCATTATATGGTAAAAAAAGAAGACCAAGTGCCGATGATTTACAAGATGTTGACGTCATGCTTTTTGATATTCAAGACGTAGGCACTCGATTTTATACCTATATATCATCCTTGGAGGAATTTATTAATTCGGCCATTGAAAACAATAAACCACTTATTATTTTGGACAGACCCAACCCAAATGGTTTTTATGTAGATGGTCCGGTATTAGATACCGCCTATAAAAGTTTTGTAGGGATGCAACCGGTTCCAATGGTTTATGGCATGACAATGGGCGAATATGCTAAAATGCTCATTGGAGAAAAATGGGCAAAAGCTGCAGCGAGTGCTACTATACTTCCAATCATCACCATCATTAAAAACAAAAACTACACACATAAAAGCAAATATGTTTTACCCGTTAAGCCATCTCCAAACCTAGGCACCATGTCTTCTGTGTATTGGTATGGAAGTAATTGTTTGTTTGAAGGAACTATATTAAGTGAAGGCCGCGGAACAGATTATCCATTTGCCATTTTTGGACATCCTAACTTACCAAAAACCTTATACGCTTTTACACCAACAAGTAGAGATGGCGCAAAAGAACCTAAATTAAAAGATCAGGTTTGTTATGGTTGGAATTTATCAGGCTCAGATAAAGATGTGCTACAAAAAGTAGATGGTAAAATTCAATTGAGCTATTTACTTGAAGCTTATAAATTATTTCCTGAAAAAGAAAAGTTTTTTATAACGCCAAAATCAGGCAAGCCTACCGATTATTTCTTCAACAAACTTGCAGGCAATGATGCCCTACACAAACAAATTATGGCAGGTGCTTCAGAAAAAGAAATTAGAGCAAGTTGGACAGAAGGCCTCGCTGCTTTTAAGAAAATTAGAAAAAAATATTTACTCTATACAGATTTTGAATAAGGTTTAGCGCTATGAATCCAAAGGATACACGTATTGTTTTTATGGGAACACCGGCTTTTGCGGTAGCATCGCTTGATGCGCTTGTTAAAGCAGGGTTTACTATTTGTGCCGTTGTTACAGCGCCTGATAAACCAGCAGGGCGTGGACTTCAATTACAACAAAGTGCAGTAAAAAAGTATGCCTTAGAAAATAACTTAGCGGTATTACAACCTACAAAACTAAAAGACCCTGAATTTGTAGAGGCGTTAAAAAAATTAGACGCGCATCTTTTTGTAGTAGTTGCTTTTAGAATGCTACCCGAAGTTGTTTGGAACATGCCGCCCATGGGTACCATTAATGTACATGGCTCCTTACTTCCTTCTTATAGAGGCGCTGCTCCTATTAACTGGGCAGTTATTAATGGAGAAAAAGAAACAGGCGTAACTACCTTTAAATTAAAAGCCGCCATAGATACCGGTAATATTTTATTGCAAGACAAATTACCAATTAGCGAATCTGATACTGCTGGCACTATTCATGATAAAATGATGGTGCTTGGCGCCAACCTTTTAGTAACGACACTAACTAAACTTATCTCTCATACATTGGTTGAAAAAGAACAGGAAACTATTATTAATGAGGACCCTTATTTATTAAAACATGCACCTAAAATATTTACAGAAACCTGTACCATTGATTGGCATAATTCCACCGATTCGATTTATAATTTAATTAGAGGGCTTTCTCCATTTCCGGGGGCACTCACCAAACTTGACGATAAAATATTTAAGATTTTTGCAGCACAAAAAGAAATTTGCAACCACAATCGTTTAGCTGGCGCAACTATAACAGACCACAAAACCTATTTGAAATTTGCATGCGCAGACGGTTACATTCATGTGCTTGACTTGCAACTGGAAGGTAAAAAAAGAATGCAGGTCCAAGATTTTTTAAGAGGATATAAAATTAATAGCGCAGTATAAATTTATTTTGTTAGCGCTTCCTTTAATTCTTGGAGCGAAACAATACCTTCTTTTTTCCAACTTAATTTTCCGTTTTTATATACCATATATGTGGGCAGTACCGCTGCGCCAATTTCTTTCATTACAGTAGCATCGTTACCGCCATCTACTTTTAAAAGCGTATACTTTCCTTGCAACTCTTTTGCCAAGGCTTCTAATACCGGCTCCATTTTTCTACAAGGTGGACACCAAGTAGCTCCCACGTCTACGAGAACCAGGTTATTACTTGAAATAGTAGCATTAAATGCAGCAGTTGAAAGTTCTACTGCGCCACCTTCTCTTACAACTGGCTTACCTGCCGCATTCCAAGACGTTATGCCACCTTGTAAATTAACCACATCTTTAAAGCCTTGTTCTTTTAACCATACAGCAGCTTGTCCACTTCTACCCCCAGCTGCACAGTATACTAGTAGTGTTTTATTTTTATCTAAATATTTTGTGCGCTCAGCAAATTGCGCTTTATCAGTCCAGTCCGCTAGCATTACATTTTTTAAATGGCTTCCACTGTATTCTCCTGCGGTTCTTACATCCAATACCTGCACGCCACCTGCATTAATTTTTTGTTCAAAAGTAGCCGCATCTACATTTTGAGCATTAGAATTACAGGCCAATAAAAAAAACGTAGTACTTAAAAAATAAAAGATTCTATTTTTCATAGGTATGATTTATGCTTTTAAAATACGCCACTCCTGTGGGTAATAATTATTCATTCGATTCGATAAAATTTTTGCCCATCCTAACCCAAGTCCATTGTAGCGCATCAAACTCCAACCTTTTTCGCCACTACAATTAAAGTCTGCTCTTCTAAGATACGAAAGCGCCTGCTCTTTATCTAAATCAATAGCATTAAAAGTATGCAGTGACAAATAACTGACCGCTAATTCGTGGGCTGGAATAAAGTCTTGTCCTTTTATTTCACCAACAGATACACCCGCCTTTTTAATATATAACTGAGAAGCGAGTTGTAAAATACTTGCTTCAAATACAGCAGGTATTGCTTTAATCATACCTGATTGTAAAAAGGTTGAAGTGTTACCATCTAATGCAATATGCGGTACTAGTTGCTCCTGCATTTTTTTTGTAAGCTTTTCTAAACTAGCCTCTTTTGTTTTAAAAGGAATATGGGATGCCGGTATACTTTTTTCTTTTTTAAAGGCTGCAATAAAAAACCCTTCCCCCCTAATTTGATCTGGATAAAACCGGTAACCCGGAGCACCGGACTTTTTTGCCGTTGTTTCAACAATCCCAAAAGCTGGGTTCACATCAATGGGAAGAGGTGTCAAGCCCATTTCTTGTACCAACCAATCTGCAATCATTTCATCTTCATGAGGATCGTAAGAGCAAGTGGCATAAATTAAAACACCCCCTTCCGATAAGGCAGGTAAAGCGTCTGCTAAAATACGCTGCTGCCTTTGCGCACATAATGCAACCAAATCTAAACTCCATCCTTCTATTGCGGAGGAATCTTTTCTAAAAAGCCCACTACCACTACACGGTGCATCTACCACCATCACATCAAAAAAGCCAGGTAAGGATTGAAAATGAACGGGATCATTGTTTGTAACAACGGTATTACTAGCACCCCATTTTGCCATATTCTCTACAAGTACAGATGCACGTTGCTTAATAACTTCGTTAGATACAACAAGCCCATTATGAAAATATGTGCTTAACAGTGTAGACTTGCCGCCAGGAGCAGCGCATAAGTCAAGTACTTTTAAACCATCACTATCTCCTACAACTTGCGAAAGCGCTTGCCATAAAAACATACTACTGGCGTCTTGCACATAATAAGCCCCTGCATGAAAATTAGGATCTAATGTAAATGAAGGACGCGCTTCTAAATAATGTCCGTGCGCGCACCAAGGCACTGGACTGGTATGTTCAAATAAAATTTGATCCGACTGTTTTTTTGGATTTACGCGAATAGCTGTAACAGTTTCTCCGCTATCATGCACCGCTTCAAAAGCAGTTTTATTAAAACCTACTACCCCTTCTAAAGATTGTAAAAATGGCGCAGGTAACCGCAAATTATAAAGATTTGATTTCTGCCACTAATTTTTGAAGTGCTGCTTTTGCATCACCAAATAACATAGAAGTTTTAGGCTGGAAGAATAATTCATTTTCGATACCAGCATAACCAGGCTTCATACTTCTCTTATTCACGATCACTGTTTTAGCTTGCTCTACTTCTAAAATTGGCATACCATAAATGGGAGAAGCAGGGTCTGTTTTAGCAGCTGGATTAACAACGTCGTTTGCACCTAAAATAAGTACCACGTCAGTAGATTTAAATTCGTCGTTGGCTTCTTCCATTTCAATGAGTTTATCATAGCTCACATCTGCTTCTGCTAATAACACGTTCATATGACCTGGCATACGACCTGCCACTGGATGAATGGCATATTTTACATCAACACCCTTTTCTTCTAATAACTTTTCTAGTTCGTGACAAACGTGTTGCGCCTGCGCAACCGCTAAGCCATAACCAGGCACAATAATAACTTTGTTGGCATAGCTCATACATACCGCCGCATCAGAAATAGATATTTCTTTGTACGCGCCATGAGAACCAGCAGCAGCAGATGCACCACCAGCAGCATTTCCACCAAATGAACCAATTAATACATTGGTTAAGCTTCTATTCATGGCTTTACACATAAGCACGGTTAATAAAGTACCAGCAGCACCTACTAAGATACCACCTGTTAACATAACGCTGTTGTTGTATAAGAATCCACCGCAAGCTGCGGCTACACCGGTAAATGAGTTTAATAATGAAATCACCACTGGCATATCGGCGCCACCAATAGGAAGCACAAATAGTACACCATAAATAAGTGCCGCCACTAAAATACCATAAAACAATACATAGTTGCTGCTATCAATAGCTACTACTAAATAACCCGCAACGGCAAGTGTTGCAAAAAATAAAACAAGGTTAAAAACCTGTTGCCCTTTAAAAGAAAAATCTTTGATTTTACCATTGAGCTTACCCCATGCAATAATACTACCCGCAAAAGATACCGCACCAATAATAAGTCCTAAAAATATAGTTAATAATGTGCCCTGAGTTGGAGCTAGTTGATCAGGATGTTCGCCACTATATAAAGCAGCAATATGACCAAATTCGATCACAGAAATTAAAGCCGCACATGCGCCACCCATACCATTAAATAAACTTACCAGTTCTGGCATGGCCGTCATTTTAACACGCTTTGCAGCTAGTGTTCCAACAATAGTGCCTAAAACCAACGCACCAAAAATCCAGCCATAGTTATGTAAACCCACGCCATTTTCTTGGTATAAAAAAATGGTTCCAAAAATGGCAATAAACATACCTGCCGCAGCTACCATATTGCCCTTACGCGCAGACTCTGGATGTGATAACATTTTAAGTCCAATAATAAAAGTAAGGGACCCTATTAAATAACAAATTGTAAGTATACTTAATTCCATAAATGATTTATTTGATGCTACAATGGCAGCTACCTTGATTACTTCTTTTTCTTAAACATTTCTAACATGCGGTCTGTAACTACAAAACCACCTACTACATTTAATGTACCAAGCACCACGGCTAAAAATCCAATGATGAGTGTTACATAATGACCTGGCTCTACTTTGCCCATGACAATAATGGCACCAATAATAACAACACCATGAATGGCATTGGCACCACTCATAAGTGGCGTGTGTAATACACTTGGCACTCTACCAATTACTTCGATGCCTAAAAAAATCGAAAGCACCACAATGTATATGATGTCGATATGTGCTTGTGCCCAATTTAAAATTGCTTCCATATTATTTTTTCAAAAAAATTAATTGATCAGTGCTCCTACCCTTTCATTAGCTACTGCACCTTCGTGTGCCATACAACAACCTTTCACTAAATCATCTTCAAAATTTAATTCGAGTGCACCTTCTTTGGTGATGATGAGTTGCAAAAAGTTTAAAATATTTTTTCCGTATAATTTACTTGCATCAGAAGGCATGTCAGAAGCCAAATTACTATTGCCTAAAATAGTTACGCCTTCATAAACAATGGTTTCATTGTTTTTTGTAACGGCGGTATTACCTCCTGTGGCAGCAGCTAAATCGATCACCACACTTCCTGGCTTCATAGATTTTAACATGGCGTCTGTAATTAAAACTGGCGCTTTTTTACCAGGAATTTGTGCGGTTGTAATAATGATATCTGCTTTTGCAATAGACTCGGCAAGTCTTTGTTGTTGTCTTTGTTTAAATTCATCGGATTGCTCTACTGCATAACCACCTGCTTTTGATGCGTCGGCGGCGCCTTCTACTTCAATAAATTTAGCACCAAGGCTCATGACTTCTTCTTTTACCTGTGGTCTGGTATCTGATACTTCAACAACAGCGCCGAGTCTTTTAGCCGTTGCAATTGCTTGAAGTCCTGCAACACCTGCACCAATGATCACCATTTTAGCCGGCGGAATACTTCCTGCCGCTGTCATAAACATGGGAAAGTATTTTGGAAACATTGTAGCAGCTAATAGCACCGCTCTGTAACCTGCAATGTTTGCTTGGCTACTTAACACGTCCATGCTTTGTGCACGTGTTGTGCGCGGAATCATATCCATACTAAACAAGCTCGCTTTTTTATCGATGGCTTGCTTTACAAGATCTGTGTTAAATAGAGGTTGAAATGTACCAAGTACAACGGCACCAGGTTTAAGCTGTGCCATTTCCGAAGCTGAAAGTGGATTGATTGAAAGTACAAGATCAGCGGTTGATAGAACAGTAGCGCGGTCTTTAACTGACACGTTTTTGTCGGTGTAGGTGGCGTCTGCGGCATATGCTGCATCACCTGCACCCGTTTCTACGATTACATTTACTTGTTTTGCAACCAAAACAGCTGCCTGCTCCGGTAATAACGATACACGTTTATCGTTGTTGGTTTCTTTAAGTATTCCGAGAATCATGCGCAAATTTACTCATTAATTGGATAGGCCTTTTATTAATTCTTCTTAAAATCGGATGGAAACCTGCTGTTTTTGAGCAAATTCCTGCCTAAAAAAAACAACCCCAATAAAAAATAGATCGATGCTCAGGGTAACCCTAGGGTGTGCGCTTATTTGAGCCCAGGCCTGCTCCATTTCAGCGCTCCAGTGGATATCGTCAAAAACGAGTATGGAATTTTCATGGACCGCTTCTAAAATGGCCTCAAAATAGGCCATGGTAGGTTTGTATGCATGATTGCCATCTATAAATGCAAAGTCGACGCGCTTGCCTTGTTCTAGCCATTTGGGCAGCTCTTCATCAAAGTTCCCTTCAATTAGTGAAATATTTGTTAGCCCCAATGAATGATGATTTTGCCCTGCTATCTGTGCAACAGCACTTGAGCCCTCAAAAGTGGTTACCGCTGCTGCTGGATTGGCGGATGCTAAATACGCCGTGGTGATACCCAGCGAAGTACCTAGCTCAATAATTTGGCCAGGTGCATAAAAATCAATCATTCTAAATAAAAGCTGACTGTATTTTGCGGGCTTTAAAGAACCTTTGGCAACTGCACTTATTTTTCTGGTATTGGTTTTTGCAACGCGCGAACCTGCGCCAAAATCTTCAATTTCGATGGTATTATGATTAGACAACAAATCCTGTCTGATTTTTTCGATCGACTCAAATGCATAAAAATTTCGACGGTCATTTAACACCCGCGTAATAAATTCAAAAACAAATGGAGAATGCACGCCATGTCCTTTTCCGTTAGCCGCTGTACATAAATAGCGTAGATATTTAAGTGCTAACGTAAAGTGTCCATACATAAATAAGCTAGAAAATTTTATTTGCGAAGCCAGGTTTGAAAAGAAAAACCATAGGCATGTTTTTCATGCGCCGCATGCGTTACTTCATTTGATAAGGCAAAATCCGAACTATCAATTTCAGGAAAAAAAGTATCGCCATCAATAATAGCATCAACCCTTGTCATGTATATCTTATTGGCCTGAGACATGGCCTGCGCATAAATTTCACCACCCCCTGCAATAAACACTTCTTTATAATCCGATTCTTTTGCAAAAAATAGCGCGTCTGCCAGGGAATGCACCACAACAACACCTTCATGCGACCAATCTTTTTGTCTGGTAATAATAATATTTACCCTACCATTGAGGGGCTTCCCACCAAGGGATTCAAAGGTTTTACGCCCCATCACCACAGGCATGGCCCAGGTTGTTTGCTTAAAAAATTGAAGGTCTTTGGGTAAATGCCACAACAACTGATTGTCTTTCCCAATGGCATTGTTCGTGCCGGCCGCAACAATTAATGAAACAATCATAGTAGTTGTTAAAAGTAAATATGATTAAATAGCAACCGGCGCCTTAATACCTGGATGGCACTGGTAATTTTCTATGGTAAAATCTGAAAAGTCAAAACCAAAGATATCTTTTACCGCAGGATTGATTTTTAAAGTAGGGAGTTCAAATGGCGTTCTTGTTAATTGAAGCTTTGCCTGCTCGATGTGATTGTTATACAAATGCACATCACCAAAACTATGTACAAAATCGCCACATTCTAAATCACATACCTGCGCTATCATCATGGTTAATAAAGCGTAAGATGCAATGTTAAAAGGAACGCCCAAAAACACATCGGCACTACGCTGATACAACTGACAACTTAATTTACCATCTGCAACATAAAATTGAAACAGGGTATGACAAGGCATCAGCGCCATTTTTGGAAGCTCTGCCACATTCCATGCACTTACAATAAGTCGTCTACTATCTGGTGTTGTTTTTATTTGTTTAATGAGCTCAGTAATTTGATCTACTACTACCCCATCCGCTCCTTTCCAACTGCGCCACTGCTCACCATAAACCGGGCCTAGTTCACCCGCTTCGTTGGCCCATTCGTCCCAGATAGAAACACCATTTTCTTTTAAATATTTTATGTTGGTGTCTCCTTTTAAAAACCACAATAGCTCATAAAAAATACTTTTTACGTGCAGCTTTTTTGTGGTCACCATTGGAAAACCTTTTTGCAAATCAAAACGCATTTGATAGCCAAAACAGCTCCTAGTTCCAGTGCCTGTTCTGTCCGTTTTTTCGGTGCCGTTATCTAAAATATGTTGGAGTAAATCTAAGTATTGCTGCATGGCTGCAAATTACGCCATCAAGCGGGATGTTTAGAGCCAAAATGGAATTTGGGGAGAATCTGTGAATTAGATACAAAAGCGACTACACCGCAGTGTTTACAGGGATTTACGCCTTGCCAACTCACGCTTTAATTGCAATAATTCACGACCGGTTTGACCACTTACACTCGTATTTTCTTGCGCCCTGCGCATCAGGTAAGGAATAACATCTTGTATGGGTCCAAAAGGAAGGTACTTACTTACATTAAAGCCTTCTTTGGCAAGGTTAAAAGTGATGGTATCACTCATGCCATATAGCTGCGAAAAATGTACATGCGGATGATTGTGCGGAAGCATCATTTCATCTAATAATTTAGCGCCTAATAAATTGCTTTGCTCATTGTGTGATGCAATAATTACAGCGGTAGAATGAATATGATCCATGCAAAAGCGAACCGCTTCGTCATAGTCTGCGTCTGTGGCTTCTTTGGATATTTGAATAGGCGACTGTTTGTTTTTTTCGAGGGCTACTGCGCGCTCTTTTTCCATGTACGCACCGCGCACTAATTTTAATCCCAAAACAAAACCTTGCGCTTCAGCAATTTGATGAGAGATCCGTAAAAAATGTAAACGGTCGTGACGGTACAATTGAATGGTATTAAATACAACGGCTTTTTGTTTGTTAAACTCCGCCATCATTTCCATGGTTAACCTGTCAATAGGATCTTGAATCCAACTTTCTTCGGCATCCACTAGTACGCCAATATTTTTTTCGGCAGCAGCTTCACAAATCGCGTACATCCGCTCTCTCACTCGGTCCCAGGCCGCTTGTTCCATTTCATTGTCATGAATACCACTTCGTAAACGGGGTGCTTCGTGAAGTGTTTGTAATAGTTCATGACTTGCAAGACCCGTTACTTTGATACTAATAAATGGAATATTTTTTTGAGTAGCCGCGTGATTGATCACATCAATAAAAACCTGCGTTGCATGATCAAAACTTTCTTCCCCTTCTTTTCCTTCTACCCCATAATCTAAAATAACATCTACGTTGTGTTCGGCAAGCATTTGAGCTACTGGAATGGTCTCTACTAGTGTTTCACCGCCAACAAATTGTTTGAATATGGTATTTTTAATAATGCCTTTAATAGGGAGTCCTGCTTTTAAAAGCGCAGGCACTATTCTTGTACCCAATTGAACAAGTTTTGGGAAGCCCATAAAACCAAATAAAAGCTTTGCACTTTTTAAAGCCTTGGTAGACTTGTAGGCAAAAGCATTTTGGGTATTCTCAAATGAAATATTCATCGCTAACAGTTGTTCGTGACCGCGAATATCGGAACAGGTCGCAATATAAAAAATAATTTATAGCAGGTAGCCTAAAAAGAAAGACTGAGTGTGCTATATAGCCTGGTGGTTAAATGGCTGTAACACCATTTCGCTCACGACGCCTGATCTTGGCTGCTGGCACAAAAACCAAATAGCCCTGGCCGCTTCATCTACCACAATCATTTTATCTTTTTGTACGCGCAGGTCGATGGTATCCCAAAAAGGACTGTCCACCCCGCCCAAAAACAAATTGGTGATTCTGATTTCGGTACGTTTTACTTCTTCTCGAATGCTTTGCATCATTCCCACAATGCCATATTTACTAGCACTATAGGCGGCCGCACCGGCCATAGGCACTTTACCTAAAACACCCGGAATATTGATAATGAGTCCTTTTTTAGCTTCTTTCATGGCAGGCATAACCGCTTTAACAGCGTTAAAACTGCCCACTAAATTAATTTGTAGAGAATCCATAAAGTCTTGATGGGTAAGTGTTTCTAGTGGCTTAATAATACCAACACCCACGGCATTGATAAGGATATCCACCCCGCCACCAGCTACCAATTGACCTACCGCAGCATCAACAGCCGCAGCATCTGTAATGTCTACTGTAAAATACTGCCCCGCCGGAACCGATAATTGAACCGCCAAGTCTTGGAGTTTTTGCGCATTTCGAGCCAACAAAAAAACGGTAGCACCCCCGCCAATTAATAGTTCAGCTACTTTGGCGCCAATGCCGCCTGTTGCACCAAATAAGAGTACGCGTTTACCTTTTATCGTTTCCATGACTTTGTTTTTGAGTATAACAAGAGACGGCCTATTTTGTTTGCCTATCAATAAAATAAGGAACGTATTAAATAATTGCAGAAATTGGGGCATGGAAATTTTAAAAATAGAGGTTTATAAATATTCGATTCCCATGGTTCCGTTTACGATTGCAACGGGCACCATGCATTTTGCGCAAAACATACTTATTCGCATACATACAAATTCAGGGTATATTGGGGTTGGCGAATGCTCTGCCTTTCCCATGATTGTTGGTGAAACGCAGGCTACCTGTTATGAAATGGCAAAAGAATTTGCAGCCATTTGGAAACACAAAAATGCACTTGATATAAATGCAAGATGCGCAGAGCTTGATTTATTTACGGCACGCAACTATACCGCTAAAAGTGCTTTTGATATGGCATTGTATGATTTGGCAGCTAAACATGCAGGGCTCCCTTTGTACAAGTATTTAGGTGGAAACATAAAAGATATTGAAAGTGATTTAACCATTGGAATAGACACGCCACAAAACATGGCGGACACCGCTGTAAAATTTGTCCATGATGGCGTGCGCATGATTAAAGTAAAACTTGGCAAAGATCCAGCAACCGATATTGCGCGCATTCAAAAAATTAGAGAAGCCGTAGGATCAAATACTATACTGCGTATAGACGCCAATCAGGGCTGGTCTTATGATGATGCGGTTACTGCACTTACCGGTTTAGCCAAATATGATATACAGTTTTGCGAACAACCCATGCGCAGTTTTAACGATCATTTATTACCTGCGCTTTGCGCTATTTCTCCCATTGCAATTATGGCCGACGAAAGTGTGTACACACACCATGACGCGGAAAGAATCATTGCTAATAAAGCATGCACTTATATCAATATTAAACTTGCTAAAAGTGGTGGTATTAAAGAAGCACTTGCTATTAATAAAGTGGCAGAAGCCGCAGGTATCCCTTGTATGCTTGGTGGCATGTTAGAAAGTAGACTAGCCCTGAGTGCAAAAGTGCACCTTGCCATGAGCCTTGATAATATTCAATTTTACGATTTAGATACTTGTTTACTAGGGCACAAAATAGATCCGGTTACTGGTGGCGCCATCTACAAAGGCATGCATCTGGAACTAAGTGAAGCACCTGGCATTGGCGCCGATGTAGACCCGGCATTTTTACAAACACTGGAGCAGGTTGTTATCTAGTTTACGCATCTTGAACAAATACGCATTGGCTTTATTACCTTTGACATAAATACGATCTACTATGGAAGCAAAAAAAGCGAGTGAGAGTTTTATTGTAATGAATGAACTGGTTCTTCCAAACGATACCAATACTTTTGGTAATTTAATGGGCGGACGACTCATGTACTGGATGGATATTGCATCCGGTATGGCAGCAGGTAAACATTGCAACCTGCCTAGCATGACCGCTTCTGTTGATAATTTAAGTTTTAAAAATCCAATTAAGCTGGGCAACATTGTGCACATAGAAGCGCATGTGTGTAGAGCTTTTACCACCTCCATGGAAATTTATGTAAAAGTGTGGGGCGAAGATTTACAAAAGCAAGAGAGATACGAAAGCAACGAAGCCTATTTTACCTTTGTTGCACTGGACCCTAATAACAGACCTACTGCGGTTCCTCAATTAATTCCTGAAACCGATTTTGAAAAAAAATTGTTTGATGGTGCGCTTAGACGCAGACAACTACGCTTGATACTTGGCGGAAAAATGAAGCCAGACGACGCCAATGAATTAAGAGCGCTGTTTATTAAAGACTAAATATTTGATGATGCTGCTTTCAGGTGTTGCGCTTACTATTGTCGCACTTACTATTATCGCGCTTACTTCTCTAATTGCGCGAGTAAATGATGTCTTCCCTTTAACATGTATTCTTTGCTTTGCTCAATAGCGTCCATTACTTGCGAAAGTATTTCCTCGACCGGCGCTGTATAGTCAATAACCATCGGTTCTTTAAAACGAACCGACAAAATGGTTCCGCGCTTTTTAAAGTTGAGGCCCTTTTTGTCAAATGCTCTCCAAAAACCATTGATTACAACAGGTATAACAACGGGTTGGTTATTTTTAATAATATGCGCCGTGCCTTTACGTCCTGGGGCAAAAGGTTTTGTTGTTCCTTGCGGAAATGTTATTACCCAGCTATGGTGTAAAGCCTGGTCTATTTTTTGGGTATCAGCACTGTCTCTTTCTCTGTTAACATCTTTGCCTTCGGCACGCCATGTTCTTTTAACGGTAAGTGTTCCACAAAGCTTAAATAGTTTTGTAAGCCAATTAGCATTCATCGTTTCAGCCGCAGCCACCATGTAAACATTGGTGAATGGATTAAGTAAATAAAAAGGGAGTCCTAAACGGTTGTGCTTTCTCCATTTGACTGCACAAAAAATATGCACAAAAGCAATTACATCAGCAAAATAAGTTTGGTGATTGCTAACAAATAAAACATTCTTTTTAGGTAGGTTGAATAAATTTTCGGTGCCTTCTATTTTTACTTTATTTATTAATACCAAACCTGGATATGTAATAAAACCAACCACCGCATATAGCACCGTACGTATTACCCGAATATGTCTAAATCGATCTATTAATTTCATAACAACACATTAAACATGTGGTGCAAAATAAGGAATGTAAACAAATTGTTATGCTTTTGTTTAAAATTATAGTGGTTTAGGTTAAATTACAAGGCAGTAAACCTATTTTTGTGCATAAATAATAGCAGCATGCAACTTGATACCGTAATATTTGACATCGATGGACTACTAGTAGATAGTGAGCCTTTGTGGAATCATGCAGCTGCCGAAGTGTTTAAACAGTATGGCGTTAATTTAACGGAGGAACAGTATAATTCAACAACAGGACTCCGTACCAAAGAGTTTGTTCAATGGTGGTTTAACTATTTTAATATTGGTGACACGGAGTTAAAAGTGGTGGAAAAAAAGATTGTAGATTTAGTGCTGCAAAAAATAGAACATACTGGCAACATGATGCCAGGTGTACCTTATATTTTTGATTTTTTTCACAAAAGAAATTTCAAAATTGGACTAGCGACATCGTCTCCGCCAGAACTCATTGAGCTGGTTGTGAAAATGACAGGCATTGCGCCTTATGTAAAAGCAGCAGCCTCTGCTGAGGATTTACCTTATGGCAAACCCCACCCACAAGTTTATTTAAATTGCGCGAGTATGCTCGGCTCCCACCCAACGCACTGTCTTTGCTTCGAAGACTCCTTTAATGGGCTGGTGGCGGCAAAAGCAGCACGCATGAAATGTGTGATTGTGCCGCATGTGACCCAACAAAAAGATGAGCGCTTTGGTGCTGCGGATTTAAAAATTTCTTCGCTTCAAAATTTTGGTGAGCTACATTTAAATTTAGTGAGCTAGATTTTACTGCTGCTCTTTTTTTTGCGCAACCCTTCGATATTTTTGCGCACTGATTAATATTTTGCGCACAAAAAAATTTACCCAACAAAAATGCCCCGCTACGCGGGGCATTTTGCATTTTATAAAAAATTGCTCGAACCTTATTTTTTTAAGTTAGGATGCGGCGCGCTTGTTGCTCCGGTTCCTGCTTCGGTAGTTCCAAATAGGGTAACAATAAGTTCGTTACCTACGGCGCTAGCGTTATAAATAAACCTACTTTCAGAAACACCTTGCTTTTCAGTTAAATATTTAACTACTGCGTTCACGCGGTCCCAACTTAATTGCTGCGCAGATTTTGACGTATAGCCATAACCCGATACGCGGATATTACAGTTTGGATTTGCATTTATTTTAGCAGCAACAATAGCTAATGTTTCAGTGGCTTCTTTTGAAAGTTTAGCTTTGTTTCTATCAAAAACGATGGTAGATAATTCACCAATTTCACAAAGTGATCCGCTATTTGTTTTTAAGTTGCTCACCATTTCTTTTACTTCTTTGCAACATGCTGGCTCTGGGCAAGAACCTACGCCATCATTGTTAACTGGGAAGCAAGATTGAAGGGTAATGAGTTCTTTGTCTCTATAATCTGGAACTCCGTCACCATCTGTATCTTTTGCACGGCCGTGTGTGTCTACTGAAACGCCTGCTGGTGTGTTAGGTTCTAGATCAAACTCGTCTGTTACGCCATCATTATCTACGTCAGGTAATTTAACCTTAGGCATTTTCATATGCTTAGGCGCATTGATTTCTTGGTATAAATAGTTGTTCGCATTAAGCCACCATAGTGGTGCTACTTTTTTTGAACGGTCACCAATATTGATGTTAATTCTAGCAGATGTTTGTCCTAAATAATCATTGCTATTACCTGCTTTTACAGCATCTAAATAGTCATATCCAGAAGCAGAAAAAGTAAAGCGTTGTTCGAGGCCTACACTTAATACATCGCTAAGTTTAAAAGAGATACCGCCCCCAGCACTAAAGCTATTGTAAATAGCATATGATTTCCTGTTGTTAATAGAGGTACCTAAACCAGTGGTTAACAAGCCTTCTTCACTATCAGGAAGTCCAGCACCATAAAAAATACGGTAACCACCTGCTTGTGCACCAGCCTGGGCTGTTTTGTACATGACCCTAGAACCGGTAAGGCTATAACCTGCCAATACATACACATTTGTTTTAGGGTTAGCTCTGTAATAGCTAAGCGAATTAAGCGATGCAATAACATCGAAACCTAACTGGCGTGTTTTTGTTTTAAACGGCACCCTATTTTGAGTAAGCTGGTAGGTGTTAGGCTCACCAGCACTATTTAAATCGGCAATACTTGCACGTAGTGAAAAAGTGTGGTTAAGGGCTTTTCTTGCAGATACAGATCCACCAAAGCCTGCCTTAGATGCAACATCGGTAGATATGGTTGCAACGCCTAAACCAAAACCTAGCTCCCACTGACTGCGTGGCTTTGCTGGGTAAGGAAATACGTTATTGATAAACTCATTGCGCTGTGGCTGTTTTTTAACGGCCACTTTGGAAGAATCTCTCCAATCCCATCCAAAATCTGTTTGTGCGAACCCAACGGTACTAACTAGGAGTGCTAGTGCGCCCATTAAAACATTTTTCATGCTTGCCATAACTTATAGATTAATTATAATACAAAATTACTCTAAATAACATAGAACCAATAACTATCTATGCCTTAGACATTGTTAAAAGTATAAATACTAAGAGAAATACGCTATTAAGAGGCCCTAGATAGGCATTTCGCTGCTTTTAGTTCGTTTTTTTCTGCCTAATCCTGTCTATATTGCAACCCATTAAGCAATGGAATTAGCCAAAAAAGTAATATCTAAAGAATTAGCCCTGTTTGAGGTTCACTTCAGGGAAGCCATGAAAAGCAGGGTTGCGCTCCTAGACCGCATCATGCAGTACATCGTGCGTAGAAAAGGGAAGCAACTGCGCCCTATGTTTGTGCTGCTAAGTGCTAAATTAGGCGGCGACATTAATGAATCTTCTTACCGCGCCGCTTCTTTGGTTGAATTATTGCATACGGCAACCCTAGTTCATGACGATGTGGTGGATGAAGCCAGCGAACGCAGGGGCTTTTTTTCAATCAATGCTTTATGGAAAAATAAGATTGCCGTTTTAGTAGGCGATTATTTATTATCGAAGGGCCTCCTTCTTTCACTTGACAACAAAGACCACCGCGTTTTACAATTACTTTCTACTGCGGTGAGACTTATGAGTGAAGGCGAATTATTACAATTAGAAAAATCGCGCAAACTCAATTTAGACGAATCTATTTATTACGAAATTATAGGCGGCAAAACAGCATCGCTACTTGCATCATCATGTGCAGCGGGCGCTTCGACCACGTTTGAAAACGAGGATGCTATCGAAAAAATGCGCCTCTTTGGCGAAAAAGTAGGGATGGCTTTTCAAATCAAAGACGACTTATTTGATTATAGCAGCGAAGCCATTGGCAAGCCAACGGGTAATGATATCAAAGAAAAGAAATTAACACTGCCACTCATTTATACCCTCAACAACTGCGATGCAGCGCTACGTAAAAAAATAATTTACATCATCAAAAATCAAAATACCCAAAAAGATAAAGTTGATTTTGTATTAAACGCCGTAGAAAATTTTGGCGGCATTACCTATGCAACAAATAAAATGTTTGCATATAGAGACGAGGCCCTCGAAATCCTTCACAGCTTTCCCGCGTCCGAAGTGCGCGAAGCTTTAGAAGAACTTGTTAGATATACAACCGATAGAAAATACTAATGGAAAAAAGGTGGAAGATAGCAGCATCCGATGCAGTAAAAACGGAGGCCTTACAAGCGGCCCTGCATATCAATAAAACCATTTGTAGTATTTTGGTAGCAAGAGGTATAGAAACTTTTGAGGCCTCTAAAAATTTTTACAGACCTCAGCTTTCCGACCTACACGATCCTTGGCTCATGAAGGATATGGACAAAGCCGTAGCGCGCATTTTAACGGCGCGCGATACCAATGAAAGAATACTTGTATTTGGTGATTATGATGTAGATGGTACCACTGCTGTTGCAAGTATGTTTCAGTTTATTGGTGGCATTCATAACAATACC
>Ga0222713_10001285_pt1 | contig 28451 bp, 25 predicted proteins | sample C33_649DmetaG_FD_165061 | JGI IMG/M metagenome (GOLD analysis project Ga0222713, IMG submission 165061) | Estuarine water microbial communities from San Francisco Bay, California, United States - C33_649D | ecosystem: Environmental > Aquatic > Marine > Unclassified | place: USA: California... | reverse complement strand
GCGCTTGGCCGTTGTCACCGCCAGTGCACGCAACCGTCCCGCAGCCACATGCGGATTGACCACGCTGGTTGGCAGGAAGGCGATGTCGGTTTCGCCGCCGACCACGCCGATCAGCGACGGTGCCGAGCCTTTGTAGGCGACGTGGACAATTTTGACGCCGGCGAGGCTTTTATACAGTTCCAGCGACAGGTGAGCCGAAGTGCCGGAACCGGCCGAGCCGCCGGTCAGACGATCCGGTTTCGATTTCGCCAGCGCTGACAGTTCGCGCACGGATTTCGCGGGCACCGAGGGATGTACGACCAGCACATTGGGTGTGACTACCAGCTGGCTGATCGGCAGCAGATCGCGCATCACGTCGTAGGGCAATTTCTGCGTCAGCGCCGGATTGATCGACAGTGCAGTCGATGCGCAGAGCAGGGTGTAGCCGTCAGCGGGAGAACGCACCACCGATTCAACACCGATATTGCCACCGGCGCCAGGACGGTTGAGTGCGGTGACCGGTTGTTTCCAGACTTCAGCAAGCCGTTGCGCCACCGTGCGACAGACGATATCCACGGCGCCGCCGGCCGGGAAGGGGATAACCATGCTCACGGCTTTTGCCGGAAAATTCTGTGCGATGGCGGTACCGTACAGGCTGACGGCAATCAGCAGGCTGCAGGCGAACTGTGTTGAGCGATGCATTGATGCTCCTCCGGTTTTTATTCGAGACGCAGATCGAGTTTGCTGCGTAATTCGGCGTAACGGCCGATTTCCGCTTGCAGGTATTGGCCAAACTGCTGCGGCGTCATCCGCGGAAGTTCTGCGCCTTCCGGTGCCAGTGTGTCTTCCAGTGTCTTGTCGGTCTGTGCGGCAGCTACTGCAGCGTTAAGGCGGTCAATCGCAGCGCGTGGCGTTCCCCGTGGCGCAAGAATGCCGTACCAGCTGGTCATTTCATATTTGGGCACGCTGTCGCCGATGGTCGGCAGCGTCGGAAAGGCGGGGGAGCGTTTTGCAGTGGAAACCGCGAGTGCGCGTACTTTGCCCGAAGCGATATGGGGTTTGACCGACAGCGGGCCGAGCAGTGCCATCTGCACTTCGCCGCCAAGCAGTCCGGCGATAGACGGTGCTGAGCCTTTGTAGCTGACGTTGACCATGTCGACCTTGGCGTAAAGCTTGAACATTTCCAGTCCGAGATGCGAAGCGCTGCCGATGCCGCTGCTGGCGTAATTGAATTTTCCGGGCTGCGCAAGCAGCAGTGCCAGTAATTCCGGCATCGTTTTCGCATTCAGCGAGGGATGGGTTACCAGCACAAAGGGCATTTTCGCGAACAGAGTGACCGGTTCGAAGCTTTTGATGGAATCGTAGGGCAGGTTGCGTGCAAATGCGGCATTGATGGCGTGAGCGCCGGAAACCCACAGGATGGTGTAACCGTCAGGCGTCGCGCTGGCGGCAGCCGTAGTGCCGATGACACTGCCGCCGCCGGGACGGTTGTCGATGATGATTTGCTGATGCAGCGTGTCGGTCAGCGATTTGGCGAGCAACCGCGCTGCGACATCGGCGCCGCCGCCTGCGGAAATTGGCGCGATCATGCGGATCGGCCGCGCCGGATAGGATAGCGCTGCAGCGCCGGCGGTCTGCAAAAAGGCCGCCAGCAGAGCGATGCCCGCGAAGAATATTTTCATTGGCATTGCTGATACTTATTCCGGCTGCAGTCCGATCGCCTTGGTGATTTTGGCGACCTTGTCGATTTCCGACTTGATGAAGGCAGCGTACTGCTGCGGTGAGTTGCCGGCCGGTTCCAGGCCGAGGTCGGCAAAACGCTGCTTGACGTCGGGATGTTTGGTGATCTGCAGCAACTGCCCGTTCAATTTGTTGATGATATCAGCAGGTGTTTTCGCCGGTGCAACCAGACCCCACCAGCTGTCGAACTGGAAGCCGGGCAGTGTTTCAGAGACAGCCGGCAGATCCGGTGCCAGCACCGAGCGTTTTTCGCTGGTCACCGCGAGGCCGCGCAGGCGGCCTGTTTTTACATGCGGTATGCCGACCGGCATTGTGGCGAAAATGAACTGGATGTGGCCTGCGATCAGGTCGTTGACCGACTGTCCGGTACCCTTGTACGGCACGTGCACGATATTGACCTTGGCCATGTGGCGGAACAGTTCGCCGGTGAGGTGCGCCGGCGTGCCGCTGCCGCCGGAGCCGTAGTTCAACTGGCCCGGTTTGGCTTTGGCCAGGGCAATGACATCCTTGACGCTGCGCACCGGCAGCGAGGGATGCACCACCAGCACGGTGGTGCCGACGGCGGATAGCGCGATCGGCGCGAAATCATTGACCGGGTCGTAGGGCAGCTTCTTGAACAGGCTGAAATTGACTGCGGTGGGTGCGACGTTGCCGACGGTGAGCGTGTAACCGTCTGGTGCGGCTTTGGCGCCGAGTTCGGTTCCCAGCGTGCCGCCGGCACCGGGGCGGTTATCGACGATAAACTGCTGACCGTTCATGTCGGTGAGTTTCTGCGCGAGGATGCGCGCCACCAGATCGGATGAACCGCCGGCCGGGAAAGGCGCGATGATGCGAACGGCGCGCACCGGATAATTCTGTGCTGCGGCCGGTGTAATTACGGCGATGCCGAGGATTGCAGCGAATGCGATGCGGACTGCGGATGCAATGTTCACTAGGGGCGTTTTCGTTCAAGGGCTTGGAAGGCCAGCATTCTGCACGAATTTGGCTCTGGCGGGCTGATGACGCATCCCGGTATCGGTTGCGAGGCGCGATGACATTGCGGGAGTGCCGTGTTAGCCTCAGCTCCCCGTGCATACAGTCTCCTGATCAGGACAGCACTGTCGCGGTTCAAGCAGTGTTCGCCGATTTTCCTGAATCAAGCCGGAGTATTCATGTTCACCTGCCTCGACCATGTCACCATCGCCGTGCCCGATCTGCAGCAGGGCATTGCGCAATACACGAAAATGGGTTTCAACATGCACGCCGCCGGTATTCATCCGGGCCGCGGCACGCATAACGCCGTCGCCTTCAATACCGGCGACTACCTTGAGCTGCTGGCCATTCGCGATCTTGCTGAATACAAGGCTTCACGTGCGTCAGGCGCCAGCGGAAGCAGCCTGGATGCGTTCATTGCGCAGGGCGGCGGCATCCGTCAGATTGCTGTGCAGAGTGACAATCTCGATGCCGATGTCGTGGCGATGCGCGGTCGCGGTATTGATGTCGGCGACGCGGTGGAGGGCGGACGCCGCATGGCGGATGGCCGCGAACTGCGCTGGAAAACCGCGGTGCTCGGCGCAAAGAATCCGCTGCCCGTCTTTTTCATCCAGCACCTGACGTCGCTGGATGTACGACGCACGCAGGTGCCGGGCGCCGGTGCGCACCCGAATGGGGTTTACAAGCTGGAGCGCAGTTATATCGTCAGCAATGACGCCGAGGCCGAGGCTGCGTTGTATGCCCGCGTGCTGGGCATGGAAAAGCCCGAACTGCACAAGGGCACGGTGGTGATGTCACATATGGCGATTTTTGAAATCGGACCGACCGGCCTTGGCGTGGTGCAACCCTATGCGCCGGGCCCCGCAGCTGATGCGCTGGAACGCCGCGGCCCGGGCCCCTTCCAGGCGCTGTACCGGACCACCGGCATGGGTGCGGCCGCGCGCTGGATGGAAGAACACGGCATGCCGCCTCCGAAACGCGGCATCCGCAGCAACGGCGAACATGCGATGCTGGCGACGCCGGAATTTACCTGCGGTGCTTATATCGGGTTTGTCGGGCCCGAGTGAGACCGCATTGCCTCTCAAGACAAGGCTTTGGCCGGGGCGCGAATTGCGATCCGCGTGGGACCGATATTCAATTTGAAACGGACTGTGAACTGACGATACAAGGACTGTAACAATGCAAGCAGCAGGCCAGAATACGAAGGACAAGCATGTTGAAACCGCGATACACCACTGGGCGCCGCGCTTCGTGTCGAGCGGCGTTCCGCTGACGGATTTCGAGGAAGTCACTGCGGGGATTTCCCGATGGGACCAGTGGTGTGCGGCATGGAGCGCACGCGCCGAGATCCATGAGGGCATCGGCCGCAAGGTGCTGGCAGAAGGCCATAAACTCTCGGCCGGAGAACACCTCAATCGCGCGGCAATCTGCTACCACTTCGGCAAGTTCATGTTCGTGCACGACATCCCGCAAATGAAAGCGGTGCACCTCAAGGTCATCGAATGCCGCCAGCTGGCACTGCCGCTGCTGCCGAACCCCGGTTTTCGCGTGGAGATTCCGTATCAGGGTAAAACCCTGGCCGGAATCCTGCGCAAGCCAGGCGGCAATGCGCCGCATCCGGTGGTGATCATGTGCGTAGGCCTGGATTCGACCAAGGAAGAACTCGAAGTCTATGAAAACATTTTCCTCGCCCGCGGCATGGCGACGCTGTCCTTTGACGGGCCGGGGCAGGGCGAAGCGGAATACGACATTCCGATCCGCGGTGACTATGAAGTTGCGGCCAGTGCCGTGGTCGATTATGTGGTCAGCCGGAATGACCTCGATGCCGCGCGCATCGGCCTGTGGGGCGTTTCGCTGGGCGGTTATTACGCGGCGCGCAGTGTCGCTTTCGAGAAACGCATCAAGGCCTGCATTTCGCTGTCCGGCCCCTACAGCTGGGTGGAGACTTTCGACAGCCGCAACGAGCTGTCACGAGAGGCTTTCCGCGTGCGTTCGCATGCGAAGGATATGGCTGCGGCGCGCGAGAACGCCAAGACGCTGTCGCTGGAAGGCGTCGCGAAAAACATCACCTGCCCGATTTTTGTCGTAGGCGGAGAACTCGACAAGCTGACACCGCCGCACAATGCCGAACGCATCGCCGCGGAAGTGTCGGGGCCCTGCAAGCTGCTGATCGTCAAGGGCGGCAACCATGTCGCCAACAACCGGCGTTACATGTTCCAGACGCAGACCGCGGACTGGATGGCGGACATTCTCTGCAAATAAAGGCGGCATGCCTCATGCCGGCACCACGGGAAACGCCGGTTTTGCGGCGCCTGCAGTGGCGCCCGCTGACGTATATGGCATGATTTCCAGTGGCACGTTCAGGCGCCGAGCCAGTTCACGCACGCGTTCTACGGCAACGCCTTTGGGTTCACCGTTCGGGCCTTTGGCTTTCAGCAGTGTGTTCTGGAGCTTGATCCCTGCGCGCAGCTTGCCGTTCGGTGCGAGATCGGCGATGACTGCGGGGGGTACGGGTAGTGTGGTAGCGCAGGCGGTCATCAGCAGGGCTCCAAGCAGGGCGGTTGCAAGCCGGATCATCGTTGTTCTCCCACGGCGCCGGCGCGGATCGTGCCGCGTCTCGGCGGGATACATCATATAAGGGCACAATACGCCATGCCCTCCGAATTCGAACTCATCAAAAGTCATTTCACCCACGCCACGCCGCATACGCTGCTCGGTGTCGGCGATGACGCTGCATTAATCAAGCCAACCAGCGGCCAGGTATTGGCCGTCGCCGCCGACATGCTGGTCGGCGGACATCACTTTTTCATGGATGCCGATCCTGCCTCGGTGGGGCACAAGGCGCTGGCGGTGAATCTGTCGGATATGGCGGCGATGGGTGCGGCGCCGCGCTGGGCGACGCTGGGTATTGCGCTGCCAAAGGCGGATGCGCGTTGGGTGGCGGCGTTGTCGCAGGGTTTCATGAAACTCGCCCGCCGGCATGGCGTTGATCTGATCGGCGGCGATACGACCAAGGGACCGCTGAATCTCTGTGTGCAGATCATCGGTGAAGTGCCGGCGCGCCAGGTCTTGCGTCGCGACGGCGCGAAACCCGGCGATGACATCTGGGTGTCGGGCACGCTGGGTGATGCCGCGCTTGCGGTGGCGGCAAAAAACAAACGCATCAAACTGCATTCTGCCGAATTGAAGCGTGTCATGCAGCGCCTCGACTGGCCGGTGCCGCGTGTGGCCCTGGGTACGGCCCTGCGCGGGGTAGCGCGCAGCGCGATTGATGTATCGGATGGCCTAGTTGCCGATCTCGGCCACATCTGCGAGCGCTCCGGCGTAGCAGCGGTGGTGGCGATGGAGCGGCTGCCGGTGTCGGCGCTGCTGCGGCGTTACCTTGAACGCCCCGTCGCGCAGGCGGCGCTGCTGGGCGGCGGTGATGATTACGAACTGTGTTTTACCGCCGCGCCGGCGAAGCGTGCCGCAGTGGAACGTGCCGCGTCACGAGTACGCACCCCGGTGACACGCATCGGACGTGTGATCCGGGCACCGGAGGGTGTTTGCAGCGTGGTGGTTGTCGATGGCGACGGTCTGCCGCTCGAGGTGCGGCAAAAGGGTTTTGATCACTTCGGCTAGGGTGGCTCTCAAGGGCCGGGCGAAATTCACCGATGGTGATGAACAGTTTCTGATCGCGATGAACGAACTGGTGCGCGACGGTTACGCCGATCTCGCCGCCAACCAGTTGACGCTGTCCTCGGAGTTCATCGAGTTTTTCAGCGAGTCACAGAAAAAGCTTTTGGAGTCGGCGTTGACCCAAGCGGAGTCGGAAGCGGCTTCTGGTGTGTCCACCCTGCAGCGCCAAGGGTATTACGTACGTATCGCGATGAAGGTGACCGCGCAGGTGGAGTCTACCGGCGGTGAGTCGGTGCTGATAGTCGAGGACGACGGGGCACTGGCGAAATTCCCCAGAAAATGTCTGGAACTCGAAGGTTTTTCCGCCACGATTGCCGGCAACCGCAATGAAATCATAGCCGGACTGAGCCGCCAGCCACAGCCGGACCTGGTGCTGCTCGACGTCATGCTGCCCGACGCTGACGGGTTCAATATCCTGATGAAAATCCGTGAGCACCCGACGCTGAAAACGGTGCCGGTGTTGATGCTGAACGCGAAGGCCACGCGTGAGGCCGTGTTCAAGGGGCTCGCCGGCGGAGCCAACGGCTATATCACCAAACCTTTCCAGCCCGATGCGCTGATTGAAGCAGTGAAGACCGTGCCGGGAATCTCGAAAAATCCCTTCGACCGGCAGAGCCATGTTGAATGATGCCGGTTTTTACTGTCACCGCATTGTTGCCGTATGAGTGATGATGAATTCCGGCAGATGATGGCTGCGTTCAGTGCGGAGTTTTGCGCTGACCTGCCGTCGCGTATCGAGAGTATTTATTCGCTTTGGGGGCAGATCATCCATGGTGAGCACACGCCGCAACGGATGGAGGAACTCATCCGCGTCTTGCACAAGATTGCGGGTTCCGCGGCGACCTTTGGTTTTTCCGCTGTCGGAGAGGTCGCCGCAGCAGCGGAATCACGGCTCCAAGCTAATCGTGATGCGCCGCAGCCGCCCGATGCCGCAGCACAGGGTGACATCACGCAATTGCTTGACCGATTGCGTCATGCCGTGGCTGGGCAACCTTAGCGGCAACTAGACAGGAAGCGCTCGCAGTGGATATGCGCTAATGTTATATCCATCGCATCCGCAACGATTAACCGCCCCACCATGGAAACACTGACCCGCCCCGGCCTGTATTTTGTCTTCCGCCATCCCGCCCATTTCATCGCCTTTGGCGGCGGCGCCGGGCTGTCGCCAGTGGCGCCGGGTACGGTGGGCACGCTTCTCGCGCTGCCGCTGTACAACTGGCTGGTGCCGCTGGTGGCGCCGTGGACCTTTCTGTTGATCGTGGTGGCGCTGTTCTGGCTGGGTGTGTGGGCCAGTTCGGTGACCGGGCATGCTCTGGGCGTGGCTGACCATGGCGGCATGGTGTGGGACGAGACCGTGGCGTTCATGCTGGTGCTGTTTTTTGTGCCGGTGACCGGTTACTGGCAGGCATTTGCCTTCCTGATCTTCCGCCTCTTCGATATCGTGAAGCCGCCGCCAATTCGTTACTATGACCGCATGCTCAAAAGCGGTTTCGGCGTGATGTGGGACGATCTGCTGGCAGCGGGATACACGCTGCTGATCATCGCCGTCTCTTACGCTGTGCTGGGTTAACTAGGGGATTCGTTATGCCCAACAGACATCTCGCAGATGATTCAGTATTGTTCGAACTGGCGGCGCGTGTCGGTGAGGCGCTGAAAGCGCAGGGGCTGATGCTGGCGACGGCGGAGTCCTGCACCGGCGGCTGGATCGCGCAGGCCTTGACGGCTGTGCCCGGCAGCTCCAACTGGTTTGAGCGCGGCTTTGTCACCTATACCTATATCTCCAAGCGCGAGATGCTCGGCGTCAGCCAGGAAACGCTGGGTGCGCACGGCGCGGTTTCCGAGCAAACCGTGTGCGAAATGGTGGTCGGTGCACTGGCCAAAAGCCATGCCCAGGTCGCGGTGTCGGTCAGTGGTACCGCCGGCCCCGCGGGCGGAACACCCGAAAAGCCGGTGGGTACGGTGTGTTTCGCCTGGAGCATCAAAAACGGCGAGCCGAAAAGTGCGTTGAAATGCTTCAACGGCGACCGCGAGGCGGTGCGACGGCAGGCGGTACATTTTGCGCTGGAGGGCGTGCTGAGGCTGTTGCCGACGGCCGCGGCAAGTAAATAAGTAATTGATATCATTGAACTATTAGTAATATAGGTGGCTTTATACACACTACTGTATAAATATTCACCTTTTCGACGGATTGTGTAATAATGCGTCCCATCAACAGCAGGCAACGCAAGACGCAATCCCGAATTTCTTCTGAATTTTTACTGAATGAATCACCGGACAACGAGGACATCATGGACGAAAACAAATCCAAAGCGCTTGCCGCGGCGCTGTCGCAAATCGAAAAACAATTCGGCAAGGGCTCGGTCATGCGCATGGGCGAGTCGGAAATCGCAAAGGACATCCAGGCGGTGTCGACGGGTTCGCTGGGTCTCGACATCGGTCTTGGCATCGGCGGTCTGCCCCGCGGCCGCGTGGTTGAAATCTACGGTCCCGAATCGTCGGGCAAAACCACGCTGACACTGTCGGTGATCGCGCAGATGCAGAAACTCGGCGGATCGGCGGCGTTCATCGATGCGGAACACGCACTCGACCCGCAATACGCCGGCAAGCTGGGCGTCAAAGTTGACGAGCTGATCATTTCGCAGCCGGACAACGGCGAGCAGGCCCTGGAAATCGCCGACATGCTGGTGCGTTCGGGTTCGGTGGATGTGGTGGTGATCGACTCGGTAGCGGCACTGGTGCCCCGCGCCGAAATAGAAGGCGAGATGGGCGAGCCGCAGATGGGCCTGCAGGCGCGTCTGATGTCGCAGGCGCTGCGCAAGCTGACTGCGAACATCAAGCGTTCGAATACGCTGGTGATTTTCATCAACCAGATCCGCATGAAGATCGGCGTGATGTTCGGCAACCCCGAAACCACGACCGGCGGCAACGCGCTGAAGTTCTACGCATCGGTGCGTATCGACATCCGCCGCATCGGCTCGATCAAGAAAGGCGAGGAGGTCATCGGTTCCGAGACCCGCGCCAAGATCGTCAAGAACAAGGTGGCGCCGCCTTTCCGTCAGGCTGAATTCGACATTCTCTACGGAGAAGGCATTTCGCGCGAAGGCGAGATCATCGAGCTCGGCGTTGCCAACAACATTATCGAGAAGTCCGGTGCCTGGTATTCCTACGGCAAGGACCGCATCGGCCAGGGCAAGGACAACACCCGCGATTACCTGAAAGAAAATCCCAATATCGCCGACGAGATCGAAGCCAAGATCCGCACCGTGCTCGGCATCAATGGCGGACCGCAGATCGTGGTGAAAAAAGACAAGGCCCCGCTGGAAGTGGTCGAGTCTGATCCGGCCAAGAAAAAAGCCGTCGGATAGTAATCGAGACCCCGCCGGTCTACCGGAATCCTCAACAGGGCTGGCGTCATGCAGGACAGCAAAGAACCCAGTCTCAGGGTCCGTGCACTTAGGCACTTGGCGCGGCGCGAGTACACACGGCAGGAATTGAGCCGGCTACTTGCGCCGCACGCTGAGTCGGAAGACGAAGTGACGCAGATCCTTGATGACTTTTCGCAGCGCGGCTGGTTATCCGAAACTCGTGCGGCGGAGCAGATGGTGCATGCGCGGCGCGGGCGTTACGGCCCGGCGCGTATCCGGCGGGACCTTGAAGCGAAGGGCGTGCCGGCAGAGGTGGTCAGCAGTACGCTGGCAACGCTGAAGGACAGTGAACTGGAAAACGCGCTGGCCGTATGGCGCAGGAAGTTCCGCGAAACGGCAGCGAATGCGGCGGACCGGGCGAAGCAGGCCCGGTTCCTGATGGGCAGGGGTTTCAGCAGTGAAGTGATTACCAAGCTGCTGCGGGGATTGAGCCGCGGCGAAATAGGAAAAAAAGCGGGAACAGAAACCGGAGACTAATCATGATCATGATGATGATGTTGTTGGAAAAAGCCCTCGAATACCGCGATCAGTGCGTGTTTTACGGCGCCATGGCCATTACCGTGATGCTATTGGCAGTCTAAGGGGCGCCACAACCGGGGTGCCCGCCCCGGGAAGGTCCTGGAACCGCGGATATCCGACGGTTTCCGGTATACGGTCGCTGCAGTGCGGAATGCAACGGCAAAACTGGTTTAAAATCTGTGCCTTACGTAAAACTACTGGCGCATCCGCATGAAATCCGCAGAAATCCGCGACAAATTCCTGAAGTATTTCGAGTCCAAGGGTCACACGGTGGTGGCTTCGAGTCCGCTGGTGCCGGGCAATGACCCGACCCTGCTGTTCACCAACTCGGGTATGGTGCAGTTCAAGGACGTCTTCCTGGGTCAGGAAAACCGGCCCTACAAACGAGCGACCACTTCGCAGCGCAGCTTGCGCGCCGGCGGCAAGCACAACGATCTGGAAAACGTCGGTTACACCGCACGCCACCACACCTTTTTCGAAATGCTGGGCAATTTCTCGTTCGGCGATTATTTCAAGCGCGATGCGATTCAATACGCTTGGGAACTGCTGACCAGCGTCTACAAACTGCCCAAGGATAAGCTCTGGGTCACTGTCTACCAGACGGACGATGAGGCCTACGACATCTGGCAGAAGGAAATCGGCATACCGGCCGAACGCATTGTGCGCATCGGCGACAAACCGGGCGGCGGTTCCGACAATTTCTGGCAGATGGCCGAAACCGGTCCCTGCGGCCCCTGCAGCGAGATTTTCTACGATCACGGTGACGAGGTCGAAGGCGGCCCGCCCGGATCGAAGGATGCCGACGGCGATCGCTACATCGAGATCTGGAACCTGGTGTTCATGCAATTCAACCGTGACGACAAGGGCGTGCTGCATCCGCTGCCCAAGCCGTCGGTGGATACCGGCATGGGACTGGAACGCATCGCCGCGGTGATGCAGCATGTGCACTCCAATTACGAAATCGACCTGTTCCAGGCGCTGATCAAGGCTGCGGCGCGAGAGACCGGCGCCAAGGATCTCGCCAACAATTCTCTAAAAGTCATCGCCGACCACATCCGTGCCTGCGCCTTCCTGATCGTTGACGGTGTGATTCCCGGCAACGAAGGCCGCGGTTATGTGCTGCGCCGGATCATCCGTCGTGCGATCCGACACGGCTACAAACTGGGCCAGACCAAACCGTTTTTCCATAAAGTCGTGCCCGACCTGTCGAAGGTGATGGGTGAGGCCTATCCGGAACTGCCGAAGGTGCAGGATCGTGTGATGCAGATCCTCAAGCAGGAAGAAGAGCGTTTTGCCGAAACGCTCGAGCACGGCATGAAGGTACTCGAACATGCGCTGACCCGCGAAGACAAGATGCTCGACGGCGAGACGGTATTCCAGCTTTATGACACCTACGGTTTCCCGGTCGACCTGACCGCCGACATCGCGCGCGAACGCGGCGTGATGATGGACTACGCCGGCTTTGAGGCATCGATGGAGCAGCAGCGCGAGCGTGCGCGTGCCGCTTCGAAATTCCAGATGGGCAGCGCGGTCGATTACCAGGGCGTGAAAACCCAGTTCAAGGGCTACGACACGCTGGCAGTGGATGAGGCGCAGGTGGTTGCGATTTACCGTGACGGCAGCGCCGTGCAGTCAGTGCAGGCCGGTGAATCGGCGGTGATAGTGCTTGATCGTACGCCGTTTTATGCGGAGTCCGGCGGTCAGGCGGGTGATGCCGGTGAATTGGTCAGTGACCACGGCACCTTTGCTGTTGCCGATACGCTGAAAATCCAGTCGGATGTGTTCGGTCACCACGGCAAACTGATGACCGGCGTGCTTAACGTTGGCGACAGGATTGCGGCGCGGGTGGATGCGGTGCGCCGCGCGCGCACGATGCGCAACCATTCCGCGACCCACCTGATGCACAAGGCGCTGCGTGAAGTGCTGGGCAGCCATGTGCAGCAGAAGGGTTCGCTGGTGGATGCCGACAAGACGCGATTCGACTTTTCGCATATGGAGCCGATGACCGAAGTGCAGATGCAGCAAGTTGAGGCCATCGTCAATGCCGAAATCCTCGCCAATGCAGCAACGGCGGCGCAGATCATGAAGTTTGATGATGCAGTCAAACACGGTGCGATGGCGCTGTTTGGCGAAAAATATGGTGACGAAGTGCGTGTGCTGGATATCGGCACTTCGCGTGAACTGTGCGGCGGCACCCATGTCAGCCGCACCGGCGATATCGGTTTTTTCAAGGTCGTGTCCGAAGGCGGTGTGGCTGCCGGCATCCGCCGGATCGAAGCTACGACGGGGGACCGCGCACTGGCTTATGTGCAGGCGCAGGAACAGAAACTCGCGGGCGCCGCCGCTGCGCTGCGTACATCGCCGCAGGAAGTCGGACAGAAGATCAATCAGATCATCGACAACGTACGCAATCTGGAAAAAGAGCTCGCGCGTTTGAAGTCGAAATTGGCATCGTCACAGGGCGATGACCTCGCCACGCAAGCGGTGGCGGTCAAAGGCATCAATGTGCTGGCCGCAGCGATGGACGGTGCCGATTCGAAAGCGCTGCGCGAAGGCATGGACAAGCTGAAGGACAAGCTTAAAAGCGCGGCTATCGTGCTGGCTGCCGTCGAAGGCGGCAAGGTCACGCTGATTGCCGGTGTCACGACGGATCTGACGGGCAAGGTCAAGGCCGGTGAGCTGGTCAACTTTGTCGCGCAACAGGTTGGTGGCAAGGGCGGCGGACGTCCCGACATGGCGCAGGCCGGCGGTACTGATCCGTCAAAACTGCCGGAGGCGCTGAAGTCGGTGCAGGCATGGGTATCGGACAAACTGTGACCGGTGTCTGCGTGTGTCCGGTGCCGGGAGAATAGGGGGCCTGCCATAACCCGCCCCCCCGCTTTGACACGCGCCGTCCTGACCGTGCTCGCAGTCGCCTTGGCGACGAGCGGTGCGCTTGCCGAAAGCAGTGACGAGAAAAAACAGGCCTGTGCTAACCCCGACATGCAGGCACGGGTGATTGGCAATAAATTCTGCTTTGCCATCCGCGCATACGGTACCCGGACCGCAGGCCCGTCGCCGACTCTGGTCGTTGTGCTGCACGGGGACGGATCGGGTGGTGGCCGGCCCGAGTATCACGATGCGATCGCCGAGTCACTTGCCACGGACGGCGTGATTGCCATCGGCATGATTCGACCCGGCTTTACCGGAAAAGACGATCGTACTTCCGATGGCGCAGTCTTGAGGGAGGACTTCTACACAGCCGAGAACATCGATGCGGTTGCCGACGCCATTTCAAGGCTGAAAGTCCATTACAGGGCCCGGCAAACGGTGATGATCGGGCATTCCGGTGGTGCTGCGATGACCGGCGTTGTCATCGGACGACACGCTGGCTTGATTGACCGGGCACTGTTGATTTCCTGCCCCTGCGACGTCTCTCGCTGGCGCAATATGCGTCGCCGTGGCGCATGGGGAAATAGTCTTTCGCCGTCGGATCACTCGTCCAAGGTGCCCGCGACGACCAAGGTTATTGCGATCACTGGTGAACTCGACGACAACACCGATCAGATGCTGGCAAGGGACTATGTCGTTGCCCTGACGGCACGGGCGGTTACCGCGAAGTTTGCCGTCATTCCGGGCGCCGGCCACAATGTCACCAGGATCATGCGCGAGTCCGATGTCTACCGCCAAGCCATGGAGAACATCGTTACCGGTAATTTTTGATTCCCGGTGCATGGTTTATCGAAAATAACGGGCTGTCAGAACGGTAAATCAGTATTCGGTTTCAGGGCGAGCAAGGCTTCCCGGAACTCGTGCTGGATGCGTGATAGCGCCTCGGCATTGTCCGCCTCGAAGCGCAGCACGATGATCGGCGTGGTGTTCGACGACCGCGCGAGGCCGAAGCCATCAGCGTATTCGACACGCAGGCCGTCGATGGTGATGATCTCCTGTGCGGCGTGAAACTTCGCCGTCTTCTGCAGGGTTTCCATCAGCGCGTAGTTCTCACCTTCGGCGAGCGGCCATTGCAGTTCCGGCGTACTGATGGAGTCGGGCAGGGCTTCCAGCACCGCGCAGGGATCGGCGCTGCGGCTGAGGATTTCCAGCAGGCGTGCGCCGGCATACAGGCCGTCGTCGAAGCCGTACCAGCGTTCCTTGAAAAAGATGTGGCCGCTCATCTCGCCGGCCAGCGGTGCGCCGCTTTCCTTGAGTTTTTTCTTGATGAAGGAGTGGCCGGTTTTCCACAGCACCGGCTTGCCGCCGTGTTGGGTGATCCAGCCGAACAGGTGACGCGTGCATTTGACGTCGAAGATGACTTCGCCGCCGGGCACGCGTGACAGCACGTCCGCGGCGAACAGCATCAGCTGGCGATCGGGATAAATGATCTTGCCGGATTTGGTGACCACGCCGAGACGGTCGCCGTCACCGTCGAAAGCCAGCCCCAACTCAGCATCACCTTTTTTCAGTGCGCCGATCAGGTCTTCGAGGTTGTGTGGCTGCGACGGATCGGGATGGTGGTTGGGGAAGGAGCCGTCGACTTTGCAGAACAGCTCTTCGACCGTGCAGCCCAGTTTTTTATAAAGCGCCGGCGCGGTCGCACCGGCAACACCATTGCCGCAGTCGACGGCGATGCGCATCGGGCGTGCCAGTTTGATGCTGCTGACAATGCGTTCGAGGTAAGCGGCGCGGATATCGTGGGTGCGGTAGCTGCCGCTGCCGGTGCTCAGATCGTTGTTGGTGATGCGTGCGCGCAGCGCCTGGATCGCTTCGCCCGACAGCGTATCGCCGGCAAGCATCATCTTCAGGCCGTTGTACTGCGGTGGGTTATGCGAGCCGGTGACCATCACGCCGGACAGCGTGCCGAGTTCATGCGCCGCGAAATAGAGCATCGGCGTGGCGACCATGCCGACATCGATGACATTGACGCCACTGGATTGCAGGCCTCGCGCCAGCGCCGCGGCGAGTTCCGATCCCGAGTTGCGGCCGTCACGGCCGATGGCGACGGTATCGCGGCCGCGCGCGAGGGCTTCGCTGCCGATGGCGCGGCCGATCTGTTCGACACTGCTGACGGTGAGGGTGTCGCCGACGATGCCGCGGATGTCATAGGCCTTGAAAATGGCGGCTGCTGGGGGTGTCAAAGCAGTCATTAAGGTGTCAGTAAAAAATATAATAAAAACAATATTTTATGGATTTTATCATGGCGCGACGAGGAATTCGAGCACGGTGCGGGGCAGCCATTGAATGGAACCGTTGCTGTCCGGAAAGCCGACATGGCCGCCTTCGTCCGTAAACGCGGCGGTGATGGCGGCCGACAGCTGTTGCTGTTCAGGAAGCGCCTTGCCGGGGAGGAAGGGATCATTGCGGGCGTTGAGCAGCAGCGTCGGTACGGCAACGCACATTAACAAGGGCTTGCTGCTCGCCCGCGTATAGTAATCATCGACACCGGCATAGCCGTGCAGCGGCGCGGTGACCAGATCGTCAAATTCGCGCAGCGTGCGTGTGGTACGCAGTTTTGCCGGATCGAACAGTCCCGGATGCTTTTCCAGTTTGGCGAAGGACTTGCGTTTCATCGTCGCCAGAAAGTTGTTGGTGTAAACCATATTGAAACCCTGTTCCAGCGCGCGTCCGGCGGCATGCAGATCCACCGGCGCTGAAACAGCCGCCGCACGTTGTACGACGTCCTGTGCAGCTTGGCCCTGTTCACCCAGCCATTTCAGCAGTGCGTTGCCGCCGAGCGAAACGCCGGCCGCGAACAAGGCGCCGCCGTGCTGCGCGTGCAGTCGGCGCAGTATCCAGTCGATCTCGGTACTGTCACCCGAATGGTAGGCGCGGGGCAGACGGTTGATTTCGCCGCTGCAGCCACGGAAATGTACGACCACACCGCGCCAGCCGCGCTGCATGGCGTGGTGCATCAACCCGCGCGCGTACTGGCTTTTGGAACTGCCCTCGAGGCCGTGGAACAGCACCAGCAGCGGTGCGCTTCCGGTCCCGGCAGCGGCAGTCCAGTCGAGATCGATGAAGTCGCCGTCGGGCGTGTTCCAGCGCTCGCGCAGGTAGCTGACGTCGGCGCGACGCGCGACAAGTGCCGGATACAGGGTCTGCAGATTACCGCCGGGCAGCCATGCCGGCGCCCGGTAAGGCCTGGTGTTGTTCATTGTTGTCATGGTAAGCGCTTTGCGTGGCGCAAAAAAAAGAGCCCCGCGGGGCTCTTTTTTTGCACTGACGTGGCTCAATCCCGATAGGAGGGGTCCTTGCGGTCGAGCTTGCGCAGCAGGGCCGGCCATTCGAGCAGGCCGAAGCGGCGGCGCACGCCGGGCAGCATCAGGTTGTTGGTGTATTGGGTGACTTCCGCCGGCGGCATCTGCAGTTCGGTGTTGCAGGAGAGTGTCATCACCTGCAGTTCACAGGCTCGCTCGAGGCGGAACATGTTGTTGAAGCACTCGGGGATGCTGGTGCCGACAGTCAACAGACCGTGGTTGCGCAACACCATCGCTTCGCGGTTACCGAGGTTCTGCACCAGGCGCTCGCGTTCGTCGAGGCGCAGCGCGACGCCTTCATAGTCATGGTAGGCGATGTCGAGGAAGCGCATTGAGGACTGCGCGATCGGCAGGATGCCGCATTTCATCGCGGAGACCGCCATGCCCGGCAGCGTGTGGGTGTGGATGATGCATTCGACGTCATGACGTGCAGCGTGTACGGCGCTGTGGATCACGAAGCCGGCCTGGTTGACGCCGTATTCAGTGGCGTTGAACAGTACATTGCCTTCGAGATCGACCTTCAGCATCGACGAGGCGGTCATTTCCTCGTAGAGCATGCCGTAAGGATTGATCAGGAATTCGTTGTGGGTGCCGGGCACACGCACTGAGATGTGATTGGCGACCATCTCGATCATGCCGTATTCGGCCATGAGCCGGTAACAGGCGGCGAGATTGACGCGGGCTTCCCATTCTTCCTTGCTGACCTGTTCGCGGACAGGTTTGTTGATCTTGATCGCGGGTGCGTTCATGGCTTACTCCTCCAGTGGGTCGTGCGGGGCATTCTACGCCCGGCTTGCGGGGGCGCAAACCGGGTTTTCACAGTCTGGAACATGGGGCGGTGGCGCTCAAGCCTTGGCGTATGCGCCGGCACTGCCACCGGCGAGCTTGCCGAACACGGCGCCGGAGGTCAGGCCGGTACCGCCAGGGTAGTTGTGATAGAACAGCCCGCCGACCATTTCCCCCGCGGCATACAGCCCGGGGATCGCTTTGCCGGCGGTGTCCTCAACATTGCCTTCGCCGTTAACTTTGACACCGCCGAAGGTGAAGGTCACGCCGCAGGTGACCGCATAAGCTTCAAACGGCGCCTGGTCGATGGTCAGGGCCCAGTTCGACTTGTTGACCTTGAGGCCTTCGGTACGTCGGCCGTCCTTCACCGTCAGGTTGAATGGCACATCGGTGCGCACCGCCTTGTTGTAGGCCTTGATTTCGCGCAGGCAGGCTTCGGCATTTACGCCGTCGAGTTTTTTCACCAGTTCTTCGATTGTATCGGCGCGGACCTTGGTGACTTGCTTGATGCGATATTCATCGCGCAGCAGCGGGATCGATTGCGCATCAAAAACCTGCCACGCAAACATGCCCGGCTGGTTGAGCACCACCGCGCCATACTTGGCATAGGTGTAGTTGCGTATGTCGGCGCCTTCATCGACGAAACGTTCGCCGTTGGCATTGATCATGATGCCTATTGGATAGCTGTGTTTCTGGAAGTTGTCACCGACTGCGAGATCGCCGAAGGCCGGTGCGTTCATGTCCCATCCCACCGCGTGGCAGCCTGACCAGTGGCCGTAAGGCAGGGCGCCCGCTGCGAGCGCCATGCGGATGCCGGCGCCGGTGTTGAAACGCGTGCCGCGCACCTTGGCGAGATCCCATCCGGCGCCGAGATAACGCGTGCGCATTTCGGTGTTGGATTCAAAACCGCCGCAGGCCAGGACCACGGCTTTGCAGCGGATCTCGACATTCTTGCCCTTGTGCCTGGCTTTGACGCCGATCACGGTGCCGTTATCGTCGAGCATCAGGCCGGTGGCCGGCGTTTCGTAAAAAATCGTGATGCCTTCACGTTCGCAGGCCTTGTGTTCGTTCTCGACCAGGCCGGGACCGCCGCCCCAGGTTTCGGCCGCGAGGCCACCGAAGAACTTGAACTTGCCGTCGATTTTCATTGCCTGCCGGCCGAAGCTCGCCTGGAACTTCACACCCTTTTTGCGCATCCACGTCAGCGTCTCGAGACTGCGCGATACCAGAATCTCGCAAAGATCGGGATCGGTGCGGTACTGGGTGATGCGGCCCATGTCGTCGTAGAACTGGTCGGCAGTGTAGGTGCCGAAATCCGAGTTTTTGATTTCGTCTTCGGTCAGATCGGGAACGATCTGCTTCAGATCCTCAGCGCCGTTGAACTGCACGCGCATGGCACCTGCGGTGTAGCGGCTGTTGCCGCCGCATTCTTCGATAGGCGCTGCTTCAAGCATGATCACGCGGCCGCCGCTTTCGCGTGCGGCGAGGGCTGCACAGGCGGCGGCATTGCCGGCGCCGACAACGATGACATCAGGATTACCGAAAATTGAATCGCTCATTGCTATTCTCTGGGCTTCTAAATTAATTAATAAAAACAAAAACTTATTTAATTTCCGTGGGTGTTATCGGCCGATGCCTGCCGGGCGCGAGTCGTCGCCGGACAGCAGCGAGTAGTTCACCGCGCGACCGACGCCCTGGCGGAATCCTTCGAGGCGCAGCACCTGACCTGGCGCGATGTTGGCGAGGTTCACGTCGCGGCCGAAGTCGCGCAGCATTTGTACGTGCTGCTGCGGGAAACGGTAGGGGTCGGCTTCGATGACGACATGGTCAAACCAGTCCTGCGCGCACAGTGCTTTCAGGCTCTGCGGCGCATCCTTGGCCAGCAGATCCATTTCACACTGTTCAACCGTGACATGGTGGATCCCTTGAGCGGCGACCGAACGCACGATGCCTTCAAGATAGTCGAGGCTCAGCGGGTCTTCGGGATTCTTGCGGCCGAACTCATAGACGATCTGGATGCCGGCTTTCTGAAAGTGGTCGATCATGCGCTGGCGTTCGTCGCCGCTGAGCGTCACGTAGTTTTCGGAAATTTCCAGACCGGGAATGGCGAGGCGTTTGAGCAGTGCGATCAGGCCTTCCACTTCATTGCGGTGCCAGGCGTATTCGAACAGGATGCCGCCGGCGAAGGGCATTACGCCGGCGTCGAGATAGAGCTTTGTCGTGCGTTTGACCACGTCACCGGGAATCAGCAGCGCGTTCATCGCATAGATCTTGGCGTAGTCGATGTAGTCAGCGGCAACATCGAGCAGGTCGGCAATGCCGCGTTCGCCGCCGGACCAGCCGAAGGTGTCGGGTCCGAAGTCGATCATCGACGTAATGCCGCGACGGCGGGGCTTGAGGCTGCGTTGCGGCAGTGCGAGTTCTTTGACGGTCATGAGAGTCCGGGTTGGTGGTTTTTTGCGGCTGTAACGGTTGAAACAGAGGGATGCAACCGTGCAGCGTACGGCCGGAGTTTAGCCCATGCTTTTTGAGTGGGCGCCGGAAGATTCACTATACGGACAGCATTTTTCGCGATGGCCGGCGGCCGTGTTTCACTCAGTGAAGCGTCTTGGTGGCGGGCTCGCCGGTGATGTCGGGCTTGGCCGTTGCGGGCGAAACGGCCGCATGGTGGACGACCATGCGCCAGCCGCGTTCGGTGCGCTGATAGACGTTGGTGGCGAGCATGGTCTGCTGTGCACGCGGTTGCGCCGCGACGGTGACATGTTCGTAAACGCTGTGTACGGCGAGCATCATAGTGTGGATCAGTTGCTGTTCGCGCAGAGAAAATCGCAGATCCTGTCCGCCGCTGAAAATCAGCCGCCAGGATTCACGCACTTTTTCGTAACCGGATACGCGTGCGGTGCAGGGATGGATGCAGTAAATTTCGTCCTCTTCCGCCCAGACTTCCATCATCGCTTCGAGGTCGCGCTTGATGAAGGCCTCGTAAAACGCGGCCTCGGCATCCTGCGGTGTGGCGAACAGCGTTTTTTTCACGGCAACTCCCGGCGCAATCACATCGCCAGTTTAGCAAAATCGATTTCGGCAAATACGCGATCGGGTGTTAGATCATTCAGGCACTGCAGGTGGCCCACCGGACAAACGCGTTTGAAGCAGGGGCTGCATTCGAGGTTCAGCGTGACGATCCGCGCATCGCCAGACAGCGGCGGGGTAAACAGCGGGGAGCTGGAGCCGTAGAGCGCGATCACCGGGCGGCCGACCGCGGCGGCAACGTGCATCAGCCCCGAATCATTGGTTACCACCAGTTTCGAGGCGGCGAGCAGGTCGGTGGCTTCGGCGATATCGGTTTTGCCGCAGAGGTTGGTGCAAAGGCCCCGCGCATCCTGCGCAATGGTTTCCGCGACCGCGTGATCCTTGGGGGAGCCGACCAGCCAGATGGCGTAGCCGCGTGCGGCCAGCAGCCGGGCCAGCGCGGCGAAATGTTTTTCGGGCCAGCGTTTGGCAGGACCGTATTCAGCCCCCGGACAGAACGCGACCGCGGGTCGTGAGGGATTAATGCCCAGTCTTGCCAGTAACTGCTGCTGTTGTCCGGTGGTGGAATGCAGGGCGGGGCGGGGAAGGGGGAGCAGCATTGTGCCGGCGGGGAAGGCCAGTGCGGCAAAACGGTCTGCCATCTGCGGCAAAGCCTGCGGATCGAGCGTGCGCAGGTCGTTGAGCAAACCCCAGCGGGCTTCGCCGCGGAATCCGGTGCGCCGCGGAATGCCGGCGAACCACGGCGGCAAAGCCGATTTCCAGGAATTGGGCAGCACCAGTGCCTGATCGTAGTTACCCGCGCGCAATTCCAGTCCGAGCCGGCGGCGTGCGCCGAGTTGCAGTGCGCCGTGGCCGAAGGGATTGAGAATGCCCTGCCGCACTTCCGGCATGCGTTGGAGCAGCGGAAGTGTCCACGGCGGTGCGAGGTAGTCTATCTTTGCTGCCGGCTGCTGCTGTTTCAGCAGTTGCAGCAGTACTTGCGAGATGACGGTATCGCCGACCCAGGACGGACCGACAACGAGGATATTCATTAGCGGCGCACAGCGCGGAACGGCAGGCACCGTGCCGCGCTCATTGCTCAGTGATGTCCGGCGCCGACGCCGCCCTTCAGCTTGTACTGCGTGCCGCAGTAAGGGCACAGTGCTTCGCCGGTTTTTTCAACCGGCAGGAACACCCGGGGGTGGGCGTTCCACAGCAGCATCGACGGCATCGGGCAGTGCAATGGTAGATCGGTGGCAGTGACTTCGATCTTGCGCAATTTGTTGGCGGTGGGTTCGCTCATGGCCGGGCTTGGAAGTGTTTACCTGGCGACCGGCGACAGCCAGTCGCGATGCTCGTTTGTTTTTGCGTTGACACATTCAAAGAAGCGTTTTTGCAGCTTCGTGGTGATCGGGCCGCGGTTGCCTTCGCCGATGACGCGGCCGTCAAGTTCGCGGATCGGCGTGACCTCGGCAGCGGTGCCGGTGAAGAAGGCTTCGTCAGCGAGGTAGAGGTCGTCGCGGGTGATGCGTTTCGCGGCAACTTCGTAACCCATCTCGCGCGCGAGGGTGATGATCGAGTCGCGGGTGATGCCGATCAGTGCGCTGGTCAGCTCCGGTTCGTACAGTTTGCCGTTTTTGACCATGAACAGGTTTTCGCCCGAGCCCTCGGCGACAAAACCGTCGACATCCAGCAGCAGGCCTTCATCGTAGCCGTGTTCCGTGGCTTCGAGATTGGCGAGGATCGAGTTGGCATAGGTGCCGGAATACTTGGCGCGGCACATCGATACGTTGACATGGTGGCGGGCGAAGGACGAGGTCTTCACGCGGATCCCCTTTTCCAGGGCTTCCGGACCGAGGTAAGCGCCCCAGGGCCAGGCGGCGATGGCGACATGCACGCTGGCACCCTTGGGGGATACGCCCATTTTTTCCGAGCCGTAGAAGGCGATCGGCCGGATGTAGCAGGACTCGAGATTATTGACGCGGACGACTTCCCGCTGCGCTTCCATGATCTGTTCCCGGGTGTAGGGGATTTTCATCATGTAGATGTGCGCGGAATTGAACAGCCGCTCGGTGTGTTCCTTGAGACGGAAAATCGCGGTGCCGATATCGGTTTTGTATGCCCGGACGCCTTCGAATACGGCCAGCCCGTAGTGGAGGGAATGGGTCAGGACGTGGGTATTTGCGTCGCGCCAAGGAACCAGCTTCCCGTCGTACCAGATTTGCCCGTCGCGATCTGCCATGGACATGCCGAAATTCTCCCGTAGGTGTTCGATCAATGCTGCGAATCAAGTTGCGGCGTCAAAAATTCGGGACAGCGGGCGGGGCATAGCAGGTTTCGACTATGCCGGGCGGCCGTCCTGCGCCGTTGTTTGGTGATTTTAGCTGATTTGCCCCATGCTGCCGATGCACACGCCGAAATTCATCGCCGGCGGCGGCCGCAAGCTCCAATAATCCGGCGTTAGCGGGTACAATGAATCACTAACCAGAAACGGCTGGCGGCTCGGATGCGGCACGTCATGGCGGGAGAATAAATGCTAAAAAACCTGCGCGCGTGGCTCAACGGACTGAGCGACCGCGTCATCAACGAGCAGGACAGCGAGCAGGACAAGCTCAACAAGACCATGCTGATTTTTGCCTGCGGATTGATGAGCTTCGGCTCCATTCTCTGGCTTGCCCTCTACTTGGCAATGGGCATCAAGTTTTCTGTGACGGTGCCCCTCGCGTATCTGATGGTTTCCGCGTTCTCCCTCGGTTATTACATCTACGCCCTCAACTTCGAGGTGTTCCGTACGCTGCAGGTGAGTCTCTTCCTGTTCATGCCGTTCATCATGCAGTGGAGCATCGGCAGTTACGTCAGTTCATCCGGAGTTGCACTGTGGGCCCTGCTTGCGCCGGTCGGGGTGATGATTTTCCAAGGCGCCAAACAGTCATTGCCTTGGTTCGCCGCCTACATCGTGCTTACCGTGGTGTCTGGCTTTTTCGATTTCTTTCTGACTTCGGGCCAGGAGTCCGGCGTCACCATGCAGGGTATTGCGGTGTTTTTTACGCTGAACTTTGCCGCGATGTCGACCATCATGTACCTGTTGATCAGTTTTTTCGTGCGCCAGCGCGACAAGCTGCAGGAAGCGGTGCATCAGCAAAAAGACTTGTTGCAGATCGAGCAGAACAAGTCCGAAGGGCTGCTGCTGAACATCCTTCCTGCGCCGATTGCGAAGCGCCTCAAGAAATCACAGGACATCATCGCCGACGGCTTTGCCGACGCCACCGTGATGTTTGTGGATATTGTCGAATTTACGCGCCTGTCGGAGCAGTTGCCGCCGAGGGAGGTCATCGAGTTGCTGAACACCATTTTCTCCAAATTCGACTCGATGGCCGAGTTCCACCGTCTGGAGAAGATCAAAACCATCGGCGACGCCTATATGGTGGCGGGCGGGCTGCTTGAGCATGAAGGCGTGGATTTTGCAGTTGATGCGCGTGACTACACGTGTGCCATGCTCAAGCTCGCACTGGAGATGCGCCAGTACACGGAGACCCTTTCGAAAGAGAAGGGTATGGGCCTGTACATCCATGCCGGCATCGCTTCCGGGCCGGTGGTGGCGGGCGTCATCGGCACCCGCAAGTTCATTTACGACCTGTGGGGTGACAAGGTCAACGTCGCCAGCCGCATCACCGACGAGGCGGGTCCGGGAGTAATCCTGGTGGATGCGATGACCTATCTGCGCTCGCGCCACCAGTTCGAATTCGAGGGGCCGATCAACGTCGTCGGTAAGGGCAAGGGCAATATCGAGGTTTACAAGCTGATCGACCTTGCGCCGCACCTGCGCGAAGTCGTCGTATAGCCCTCCGGCCTTTCTCTTACTGCTTTGCCGCGCCCAGAAGCGATTCCCATAACCGGTTTACTGCAGCGGTCGCTTCTGCGACGCCCTGGGGTTCTACCCGCGCATAACGTTCGCCGGCAAGCCGCAGCTGGTGCTGCAGTGCGCGGAATTGCCGGTAGGCCGTGCGTGCTGCTTCCGCCGGTGCAGCACTGATCAGACCGAGGTCCGCAGCGGTTTTCAGCAGCGCCAGATTGCCGGCATTGGCGGTAAGTTCCCGGTGATCGCGGGCATGGCCCAGCACCAGGTACTGCACCATGAACTCGACATCAATGATGCCGCCGTGATCGTGTTTCAGATCAAAGAGTGCGCTTTTGTTGGGGTGGGCTTCGAGCATCTTGAGGCGCATTTCGAGAATGCCTTCGCGCAGTTTGGTTTCTTCGCGTGGCGCACAAAGTACTTCGATGCGCAGCTGTTCGAAGGCGCGGCCAATCGCGGCGTCGCCGGCAACGGCGCGGGCCCGGGTCAACGCCTGGTGTTCCCACAGCCAGGCCTGCTGCAGCTGATAGCGGCGCATGGTTTCCAGGGGCGTCACCAGCAGCCCGCTGACGCCGTCCGGGCGCAGCCGCAGATCGGTCTCGTAGAGAATGCCGGCCGCGGTGACGCTGGTCAGCCAGTTGTTGATGCGCTGGGCGAGACGCGCGTAATTTTCCGCGGCTTCCGGTGCCGGATCGTCGTATACGAAGACGATATCGAGATCGGAGGCATAGCCCAGTTCCTTGCCGCCGAGCTTGCCGTAGCCGACGATGGCAAACAGCGGGCTCTGGCGATGGCGCTGCTTGAGTCCGCGCCATGACAGCTGAAGCACCTCTTCAAGAATGATGCTGGCCAGATCCGACAGGTGATCGCTGAGCGTTTCCAGCGGTAGCGTGCCGGCGAGATCCTGGGCCACGCAGTGCAGGGTGTGGGTGTTCTTGAAATGCCGCAGCATGTCCATCTGCCGCTCGGTGTCGCCTTCGGCGGTGGCGAGGCCGGCGCGCAGCGCGGCCTGCAGTGCCGGCCAGTCCGGCGTGGCGAGCAGTGTTCGCGTGTCCAGCAGCTCATCGAGCAGGATCGGGTGCTGGGTGATGTACTGCGCCACCCAGGGGCTCGCGCTCATCAGGTCGGCCACACGATCCAGCGCATGCGGATATTCATGCAGCAGCGCGAGATAGGCTTCGCGGCGGCTGATGCTTTCAAAAAGCCCGAGCAGCCGTTCCAGCGTGACATCAGGCCCGCGCCGCGTCACCGCGGCGGCAATGGCCGCGGGCACCAGACGGTCGAGTCGGTGCTGGCTGTCCGCGGGCATCTGGCGGTAGCGGCTGCCGTGGCGGAACATCGAGAGACGGCGGCAGATTTCCGGCGCCTGGGCATAACCCATGGCCGACAGCCGTTCCTCCGCAGCAGCGGCGTCTTCCGGCGGCGTGTGCCAAAGTTCGGCGAGCGGGTGTTCTTTGATGTCGTCTTCACCGAAGATTGCTTCAAAATGTCTGGACACGGCGCTGCGGTGCCGCGCCAGTTGGGCGCTGAATGCCGCGGTATCGGCGAAATTCATGCTGTGCGCAACGAGTGCGAGTTCTGCGGGGTCCGTCGGCAGTTCCTGGGTCTGCTGGTCATCGCGGTATTGCAGGCGGTGTTCGAGGTTGCGAAGAAAAATGTAGGCGTCACGCAGTTCGGCGACTGCGGCGGCTTCAATGAAGCCGCGTTCGCCCAATGCTGCTAGGACCGGTAGCGTCGGCTGCTGTTGGAGCGAACGTTCATGGCCGCCGCGGATCAGCTGGAAGACCTGCACGGTGAATTCGATTTCACGGATGCCGCCGGGCCCGAGCTTGATGTTGTCGAGGCGGTCACGGCGGCTGACTTCGTGTCGGACCTGGCTGTGCAGACTGCGCATCGAGGCGAAGGCGCTGTAGTCGAGGTGACGCCGGAACACGAAGGGCTTCACCATCGCCATCAGCGCATCCGGCTGGTCGCCGGTCAGTACGCGGCCCTTGATCCAGGCATAACGTTCCCAGGCGCGGCCCTGGGTGATCAGGTAGTTCTCGAGCATCTCGAAGCTGACCACCAGCGGTCCGCTGTCGCCATAAGGTCTTAACCGGGTATCGACGCGGAATACGAATCCGTCTTCGGTCCACTCGTTGAGCGCATTGATCAGGCGCCGTACGAGGCGGGTGAAAAATTCGTGGTTACTCAGCGGGCGAGCGCCGTCGGTTTCGCCTTCTTCCGGATAGACCAGCACCAGGTCGATATCGGACGAGGCATTCAGTTCGGCGCCGCCGAGTTTGCCCATGCCGACGACATGCAACTGCTGGGGCTTCTGATCGGTAGCACCACGGGGTTCTCCATGAACCGCGACAAGATCGCGGTGCAACCGTTCCAATGCAGTGCGGATGGTGACTTCGGCCAGATCGGTGACTGTGGTAACAACTTCGTCGAGGTTTGCACGACCGCTCAGATCGCGGCAGATCAGGCGCGCCATGACACGCTGGCGCAGGCAGCGCAGTGCGCGGCCAAGAGACGCATCGTCGCTGATGCCGGCGGTTTCCAGTTCGGATTGCATGTGCGCCGCAGCAAAGGAGGTGTCCAGTTCGTTGGCCGTCAGCACGACAGGATTTGCCGCCAGCAGGCGTTCGAGGTAGCGGCTGTAATGGGCGGCAGCTGCGATGGCGTCTGCGGCGGCGGCCGGTTGTGCGCGGTTTGTTGTCATGCGTCTTGGCGGCGGAGGGATGCGTTCCTGGGAACCGGTGTCATCGGCGTCTTTCCCGGGGTGTCGTGTCCGGGTTTTTCCGCCAACCTGTTAGAATTGTTAAGCCCTTGTTTCACTATCGCATTTTATAATTTTTCAGGCGTTATATGAGTCTTGTCGCAGCCCGCAGCTGGATCCAGAGCAGTTCCCTGTGGATCTATCGCGTGCTGACCTGGGCTGTGCTGGTGACCGGCCTTGTTTTTTCCGCCTGCATCCTCGGTTTTCGCTACTGGATACTGCCCGATATCGGCAATTACCGGGGCGACATTGCGCAACGGCTGAGTGCGTCGGTTCAGCAGAAAGTCACCATCGGCGGACTCAGCGGTAACTGGAACGGGCTGCGTCCCCAGCTGGCTTTTGACCAGGTGGTGGTGCATGACGCCGAAGGCCGCCCCGCACTGGAACTGCCCCGGGTTGAGGCTACGCTGTCCTGGCGCTCCGCGGCATTGCTGCAGATTAATTTTCACGCGCTGGATATTTACCGCCCGGTACTGACCATGCGCCGCGACAGCCGCGGCGCATTGACCGTGGCCGGCATTGCGCTGAAGCTGGAAGAGCAGAGTGATGGCGCGGTATCGCGCTGGCTGCTCGGACAGCGCGATATCCAGATCCATGACGCCAGACTGTTGTGGAACGACGAAATGCGGGCCGCACCGCTGCTGACGCTGGATCATGTCCAGTTGCGTATCGTCAATAGCGGCGACCGCCACCGTTTTGCCTTGCGCGCGCTGCCGCCGGCAGCGCTGGCGTCGCCGCTTGATGTGCGCGCGGATCTGCACGGCGAGGACTTCGAGTCTCTGGCTGAAAAAATTACCGGTCAGGTGTATGTCCAGCTCGACTACGTCGATATTGCCGCCTGGCGGCAGTGGGTTGATTTTCCGGTGCATTTTCCGCACGGCACCGGAGCGCTGCGCGCGTGGTTCAGTTTTGCCAGCAATGAACTGTCGGGGGTGATTGCCGACACGCAGTTGCGTGATGTGCGGGCGCGGCTCGGCGCCGGACTGCCGGAGCTCGACATGCTGCAGCTCGGCGGCCGCTTCACCTGGAAACGCCTCGCCGACGGTTTTGAAGTCACCACCCGCAAGCTGGCATTTACCACCGGTGACCGGCTGGTGTTGCCGCCGGTGGATCTGCTGCTGCGCCTCGGCGGAAAGACCGATGCCGGATTCACCAGGGCTGAAGTGCAGGCCAACGTTCTAGAATTGGCGCCGCTGGTGCAACTGGCCGACCGGCTGCCGCTGGACAGCGAACTGCGTAAGACGCTGGTTGCCTATTCACCGACCGGCGGCGTGCAGGACCTGTCGGTGCGCTGGAGCGGCACGTGGCCGGACCTGAAGACTTATGCGCTGCGTGGCCGTTTCAGTGAACTGTCATTGCAGCCACAGGGCCGGATTCCGGGCTTCTCCGGACTCAGCGGCAATATTGATGGCAGCGAAAAGGGCGGCATGCTGCAGGTCGCAACGCAGAAAGGCAGCGTCAATCTGCCGCAGTTGTTCCGCAAGTCTTTG
>Ga0222713_10001284_pt1 | contig 28454 bp, 48 predicted proteins | sample C33_649DmetaG_FD_165061 | JGI IMG/M metagenome (GOLD analysis project Ga0222713, IMG submission 165061) | Estuarine water microbial communities from San Francisco Bay, California, United States - C33_649D | ecosystem: Environmental > Aquatic > Marine > Unclassified | place: USA: California... | reverse complement strand
AATTACAATCTCCCCCCATATTGTCCATAAAGTCAACATGAGAGAAATTGTCGTCATAGATAGTTTGAATTACTTGATTAAATATCTCTGTTTGGGTCATAGTAATATTTTAGCCTAGATATGGGAAAAAGTCAAGCGTTTCTTAATAGAATCGTAAATAATGTTTTAGTTTAAAAAGATGGCCCCCGGGCGCACCAGGCTGGGGCGATCTGGAAGGGACTTGAACCCTCGACCTCTACCGTGACAGGGTAGCGTTCTAACCAACTGAACTACCAGACCATTGAGCAGTTTTATATCTTGCTCAGGATATTCTATCACGCTGCTACTAAATCATTTACAATCTTTAGTAAGCGATTCTTTTCTGCATTAGTAGCAACATCAAATCCACTTGCTGCTGCTAACTTAGTTTCAGTATCTCCACGATACCAATCGATTCTTTCGGTAAGTGCATTGAGTGCTCCCCATGCATTACCAGCAATCATGTGATTAAACTCGCCAGTGTAAATATCGTTGATTTGGTCAATCTTATTCTGCCAGCGTGTAATTGCAGTTTTGCTTGAATCCTTCTCAGGCTTAGGATAAGCAGCGAGAAGAATATCATTGAACTTTTGTGCAGTGATTTCGGTTTGAATCATCTTGTTTGCCATCTTGCTAAAGTCATCCATGTAGGAATTAGCAATGTTGAGTGCAGTTTTGGCAGATTGAACCTTGCCATTTGCGGTTTGAGTGTGACGAATCTTGAATGTTTGCTTTACACTACGCAATGCAAAGTTCAAGGTGTTAGCGCATACTACACGCACAGGTGTAACACTTGCTTGAATAGACACTGAGCCGTCATGTGATGTATTGACAACTAGATAGGTATTGATTTTATCCGATACACCATTAGGGTCTAGTACGGTTTCACGCTCTAGTGCAAGAGAGCCGAAAACTACACGGCCTCCACGAATAGCGCCTGCGGTTTCCCATCGGCCACCATCTAGCATTGCATCTGCAAAATCAAAGAGTTGTTCATTCTGCAAAGTATTGTAACGCTCTCCAACAATTCCGAGAACATCATTTTGATTATCGATTACGGGATTATTTCGAACTACATAGAAATAATTTTTGTCTGATGTGAGATTAGCAGGAGGGGTTACTTCTTCTAGTCTTACATTCCAGTTGCTAAGATTTGCTAAGTCTAGCATTTCTTTTGTTGAGAGTTCCTCGGTGAACACAGTTCCTAAACCATGCCATGCGGGTTCACGAAATGAGGCAAAAGAGGTTTGCCCATTGATTTGTTCTAGTTCGTGTGCCATGTTTTTTCCTTTCGTTGTATTTCTATCTTACAGCATAGGGGCTGCAAAGTCAAGTTCTTAAGGGTGATCAATCTCACATCGTAAATAGGACAAAGGGGGCGGGGCCGGAAGTTGATTGAGCAGTTTACATGGACTTGCTCAGGTCCCTTACCCAGTTTTAAGACATGTGGTAGGTCTATTCCCCGATGGAATATTAGAAGGTTGTATCTACTTCAATACCTTCACACTCGTAGGTTTTTACATCAGCAGACCAATGAGATACTTCTAACTCATTAGCCATTCCTAGTGCTTCATCTTCGTTTTCTGCTTCTACCTCAATCTCGCCTTCGATTCTAAACTGAACGAGGTATAAACGCTTTAGTGGCTCAATAGAGTTTTCGGCAAGGAACGAGTTGGCCTCGTCAATATCAAACTCAATCTTGTCATCTTCACGATTGTTCTCTAGAAACTCACGAATATTTTTTTGTAAGTTTGCGTATAAATCAAAGTTACTAGTCGCAGTTTTTGTTAGTTGCTCAACCTGATTTTCTAGGTTTGTGATTTTAGTATTGAGTTGTGCCATGAATATAGGAATCTCAAAGCGTTGTGGTTCTGGCTTTGGTTCTTCTATTGGATTATTTTCTTGCCACATTAGTTTGCCTCCAAGTAGTCTGCGATTTCTGAAACTAATTCATTTGCCATAGAGTCTGTGTGTGCTTCAATCATTTGATTTACTTCTTCCTTTGTATACATGGTGTGAAGAATCTTAGTCAAAGTCATAGCCGATACTGCTTGCGAGTATAAGAATAATTCTTTGATGATAGTTTGTAGGTCTACGCCTTCTGCGATTGTTGCGACAAGTGCGCTTGCCTCATCTTGAATTTCATTTGTATAGATTGCGTCAGTAGCATTTTCAATTACCTTGCTGAATTGCTTGTTATCCATTCGGGGTTTCCTTTCGTTTGTTATATTCTAATACTACTAGATAGGGCTGACATTGTCTAATCTTAATTCGGGCGTTTCTGGACATTTCTTAAAATGTGTTTTTTGTCACATGGTCCCGGCCCCCAAAAAATGAAATGACTAGGAACGAGTTTTTAGATCTAGAATCGCAACTCTATTCAGCCAACCGAGACGGCATCTGCCTAGCCAAACTTAGTGAGCAGTTTTGCTTCTTGCTCAGGAAGGTTCATTCCCGTGTACCCCAGAGAGGGGCGTATAGGAAACTTAGAGATAGCGAGCGATTGCGTTGTATGTGCTTGTGCTTACAACTTCCTCGTCCGTCATTTTGAGAATACGAATTGCGTTCTCAATTTCTTCTACCATCTCGTTATATGAGTGTTTGTGTAGTTGCTCAAAGTCACGAATAGGCATTTCTGGATATTTGCCATCTACGATAGGCACATTAAAGTCAATGTTTAGAAGATTACTCCAAGTACGCACATTAGTACGAACATCTTGAGCCTTCTTGATATTAGCAAGTGCGAACTCAATTAAATCTTTGTTCCACTTTTCTAAAGACTTTTGGTACTTAGCCTCTAAAGCATCTTGCTGAGCATATAATTTCTTGATTTCTGCCAGTTTAGTTTCTAGTGCTTTGATTACCTTTGCTGTGGCAATCTTTACATTTATTGCTTTGCTTCTTGACATTGGATTCCTTTCGGGTAGTGGGGGTTTGGTGAGCAGTTTATCCTAGTCATGCTCAGGACTCGTTAGCGTGTGCTAAACCTAGAGGCTTACGCCTTCCAAGTTGTCCAACGGGTCTTTCCCTCAACATCTAGTTTTACTCGCACCGAGCCAGATGAGTTTGGAGAAATCTCCATAATGGTTCCTGTTACCTTGCTCTTTTGCGAGGTATAGGTGTCGCCTACCTTGTATAGTGCTGACTTTGCCATTTTGCTTCCTTTCGTTGTTGTTATTACAATTCTAGCAGAGTTGCTAGAAAATATCAAATCGTAGAGCCTGGTTTCTGTGTGATATACATCACTTGTGTCCTAGCCCAGCCAATAATAGGACACTTGCCATAATTAGGACAATTAGGACTTCCATATATTCCTCACTTCTTAGACGATGAAAATAGGATATTGTTTCTTTCATATACGCATTGACCGCAAGTAACACACGCTGAGCCTTGTTTAGATATTAGCGGAATCTTTTTATTATTCTCAGGGCACTTGACGGCTGACTTACCAATCAAGTTTAGCATATCCTCCCTACCTAACGCAAACGTTGTAGAGAGGTATGCTAGTTTTATTCCCTCCCCCGAGAGCACTTGTGCGATATCTTTATTATCGCTATCGGTAGAATAATATAGGCCTAGGTTTTCAACATCCTTAAGAATTCTAGCAGCGCTTGCTACTCTCGTGTATACCCAGAATTGAACATCCGCATGCTTTTCAATAACTGTCTTCCAGGCCAGGGTATACGTATCATTGAAAAAGTCACCGTCCCAGTGAATGCGGAATAATTTCTCTGCGGACCGTTTATCGCAATCCTTTTTAAAGTCAACAATCATATTATCCAATAACACAATCATCTCTTCATAGGTAGCATTGCTAAGCAGGTCCCAGTTATGAATGAGAGTTGCTTTTACGCCTTTGTAGATTTTCTCAAGTTTGCCTGCATAGCAGACTTTGGAACATATAGAGGTTTCACCAGGACAACTGTAATTCTTTCCAGCAGGTAATCCAAAAGTGTTTGCAATTGTTGGGGTTTTTCCATTAGGGGAGACTGCATTAGTTACTTTCCTATCGTTAGAGCGTTTAAGGGTAGGGGTTGGGTTCATATATATATTTTACCTTTCAGGGTCAAAAATGTCAAGTTTCTTATGCTTGGCTTTTCGGGAATATTTAGACTTGTCCCTTAATGGGGTAGCAGCATTGGATCTACGTAATTCTTGAATCTTACGTAACTCCTCTTTAGTCTTTTTCCACATAGAATAATCTTATCGTATTTCTAGCCTATAGTCAAATCATGGGAGGTTCTAGACAAATCGGACACCCCCGGGCCCCCTTTTTAGATCCTACGCTTTTGTTAGGTTTCTAATTCGCATTTGATAACGATAAACATCTCGCTCTAATTTTCTAATGCGTAGAAAAGAAAACAAAATAAAGAGAAGGCTACTCGCTAAAGTAGCCATTATCCCTATGTACAAAGACATATCTATAAACATCAAATCACATCTACAATTCTGATGAACGAGTGAGTTCCATGCTCATTGAGAGATTGCTCTTTTTCTCGCAATTCATACAACTCTACAACTGCTGTGTTTAGCATTGAGGTCAAATCCTCTTCGCTAATATTTACTAATTGTGGAAATGCGTCTAGGCTCAATTCATGCTCAAAGACTACAACTGTTCGCTTTATCATTGTGTTAGACATTACTCATCAACCAATCTTCCATTTCTGGATTCTGCTCTAAAGAGAGGAAGGGTTCCTCATCTTCTAACTCTACCACTTCAACTTCCCAAGGCGCAACCATATCCTCGGAATTTTCTAGAAACTCACTCAATGGTTCTTCCCAAACTTCGGGGGTATCCCAAATCGTAGACTTTTCCCAACTATACTGAAAACTCATTAGCCACCTACCTTTTCATATAATTTATTGGTAGCGTTGAAACACGCTTGCTCAAACTTCGCAGGGTCAAAGTTTTCATTATCTGCCTGAAAGAAATCGCAAAAATCCAAAATCAAATCCTCGAAAGTTGTCTGAGGAATCTCGTCAATGTAAGCCCGCAAAATATCGGATACATTTACATAGTCTTTTCTAGTCATCATATTTATTTCTCCTTTTCGGTTCTTGTTATATATTTATCTTATACTATCCCACCGACAAACGCAAATCTAAAATCGGGAGATTCTGGACATTTCCGTAAGTGTGTTGTTTATCACAGGACAAAACGGACACCCCCCCCCGGGCCGCGACACGCCCGACTACGTTACATGAATATTTTCCTATTTTTTACCAGGTCGAATCAATTCGTTACACTCTACACAGAGATACGCATTTTTTAGAATGCGATAACGCCTACACAATGTACACTTTTTCATTGATCCTCCAAATCAAAAAACAATAACGCAAGCGCAGCGCCTAGAAGTGTAGCCAATACACCTAAGCCAAACACGATTACATAGAACATTAGAGGGCACCTCGCAAGGTACCTCTAACGCCTAGAACATCGCAGGACACTTTTACGCTTATGCCTTTTGGCAAATTGTTTGGGTACTCATTTATGAATTGAGCAACGGCACCCTTAGAAGGGAGAGAGATTTCTCTAGCCTCTCCCGAATATGTTTCTATTTTTACTTTATACATTAGTTATACCTTTCTAACATTTCGACAATTCCCGTAGGAGATTTCCAGCCCTCGCTGGTAAAGTGGTGAACATCTACAACCTCAAACTGAAATTGTACATCACCCAATGGGTCTAATTTATGATGAGCAGCGAAGGCAGCCTTTAGATAATCCTCTGCCTCTACATATGTTTCTAGAAATACTTTATATTTATTCATTAGATTTCTCCATTTCTTACCGCAACATAGCGGTACTTATCTCTAATCAAGCCTCGCTCGTGGATGCGAACAAGGTAAGCGTCAATTCCTGAACCGAAATAAACTTTGTCGCTTATTTCTGCCTCAACAATTTCACCATTAGCGGTAAGCGAATTATATTGCTTACCTACTAATAAACTTTCTACAGAATATAATTTACTCATAGGGGATTCCTTTCTATTCTATTACCCATTTAGTATAAACAGTTCCTCTATCGTCATCATAGAAAGATGAAGAGGATATATTTTGCTCGCATACCTCACAGAAAGTGAAATAGTCAGCGTCAGCGAAAGAATAAGCAACTACGGAAATTGCTTGCTTATTTGGCGTGTGAAACTTATCCCCCACGCATAGGGCTTTATTCTTGTATAGTGTAGTCATATTATGACCTACCTTTCTTTTATCTAATAGTCTTATTGTTTCACAGATTCCCGAAAATATCAAATCGAAAATGCTAATAATTCGGACATTTTGAAAAATATTTTGTTATCTACATCACACCCCTATAACACGCCCGAGTGCGTTACACGAAAATATTCCCTTTTTTTGATAGGTGCTATTTATGGTGCGACACACCCCCTGCGTTACACGAATATTAACCTGTAAAATTAACGCTATTTATTTATGTTATTACGACACGCCCGAGATCGTGTTGGTACAAATCGGACAGGGCCCCCGGGCCCCAAAATAGGGGCTATTTATACCCAAGCGTTTTGCATATTATAGTGTTCTTGTGCACATGGATAGCATATCTGCCCTACCCATTGCATTACTTCTAGAGCAAACGCATCTACTCCAGAGTGTACGATATTGTTTTCTGTATTGCAATCTATGCAGGTATTCATTAGAAATTCTCCATATCATATTCCATTTGTTCTAACATCATTTCTGTATACAATTCTTCAAAGTATTCATCTGTTTGATTATTCATTATAAGTTATCCTTTCTAAGATACTTTCTTGAGGTCTTATTTGCTAGGCTCACCTTTCGGATTATTTGCTAGGCTCAAACCTCTATTTTGTTATGTTATAAGACTATCAGATAAAAGCCAAAAAGTCAATACGACACGCCGTTTTACATCCATGTAATTTATGTGGTCTTAGTCACAGTACAATTTGGACATTTTGGACACCCCCGGGCATGTCCGATTTGCCCCTATTTAAGCAGTCATTTTAGTCAAATAAAAAATATTTTTGAAAATGTCCGATTTGTATGCATGTCTAATTTGATTTTGTCAGTGGTCTATGTTACTATAAGACTATAAGAAAGGTTGAGAAAGTCTCAATACTAGAAAGGTAAAAATGGATAACATCAAAATCCAAGAAGTCTGGGACATGACTCCAGAACAAACAAAAGCAGATTATGCGCTACTAGATGCGCTAATCGCAAAAGGTACTTACAAGAAAGTAGGAAAATAAATGAGTTATATAAATGATGAGTTTAGATTTATGGATTACGATTTGCCATACGAGCGAAAGACTCGTGGGTATCAAGGAGATTTACTCTCTGATGAAAGAAAAAAAGAAATCCGTGAGGGTATTGCTAGAGCAAAAGCAAAACTCGCTGCTATGACTCCAGAAGAGTTAGAAGCATTTAACAAAAGAATAGGAGTTACTAAATGAGTAACATGAAAAATCTTTACATTGATTTAGTAGAGCGATATCCTCTACCATTACACAAGTATATGGAGGGTATTCCTGAATCACTACAGGAAGATGCGCTAGAACTATGGAAACAAAACCATAGTGCTGTGTGCCAGTGTTATTACTAAGTGACGGTGCATAGTCAAAAATAAAAAGGCCATGCATAGTGGGCACGATCTTTAGCAGATAGTGTGCTCACTAATTTTTTTTATTTATTTTTTTAAAATTGCGTATCGTACATCTTTACAAAATATTCAGATTTTCTCAAATCCAAAATTTTTCAGATTTTCCAGGGTATAATAGATCTATGCTCTGTCAACACATATACGAAGAAACCAAAGACTTCATTTGTAGACATTGTGATCAGCCAACCCATAAAACAAAATGGCTTGCTTGGAGACAAATGCACAAGAAACATCAAAAAGAACTTAATGTGTATAGCAGAGAATATAAAAATCCTACAGTTTGGTGGTCAATTTAAATGGGCATATTAGATAATTTTGAGGCATGGGTTAACTTTGATGAGGAAGATGAGTCTTTGGCACTAAAAATGTTTAAAGAATGTGTTTGCGATAATTGCGGGTGTAAAGATGAAACTAGCGAAGATATACTATCTCCTCAAGACCCTAGATAACCTTGAAATAAAAATTTCAGAATTACAAATAGCCAAACAAATCGAAGACGATGCTTATGGCAATTTATGGTATGAAGAGAAAATTGACGAGGCAGAAAAAAAGTTAGATCGCACTAAATCTTTATTGGTAGAACTAGTTAAAGAACTTTAGCCTCAATAAGTTTGTCATATGCATTTGATAGTAAAAACAACAAACTAGGTGCGCTTTCATTCATTTTTGCATATGCTTCATCTTCTGTCATTCCAGATTGTTTGCACATTTTCAAATTATCTTCATTAAATGAATTAAATACTATGTCTATAAAATTGTCTTTATCCATATTTCACCATCTTCCAATCGGACAATAATTTTGCGGTTTATCTACTTTAAGGTTTACTCCACATCCACATTGTCTGCAAGACATTGCATCTTTTCGTAACCAAGGACACTTCATACAGATTTCTAAGCGGGTACGACCAAGTTCTGTGCTTGGCTCAAACTCTACCATTCTACTTCATCCTTATATGTAACACTATATTCTCCACCGTATACTTCTGCATATGACATGATATCTTTATTATATCTTATACAGGTTGTTTTGTCTATCAGGCCTGTTTGGTATTTGTATCCCCTGGTTAGTTCGATTTCTATCCCCTGGGATTTTAAAGTGTGGTTCATTTGATCGATATACTTTTCTTTGCCTAATCGTCTTGAGACGAAACTCTGTTTACTTTCCATATGAGCCATATGTTTTTCCACAGATTTGTGGATATCATTGTTCATAACAAATTGAGTTTGTGGACAATCCATCAATATTGACCAATGTTGCATGTTTTCGCTATAATCGACTTTGTTTTTGTAAGTCGAATCTGCGTATGCCATGCTTAGGTTGTCAGATAGAGATGTTTCAGGCTCTATTGCAAACGCTAGAAGATAACACGTTGCGAATGGAAACTTTTGATTATATTGCTTGACTTTGTAATGCGTATTTGGATTAAACGATTCGACTGAAATATTGTCTTCCATAAGTCGCATGTGATTTCCGATTGATACATAATCTGGAGAGTTCATATCGCAATCAACAAACAAACAATCTTTTGGATCTATGCCGTCAGCGAGAAGTAAAAGATTTTTATCATATGTCCCAACGACTGACGAGCCATTATATTTCCACAATAACTTTGCCGACATGAAGCCATCGATATCTGGCGAGACTATTAACTTTTGGGAGTACGCAATGGTATCCAGAATTTCTTTTTTCAAAACACTCCTAAAAATGTGATAAAATTAATCTTATCATGTCAGTCCAAGATTGGTTAGGCCTAATTCTTACAGCGCTATCAATTGTAGCACTAGTTGCTGGAGGAATCAAGTGGCTTGTAAAACATTATCTTTCTGAACTCCGCCCGAATTCTGGATCAAGTTTAAAGGATCAGGTCAATAGACTTGAGGAACGAGTTAACTTAATTTACGATCATTTGCTAAATAAGTAATCTATATATATAATATATATTTATATAGAGTATATTATATATAATAACTATAATATATATCTTTTATATTATATATATTTTAAGTATATCAGAGGTTTTTAAGTTTGTCAAGTTTCCTCTCTCTGGCTAGAAAAATTGATTATTGTGTTATAATTTTACCTATGAGCACGATATCTTCTATTGAGCAAGTTGGCGCAGAACCTATAAACATTAAATGGAAAGTGGTTCGTGGCGACACCGCAACTCTACGGGTAGATTTTTTAGAAGATAATGAAACAACAACAATTGATATCGACAATTGGACATTTTCGGCAACATCTTATGATTCTGCTGGAGATACACTAGATGAACTAACTGTTACTAAATATGATGGTTATGTTATTGTTACTGCCCCGCCAGATTTAACAACATTCTGGGGCAATGGATATAGATCAGTTGTAGCAAATCTACCATTTGATATTCAAATAGTAACTGACGATGATGTTGTTTGGACTCCAATTATTGGAACTATTAGTGTTTATAGCGATATAACTCCAGGTGGACTATGATAATTAAAATTACCTCCCCCGCCGTAACACCAGCAAAAGTTATAAAGGTTGACGACAAAACATTTATAATTAAAACTGGTGAATAATGAGCGTCAGTCGTAAAGCAGAAATTCCAGGAAATAGCAAAAGCAAACTTTCTTATGGAAAAGTAGCAGAAGAAGAAAAAACGCCTCCTGCGCCTGATATAGACTACAAAATTTTGGTGGGGCCACCAGGACCTCAAGGACCCCCTGGAAGTCAGGGAGAAAGGGGTCCAAAGGGCGATAAAGGAGATCCTGGAGATCGTGGTCCAAAGGGTGAAAGAGGGCCAGCAGGACAAACGTTATATATAACAAAAGAAGGCTCAGAAATACAATCAACAAATTTTGGTTGGGCATATTATGAAAATTTAGAACAAAAACAAGTATATTTAGGTTTGGATAAAGGTGATGATGGTTGGGTAGATTTGTTAAATGATGCAAAAGGATCTACAACAGAAAAATATTTGCCAATTGGTAAGGTAAGTTTATGGAATACTGAAACACAAAAATTAAATTTTAAACAATTAGATATTGGAACAAAAATAGATATTACTTATGATTTTGAACTAGAAACATTTGATAATAATACAGAAGTTTGGTTAAGGACATACTCTTATCCCGCTTTAAATATATCTCAGTTTATAGCAAATTTAAAATACAAATACATATATGATTTTTCAATTACTCAAACAATGCATATCTTAAACGAAAAGATGAAAAGAGGAAATATAATTCCACAAATAAGGACTGACCTAGATTCTGCTGTAAAAATCAAATCTTTCTTAATTCACATTTCTTAGTGGTATAATAAATACATGGCATTTCCAGGCACTTATAACTTTGACTATTATCGTGGAGACACATTTAAATTTGTTATATCTCCAAAAGATTCTACAGGAGCAGCATTTGATCTATCTCCATACAAACAAACAACTTCTCCAACAAGAGATGCAATTTTTACAATAGCAGATGCTAGAGGTAGTGATAGAGGTTTAGTATTGACATCAAGTGGATCTTCCGATCTGTCTGCATCTATTGACACTGGAAATAATACAATAGTTTGTACTATTACTCCAGATGGTGGAAGAGATTTGGAAGGCGGATCAACCTACTATTATGATGTTGAAATTTATAATGGTGGAGCACTTAGATATACTTTATTAACTGGAACAATTACTGTTCAAGATGATGTTACTGGAGCAGTTTAATGCCAGAAGTAGTTGTTCTTGATCCTGAACTTTCTGTTTATGGCCCAGTAGAAGAAATTACTGTATCAGTTGATATTGGACAAACTGGTACAAGAGGAAGCAAACAATTCGTTGGAACTGGGTTGCCAAGTGGTTCAACAATTTCAGAAACTCCACTAGCAAACGATTTATATTTAGATGTTTCTAGTTCTTACCTGTATCAGTATATTGACTCAGCATGGACATTAGTTGGCAAGTTTGCTCCAACAACATATAATGTAGTTGAAGGCGTTACTTTTGCTTCAGGAAATGCAAACTTTACATATGATATTTTTGATATGTTTGGAATAACTGAAACAACTGATGGCTTTATAGTACAACATAATATTATAGGAACAACTGACGTTATTGCCTCTGTAGTTACAGAACCAACACTATCTGGTACGGATCTTTCTTTTTCAATTAAGGCAAAAGCACTAAGTGGGTCTTGGACAAACCTTTCTGGTGACTATGATGTAATGCTTTCTATTAGCATTGGTCAAGACAATTCAAACGGCGTTTTGTAATAACTTTGTGTTATAATTATTAATTATGGCAGCCACAAATATTGGTAGTAATAAATATCCCCTTGCAAAAGTTCCAGAAATGGCAGATGCAGCAGACATACAGGTTGCACTTAAGTACTATCACTGGGGACAAGATACTGAGCCAGAATCAACACCTACTGCAGGTATAACAAGTTACATTGCTGCAATTGAAGATGATATTGCTGCAATCAATGTTGATTTAGATAGTGCTGTTTTACAAACAGTAGTTGATGCAAAAGGAGATTTAATTGTTGCAACAGCAGATAATACTGTTGATAACTTAACAGTGGGTAGCGATGGACATGTTCTTACTGCTGATAGTACAAATACAACATATGGACTAAAATGGTCTGCTCCAACTGTATCTACTTCACAGATTACTGGATCTACTACTGGTTCTGGTGCATTAGTTTTTGGAACTACCCCAACATTAAATCGTTCATTTCTTGTTTCACCAAGAGAAAAGGTTACAATTTCTGCAACAGCAGCAGGAAGCGCAACTCATAATTTTGATGTTGTTACACAAAGTGTTTTATACTACACAACTAATGCAAGTGGTAATTTTACATTAAACATAAGAGGTGACGGAAGCACAACTCTTGACTCACTACTAAACACTGGAGATGCGCTTACAGTTGTATTTTTAGTAACAAATGGTGCAACAGCATATTATCATTCAACATTAACAATTGATGGATCATCAGTTACACCAAAATGGCAGGGAGGAACAGCACCTTCGTCTGGCAATACCAGTTCTATTGACTCTTATTCCTATACAGTAATTAAAACAGGAAGCGCAGCGTTTACAGTTCTGGCATCCCAAACAAGATTTGCTTAATATCTAATGCCAATTCTTTCATCAATCGCGGGAGCAGCAGCAAAAGCCTATGGAATGATGGCTAATGCAAAAAGAATAATTACAGATACATTTAATAGATCAGATGGTTCTTTAGGAACTTCAAGTTCAGGATATTTATGGTCTGTTCTTCGTGGAACTTGGTCAATTTCTTCTAACCAAGCAACATCTTCAGATTCTGGAAGTACTTACCCATTAGCAACATTAGATGTTGGAGCACAAAACGTTATTGTTTCTGCCGATATAACAAATGGTGGTCCAGGAGTTGCATTTTGGGTAACAGATGCAAACTCATGGTGGGCAAGTTCTGTTAATTATGCAAGTACAAGTTGTAACTGCCAAACTTGTGGTGGCGATTGTGCATCATATAATAGTTGTCAATCATGTACATATTGTGCATGTGCCTTATATTATTCATGCCAAAATGCTGCGTGTGGAACAAGTACGGTTTATACATGTCCAAGTGGTTGCTATTATAGTAGTTTTTTTGGTCAATGTTTTAGTAATTTTACTGATGATGGTTGTGGTCCAGGAACACCTACTACCGTAACAAATACTTGTAGAACATCTGCTTGTGGTTGTGAAACTTGTGGAACATGTGCTAATGTATCTTGTGGTTGTGCATCATATAATCCTACATATAGTTGTAACTGTAATACATGTACAACAAGCAGTCTTGTTATTTATTCTAGCGTTTCAGGATCAGTGTCTTCACAGGCATCATTACAGATTGCATCTCAAAATAATTCATCAAGTTTTACTACAGCATCATCAATTAAAGTTAGCACATCATCAAACACTATTACAGCAACTGCATATTCTAATACAAATCTTACAACACAATTAGGATCAACGCTAACACTTACTCCATCTTCACCAACAAAAGGCACCAAAACTGGAATCATTAAAACAGTGTCATCTGCAAATGCTGGGGCAATAGTAGATAACTTTTCAACAGAAAATGTTATATGATAGAATATAGATAAGGAGGAAATATGCCAGAAAACATAACACCATCACAACCACCACTATCAGTAAAACTTGCATTTATTATAGACAATCAGGTTGCAGACATTTTGCATACAGATGAAAGATTAGGTGCAATCTTTTTAAGTGAACCATTAATTATTGATATAAGCGATAAAATTGATGAAAATGGTATTGTTCAGGTTCAAGTTAATGCTTCTTATAATCCAGAAACACAACAGTTTGCTAATCCATCATAAGGAAAAAAATGACTGAAAAAACTAGATGGCAACTTTGGAAAGAAGCACAAGCACAAGTAAAACCTTGGGATCTTTTTAATCCAAATAATCATACTACAGATGAAATACAAAAAGAAAGATATGATATTTGTTTGTCTTGCCCAGAATTAATTCAAGCAACAAAAACATGTAAACTTTGTGGATGTTTTATGTCACAAAAAACAAAGTTAAAGGCAGCATCTTGCCCAATTAATAAATGGTAAAAATGATAAAAGAAGAAATTGCTCCAGGAATGGTTATTTATAGTAATGTAATACCAAATAGTGATAATTTATATAAAGAAATTGAAGAAGGAATAAATTCTTCAAAATTAAAATGGGGTAAAGCAGCAGCAGCACCTGGATCATCAGATACTATAGAATATAAAATAAGAGACACCAGTTCAATTGGAGTTCCGTATAAGGGCGGTATTGAAAATTTAATACCAAGTAGTCCTAGCCAAACATTTTTTACTAATTTAAACAATTTGTTTTTTGAACATTTTGATCCAATTGAAAAAGACTATATGGCAATGTATAAAATAGGATCAGATTGGCATGACACCTACGGTATTTTAAAATATGGGCTAGGACAACAATTTACTAATCATATAGACGATGGTCCTAAATATCATAGAAGAATATCTACAGTATATTATCTAAATGAAAATTATACTGGAGGAGAAATTAGTTTTCCTCGTTTTAATATTACATTTAAACCGAAGGCAAACCAAATGATTGTATTTCCATCTACATATGTTTATAATCATTCAGTTTCTCCAGTTATTGATGGAACAAGATACGCTGTTGTAAGTTGGCTAAGATGAAAGAAATAAATAATTTTTTACCAGAAGATTTAGCAAAACAATATTATAATTTTGGACTAGATGTTGTTACTGGAAAATCTGGGCCTAATCATATTTGGACAAATCAGGTATGGAATAAAGATATAGTAAGAGATAGTTCCATTGTTATATGTATAAAATTACCAGACAAATTTTTACAAGAATTACAAAATATTCTTGAATCACAAATGTGTTTTGATCCAAATACAGATGAGCCATTAATATCATCAAAAAGTGCAATGATTTATGTTTGGTCTAAAAACTCTTATATTCCAGTTCATGCAGATGGAATGTATAGTAAAGCGATTACTGTTTATTTAAATAATTCTTGGGAATATAATGATGGTGGAATGTTTAATTGGTTTGATGAAAAATTGCAGGAATGGAAAAATATCACTCCAACATTTAATAAGGCTGTAGTTAATGACTTAGGTTATTTACACGGAATAACACCAGTAAAATCATCTACTAATAGAATAACTTTACAAGTTTTTATTAATAGAATTAATCAGAATAACGTTGCATCCACTCTTTAGTTTTCCAGGTAATACCTTTCCAAGCAGACCAGTCTTTACCACCATCACTCATATGATATGCAATTTCTGCATTTTTAACTGGGTCAAATAAATCTTCATTAGACTTTAGATTAAACTTGTCTCTTCTTTGTTCACCCATTTCACCAAGCATATTGATTTGAAACAGGCCATAAGAGTTGTCTCCAGTTTTTCTATTAGGGTTCCAAGAGTTTGGAGTTCCCATAGATTCTTTCATTACCGTTGCCCAAGCAACTTTTAGAGCATACCCTTCAAATCCTACAGACTTTAAAATTTTAATTAGTTCATCTTTTTCAAGAGGGGTTCCATATTTGTATTTTTTATTAGTTTTATTATTTTCTTCCTTAGAAACCGAAAAAACCGCTTTCGCGGTCAGGTCAGCGTCATAGACAGAATTATAACTTAAATTATTTTCAGCATTCGCAGCGGAATTAGCAAAAATTGCTATCGCTGCTACTCCTGAGAGTACGCCAATCATTGCCGATTTATTCATGATCGTTTCCTCCTTAGAAAACAAAACACCATCTTTTAATGGTGTTACTCACCAGTATAGCATAGAATTTTATTTTTTGTCAACTTTTAACGTATTTTCGTAATTATGTTATAATTCTTTTATGGCTAATTATAGAGGTGCTGGACAATCTGTTTATGATATTGGTGATGCCCCGCCATTGGTAAAATGGACAATCGTAAAGGGAGATACTGTTGCATTTAGGATATATGTTACAGATGATGCCAAAAATCCACTTGTAATAGCCGACTGGACTATTGCTGCAAAATTTAGACGACCAGACACAGCAAATGATTTTGATCAAGATTCTGCTGGAACGGTATTTACAATAACCCCTGCTCCAGACGGGGATGATGGAGATGGAGAATTTACAGTTAAATTAACATCTAATCAATCTAACCAATTAAGAACTGGAGATGTTTTTGATGTTCAACTATCTGATGCAACAAGAGTTTGGACAGTTGCTAGAGGTCAAATGGTTGTTCTAGAAGACGTAACAACTTAATGGCTTCTGTTGCAGTATTTAACAAACAAAAAACAATTTTAAAATCACTTGATCAATCTGATTTTCCACAAGTTTCTATTGAAGAAAAGGTTGACAAAGGCGTAACAATAAATGAATTTTTACCATTTAGAGTAAGAATTACTGATATAGATATTGTAGGCTTTGGTTCCAACAATGTACCGCCAATTCCGCTACAAATCATTGGTGTAAGTAATTATATTTTGTAGAATTATAAAATAATTATGTTATAATTTAGACATGGCCAGAATATCATTATCATCAGTAAAGGCCCTATTTCAAACAGGAGATAGGCCAACTCAAACAGATTATGAAGACCTAATTGACTCAACTGCAGCACAATCAACAGATTTAGGAACTTCTGGTAATAATGAGTCAACTATTAATGGCATTGAAAGTGCTACGGTAATTGACAATTTTGATGCAACAGAGTGGAGAATGGTTAAATATATCATCTCTATCAAAAAGACTTCTGGTGGCGCTAACAAGTATTATGCCACAGAAATGACCATTTTAATTGATGGTTCAGATGTAAATGTAAATGAATATGGAACAATAGACAATGATGGGAATATTGGCACCATTAGCGTCTCCCGCGCTGGAAATACAGTATCCATAACGGTTACTCCAGTAGTCGGTTTAACGCCTGTAACTGTACGTTACGCACGTATGGGATTAAAGGCATAAGGAGATAAAATATGGCAACAGTAAATAAAGACTTTAAGATTAAAAATGGTCTCATTGTTGAAGGTTCAACAGCAACCGTTAATGGTCATGATGTTTTAACAGAAAGCCTTGTTGATGCTAAGGGTGACTTGCTTGTAGGAAGTGCAGATAATACAGTTAATCGTTTGGCTGTAGGCACAAACGGATATATTCTTACGGCAGACTCTTCAGAAACAACAGGACTTAAGTGGGCAGCAGCCCCAGCAGTTGGAACATTTGACACCAGCATTATTTTTGAGGGTGCTACTGCAGATGCTTATGAAACTACATTATCGGTAACAGACCCAACTGCAGATCGAACAATTACATTACCAGATGCAACAGGTACTGTAACACTTAATGATGCAACACAAACATTAAGCAATAAAACAATTTCTTACACAAATAATACAATTACAGTTCAAGTAGCAAATGTTTCAGACTTGACAGCAAATGCTTCAGAACTTAATACACTTGATGGAATTACAGCATCTACTGCTGAACTCAACATTCTTGATGGCGTAACTGCAAGTTTTTCTGAAATTAATATTCTTGATGGAGCAACACTTTCAACAGCAGAATTAAATGTTCTTGATGGAATTACTACATCAACAACAGAACTCAATTATGTTGATGGTGTTACAAGCGCTATTCAAACACAATTAGATAATAAGGCAGCAGCAGGAGATTTGAGCACACACACTGGTGCAACAGAAGCACATGGTGCAACTGGTGCAGTAGTTGGAACAACAAACACACAAACACTTACAAATAAAACTCTTACAAGCCCTACAATTACAACTCCAACAGTATCAGGACTTACAATTTCTGATGGATCAATTGTTATTGAAGGCGCTACAGCAGATGCTTATGAAACAACCATTGCTGTAACAGATCCTACGGCAGATAGAACAATTACTCTTCCAAATGCCACTGGTACAGTTGCTTTAACTTCTGATCTTTCAGCATATGCACCACTTAGCGGTGCAACGTTTACAGGTGCTGTTTCTGGTACAAGCCTTACCCTTTCGGGAGACTTGACTGTTAACGGTACTACAACTACAATTAACTCAACAGAAATTACTGTTGATGACAAGAACCTTGTTCTTGGTTCAGTAGCCTCACCAACAGATGCGGGTGCAGATGGCGGTGGTATTACTCTTAAAGGTGCAACAGATAAGACCTTTAACTGGGTAGATGCTACAGATTCTTGGACATCTTCAGAACACATTGATCTTGCAAGCGGTAAAAACTTTAAGGTTAATGGCACAAACTTAAGTGCAGTTTCTGAAACATTAACTAATAAAACAATTGACGGCGCAAACAATACTCTTACTGTAAGAATTGCAAGCGATGTTTCTGGTTTGGGAACAGGTGTTGCAACATTTTTGGGAACCCCTTCCTCAGCAAACCTTGCTTCTGCAGTAACAGATGAAACAGGAACTGGTGCGCTAGTATTTGCTAATACACCAACTCTTGTAACTCCAGAAATTGGAGCAGCAACTGGTACAAGCATTGCTTTCCCAGATGCCCTTGCTGGATCTGCAACTGCAACTGCGAGCACATCAGCAACAACAATCGATACATGGTCAGCAAGCACATATTCGGCTGCTAAATATTTTGTTCAAATGAAAAAGGACAATGATATTGAAGTAATTGAAATGCTTGTTGCAGTAGATGGAAACAATAACGTTTATGTTACTGAATATGGTAACGTTGTAAGCAACGCAGAACTTGGAACAACAAATGCCGTTTATAGCGGTGGAAATGTTCTTCTACAAGTAACTGCTGCCGCTGCAAATACAGCCGTTAAGGTTTCAAAGACATATATTGAGGCATAAAAGGAGATTAAATGGCAACTGTAAATAAAGATTTTAAAGTAAAACATGGCTTAATAGTAGCCGATGGTGGTACTTTTGGTTCAACAGTTACAGTTGCCACCCCAACTCAAAACACACATGCAGCAACAAAAGCATATGTAGATTCCGTTGCGGGATCAGCAGGAGTAACCGTTAGTGGTACAGCCCCAGCATCTCCATCAAATGGAAATCTTTGGTTTGATACATTAACAGAAAGAGTTCATGTTTATTATGGATCTCAATGGGTAGCAATTGCAACTCTTGAAGATGCAGAAGTATTACAAGATCACATCCATGATACATCAATTGATGGATCTGGATTAATAGTAAGTACATTTGTTTCTGGAGGTGCTTACAATGAACCAGGAGTTCTAGTAAGTGCAGGAGACTATAGTACAAACTCATGGGAAAATACCTATGACGGAGGACTTGCAATAGATAATTTTAATTAATTATCTGTTATAATAATAAAGAATAAATTTTCTGTAGGAGGAAAATAATATGGCAACAAGAATGCAGCAACGGAGAGGCACTGCAGCCCAATGGACTTCAGCAAACCCTATTTTAAATGCAGGTGAAATGGGATGGGAGTCAGATACCAATAAATTTAAGATTGGTGATGGCACTAATCACTGGGCAGACCTTGACTACTTTATTGACCAATCTTCTACAGTAAACCCAGCATTTGGCTCTAGCATTACCTTTGAAGGTGCTACCGCTAATGCTTATGAAACAACCCTTGCCGTAACAGATCCTACAGCAGACCGTACAATTACACTACCAGATGCTACTGGTACAGTTGTTGTTGCAGATGGCAGCGGTAACGTAACAGTTTCTGGTAACTTAACAGTACAAGGAACAACAACTACAATTGATAGTTCAACAATTGCTGTTACAAACTCATTTGTATTTGAAGGATCAACAGCAGATTCTTATGAAACAACACTTACAGTAACTGATCCTACAGCAGATAGAACTGTAACTATTCCAAATGTTAGCGGTACAATAATTACAACTGGAAATCTTAGCGATACTGGCGCTACATCAGCAGAATTAGGATATCTTGCTGGAGTAACTTCTTCTATTCAGACACAGTTAAATAGCAAGCAAGCCACTATAGAAGGTCTTGACAATACTGAACTTGGATATTTAAATGGAGTTACTTCACCAATTCAAACACAACTAAATGCTAAAGCAACATCAGCAGACCCTACATTTACTGGAACAGTAACTCTTCCTTCAACTACGTCAATCGGAGATGTTTCTGGAACAGAAATTTCGTATGTTAATGGTGTAACTTCTGGTATTCAAACACAAATTGATGGAAAAGCAAATAGTAATCATACCCATCTATTAGCAGCAGGAGCAACAGATGTAACAGCAACTGCAGCAGAACTTAATGTTCTTGATGGAATTTCCGCTTCAACAGCAGAACTTAATATTCTTGATGGAGTAACAGCATCAACTGCAGAACTAAATTATGTAGATGGCGTTACATCCGCAATTCAGACACAACTTGATGGAAAGGCTTCATCGTCACATACACACGCACAATCTGATATTACAAACCTTACAACTGATCTTGCTGCAAAAGCAAGTCTTTCGGGAGCAACATTTACGGGTGCGGTAACGCTACATGCAGACCCTTCAAGTGCAATGCATGCAGCAACAAAACAATATGTTGATGCAGCAACTGCAGGTCTTAACGTACACGAGTCTGTAGACGCAGCAACAACTGCAAACATTACACTTGCTTCCGCAGTTGAAAATGGAGATACCCTTGACGGTGTAACTCTTGCAACAGGAAACAGAATTCTTGTTAAGAACCAAACAACAAAGTCTGAAAACGGTATTTACATCGTTGCAGCATCTGGAGCACCAACTCGTGCAACAGATTATGATAGTGCTGGTGAAGTAGATGCTGGTGACTTTATTTTCGTAGAGGCTGGTACAGTAAATGGAAAAACTGGTTGGGTACAAACAAACGTAATCACAACAGTTGGAACAGATGAAATTGAGTTTACACAATTCTCAGGTGCTGGAACAATAACAGCAGGAACAAATATATCTGTTACAGGTGGACAAGTTTCTGTAATTAATAATCCAACATTCTCAGGCCTTGTAACAGCCTCAGCATCTGGCGTAGCATTTTCAGACGGTACACAAACAAAAGAAGGCGTACCTTCAAGAACAACAATTGTTCAAAAAACAGATTCTTATACTCTTTCATCACTTACAGAAAGAGACAATGTTATTGAAATGGGCAAGTCAACAGCACAAACACTTACTATCCCAGCGAACTCTTCGGTGGCATATCCAGTAGGAACATCAATTGATGTTATCCAAACTGGTTCGGGACAAGTAACAATTGCTGGTGCAGGAGGAGTAACAGTTAATGCTACTCCAGGTCTTAAGTTACGTGCACAATGGTCATCTGCAACTCTTTTCAAACGAGCAACAGATACTTGGATCGTAATGGGCGACCTATCAGCATAAAAATTTGATATAATATAAGAAAAGGAGTAACAAACATGGCAATTAGAGGTAGAGGAATTAAGTCTTCAGCGCAAGACAACTTTTTAGAACCATTAAATGTTACTTCTTTAACTGCAACAAATGTAGGAACAAACAGACCATATGCTTCATCTGCAAATACAACATCTGCAGCATCTGCTTCTGGAACTGGTGGAGCAGTAACTCTTTCTTGGACTCTTCCAGCAGAATCTCCAGCAGCAACATCTTATGTTATTACAACAACACCATCAACATATACTCACGACACTGGATCGTCATCAACAAGTTATACATTTGAAGGGCTTGCGTCAAACACTTCTTATACATTTACAGTAAAATCAAAGAATGCTACTGGTACAGCAAGTGGAACAACATCATCTTCTGTTACATCAACAACAGTTCCACAAGCACCACAAAGTGCCACTGCTACTGCAGGAGTTAATCAAAATACTATTCAATGGACAATAGGAGCCAATGGTGGTAGTGCATTAACAAGACATAATGTTACAGGATCTGATGGAACGTCTTCTGGTAATTTGTCAGCATCAGCAACATCTACAACAATTTCAGATACAGGAGGAACATCACAAACTTACACAGTTACAGCAACAAATGCAAATGGAACATCTTTGGGCGCAACAACAGCAAGCATTACTACCCTTTCTCCATTCTTCCCACCGTTTTTCCCACCATTCTTTCCATTCTTCCCACCATTTTTTCCTCCATTCTTCCCACCGTTTTTCCCGTTCTTCCCACCATTTTTCCCACCATACTTCCCATACTTCCCAGGCGAATACTATTCGATTGCAAGTGACACAGGAATTGCAACACCAGAAGGATTCAAGAGTGCACAAGATATCGTTATTGGAGATACCCTTCTTGCTCTAGATATTCCAACTGGTGAGTTAAATGCATCAACAGTAGAATCATGGACTGCAAGTAGTCCAATACTAAATGAAACAAACGTTGTACATACTACAGTTGTAGGAATTACATTTAGACCAGTAACAACTGTAATTATGATTAATGGCGACATGTTTTCTACTCACCATTACATTTTGACTAAAAAAGATGACGTTATTCGTTTTGTAAACTCATCAGATATAGATCTTTCTTATATGGTTTATAGCAGAGAAGAGCAAGGCTTTGTTAATGTTACTGAAGTTGAAGTCCTTGCGTATGAAGATACAGTATTTTCTATCAACTGTGAACCATATGATAACTTCTTTACACAAAACATGTTAGTCTTTGACCGACCTGATGATGCACCTTAAAATAATATTACTTTTTAATAAATGTTAATAAATGCGTTTATGGTACAATTATAAAAAAGGAGTTTTAAGGTGTATCAAGAATCAATAAAAGAAGAAGACAATCCGTGGTTTTCAAAAGATAGATCAGAGTCAGCAAGTTTTAGACTACCTCCAAAAAAATTTAATAATATTAATGTTACTAATCCAGCATTAGGGCTTAATATATATGAAAATGCAATAAATAAAAATGATTGTGAAAGATATATTGATATTCTTGAATCAACACTTAATGGACAGACACAATGGAAGTGGAGTGAGGCTCAAGTAACAAACTCAAACAAACCTATTAAGTTTGCAAGAGATTGCTCTGATTTTAAATATAAACCAAAAGATTTAGGCCCTATAAGTTCAGAAAATAAAAATCTTATTGAAATGCATGATGAAATTTATAATGTATTAAAATCATGTATAGATGACTATGCAAATTATTGGGGAATTGGTATTAATTACTATGAGGCATTTAATTTTGTAAAATATAAAGGTTCAGGACAACAATTTAGAATTCATGCTGATCATGGACCTAGTTATGCATGCACAGTATCTGCTGTAATTTACCTTAATGATAATTATGAAGGTGGAGAACTTTATTTTCCAAGATTAGATAAACTAGCCTATAAACCAAAAGTAGGAGATATAGCAATTTTTCCATCTAATTATATATATGAGCATGCATCTTTAGATATGATTGAAGGAACTAAATACTGTGTTGTTGTTATGACGGATTTAAATGATGTTGCTCACAAAAACCATTAGTTTTTTGTGTTATACTTTTAGTTATAAAGAAAAGGATACTATATGACAAACTCAAACATTTTACAAAATCAATCATGGTCATCGTTTGAAAACCTAGGAAATGGTATTTTTGTTTACCATGATGTTTTAACAGAAGATTTAAAAATTATTGAAACAATAGAAGAAGTATTGCAAGATAAAAATAATCATTATAATTGGGGACCAGCATATGTTGGATATCAGCAATTAATGCCAGACTACAGAGATTGTGTTGATTTTAAGTATAAAAAAACTGACATAATTCATGATAGATCAGAGTCTGGGTTAAAATTACAAAATTTGTGGCAATCAATTTATGATAAGGCTAAAGTGGCAGTAGATTCTTATTCTGCAACTTTTAACTTAGGAGAACTTAGATATTGGGAAGCAATGAATTTTGTTAAATACGGACCAGGACAACATTTTATGGAACACCATGATCACGGATTTTCTTATAATTGTGTAGTTTCTTTAGTTGGGTATCCGAACGATGACTATGAAGGTGGAGAACTTTATTTTAGATTACAAGGACTTAATTTAAAAGCAAAAAAGGGAGACTTGTTTATTTTCCCATCTAATTATATGTATCCACACCAAGCAAAACCAGTAACTTCTGGAACTAAGTACTCTATTGTTACGATGCTTGATTACAGTAATAAATTTCATAATCCTAAATTTTATGAAGAAACAGGCGACTAATATTTATGATTAGAGCAGAAATTGAAAAAGGCTCTGGCATAACAATAGAGCCTTTGAACATAAAAAGAAAGTGGATGGATGATGTATCAAATGCTCATGCATATAATTGTTTTCCATTATCTTTAACAAATGGTCTTGGATGGGGAATAAGTTTTCCAGAAGACATAGTTTTTACTTGGGATGGCATTGATACAGACAAAGAAGAAGGACATATTAAAATCATTAAAGGACATAAATATGTTAATGAAAATAGAAGAAGTGCAACTTTAAGTTTAAACACATTTACAAGATTTGTTACAGACAAAGATATTACTCTTCTTACTATGCCAATACCAAATTTATTTTTAGACACAGTAATTCCATATACAACTTTAATGTCAACATCTTTTTATCCACACCCATTGCCTGCTGCTTTAAAAATAATTAAGCCAAATGCTGCTATTGTTTTACCAGCAAATAAACCAATTATTTCAGTTATTCCAATTTCTTTAAATAACATTAATAAAACAGAGATGCATATTTATGATCTTGAACACAGCGAAGATGATCAATTAAAAAGTAAAAGATATGGAGATGCTTCTAAAAAAATAAATCAACAGGGTGATTGGACACATTTTTATAGAAATGCAACTGATGAAAATGGTATTAGTGTCGGAACGCATGAACTTAAGTCTTTTAAATTAAAAACATTTGATAAAAGGAAAATTAGTGGAAAATAAAAAAATTAATTTTATTGCAAATAGAAGATGGCTAAACAAAGAAAGTGATTTTAAACCTAAACCAATAATAAAAACAATTCCAGAATGGTATAGAAAGGCTGATAGATTTTTTAAAAATGCAGAAACTGGAGAGTATGCAATTGGTCCAGATAAAGGAAAAATTCCAACTTGGAAAGCCTGCCCGTCAATGTTTGATATTATGGGAACTGGGTACACATATTTAACACCTTGCGATCTTAATTTTGTTTATGATAAAAATAATAAACTTATTGTTGAGATTGAAGACTCAAATTATAAAGATTTTTGTACTCCAAGATCAAGTTTGCCAGGTTTTGTAAAACCATCTGGATACTATGAAGATCATTTTGCTTGGTTTCCAGATTGGGGAGTTCAAGTTCCAGAAGGATACAGTGTTTTATATTCTCATCCATTCAATAGATTTGAACTTCCATTTTTAACTATTTCAGGAATTATTGATAATGATAAAATTGCATTGCCAGGTTTTATGCCATTTTTAATGAGTAAAGATTTTTCTGGAATCATACCAAAGGGAACGCCTTATTCACAAATGATTCCTTTTAAAAGAGAAGACTGGGAAAGCGAATTTGAAATTCCAACATTTTCTAAAATGATTTTAAATAGTAAAAAAAATGGTGATAAATATAGAAAACCAAACGGTGGAATATATAAAAATGAAGTTTGGGAGCCAAGAAAATATGAATAGAAAAATGGTATAATAAAATAATGAAAAACATTTCAAACAAAACTTATGATTTAGAAAGATTTTCTATAACTCCGTCTGGATTTTTTGGTTCTAGTTCATCAAATATTGTAGAAATTGAAAACTTTATGATCCCAGAAGAACTAGAAAGAATATCAACTTTTGCAAGAAACATAAAAGAATGGGACTATACAGAAACCCATTATAATGAAGACGGAACAGTTATTTATGATTCTGAATATTGGAAAGATAGAGTAGCAACTGGAAGAACTATTGAAAAACAAGATAAAACAATTAATCCACTAATAGATACTTTAGTTCAAAGATTAAAAATAGTAATAGATGATTTTTTTAAAGTAGATGCGTGGGCAACAAGTCCAGCAATTGTTAGATGGCTTCCAGGTCAATTTCAAAATCCTCATGCAGATAAAGAACTACACGAAGGCGATAATGCAGGAAAACCAAATGATTTTCCTTATTATGATATTGCTAGTTTATTTTATTTAAATGATGATTATCAAGGCGGAGAACTTTATTTTCCAAAACAAAATATTAGTTTTAAACCAAAAGCAGGTGCAGCATATTTTTTCCCAGGAGATATGAATTATATTCACGGTGTAAGCAAAATAGAAAGTGGAATTAGATATACTTGTCCGTTTTTTTGGACAATTAAATCTCATAAACAATAAAAAGAAAAAGGTATAAGCATGGCTCTTAAACAATGCGTCTGTGGAAGATCTAATATGTTTCCATACTGTGATGGTACCCATAACGTAAAAAATGATGACGATTCAACAAAAGTTAAAAAAGAAAAGTAGGGTATAATATAAACATGATTAATGGAATTATTGATAATATTGATGAAAAAGATTTTGTTTATCTTCAAAATTCTAAAATACAAGAAACAAGATTAGGCATAAACACAAATAAAGTAGTAGAAATTCCTAACTTTATTTCTCCAAGCATAGTTAAAAACATGATTGATTTTTTTGAAAACTGTAATGTTGAATGGGGCGATATTGCTTTTTACGGATCTTCTGGAAAAGGAATTCTTACAGATTCAAATATTATGAGATCTTTTGGGCTTTCAGATAATTTTTTTGATGATTTAAAAAATAAATACCAAGAAGCAGTTGAAAAAGTTTTTGATAGAAAAGTTCGTGCAAATACTGCTCATGCACAAAAATGGGATGTAGGTGGATTTGCAGCACCACATTCAGATAATTCAGATCATGATGGTAATCCAAATGCATTTGAAATAAATAAATATGTTGGAATTTTGTATCTTAATGATAATTATGAAGGTGGAGAATTATATTTTTGTGATAAAGATAATAATATGAAGCCGTATCTTTCATTTAAGCCAAATGCATATTCCTACTATGTTTTTCCTGGTGGCGTAGAAAATATTCATGGAGTAAGCGAAATAACAAAAGGAACTAGATATACTATGGTTTCGTTTTGGGATTATGCAGATATAGAATATGATCAAGAAACATTGGATAGATGGAAAAAAGAAGAAGAGGAAGTTAGAAGACAACAAGCAAAACAAAAAGAGGATTGGGCAAAAGGAATTAAATGAAATCAAAAGAGGTTTATGACAAAATAGTATATTACTATGATTTGTTTCCAGACTCTTTAAATCTTATTGAATTAATTGAAGAAGATGAATTATCTGCAACCAGCAAAATTACAAAATGGAAATCTTGGGGACCAAGCGATAATAAAGTGGTTTATGGAAAACAAAAAGTTATAAATAGCAGCAATAATGAATTTAATGATTCTAAATTTGATTCTTTTATAATTAAAACAATAAAAAACGCTATTATTGAATGCTCGGAAGATTATTCAAAAAGATACTCAATAGATATAGGAAAATTAACGCCATTATCAATAAGTAAGTATTTTGAGGGACAATCGATGGGCCCTCATGTAGACTCTTATGGAGATGATACAAAACAAGTTTTATCAATTGTTTTATATCTTAATGATGATTATGCTGGTGGAGAGTTATATTTTAAAAATCAAGATATTAAAATTAAACCAGAGGCTGGAAGTTTAATTGCTTTTCCATCAACAGATCCATATTTTCATGAATCACTTACTGTAACTTCTGGAATAAAGTATATAAGTCCAGGGTTTTGGATTAAGTTTTAATAACTGTTTTATTAAAACAAAAACTGTACCTAATGTATAACTATAGAGTTTACAAAAACTAAAAACTCTGATACAATTAAGTATCATTTAAAATTCAATTTAATTAGGAGATTTACGCTTATGTCAGATGTTTTTTCTTTTCGCCTTTCCGATGATTTTGTTACAAAATATGCAGAAATAGAGCCTCCTTTCGGCTTTAAGGACGCTGGACTTAACTCATTAGGAGAGATTACATTTATCCGTACTTATTCCCGTGTAAAAGAGGATGGAACTAAGGAAAGATGGCATGAGGTCTGCAAAAGAGTAATCGAGGGTATGTACTCAGTACAAAAGAATCACGCAAAAGAAAACAGACTACCTTGGAATGACTATAAAGCACAAAAATCAGCACAAGAAGCGTTTGATCGTATGTTTAATTTAAAGTGGACACCGCCAGGAAGAGGTCTGTGGGCATTTGGTACCCCAATGACTATGGAGAAGCGTAATTCTGCTGCCCTTCAAAATTGTGCAATGGTATCAACCCGTGATATTGATAGAAATGATC
>Ga0222713_10001283_pt1 | contig 28470 bp, 12 predicted proteins | sample C33_649DmetaG_FD_165061 | JGI IMG/M metagenome (GOLD analysis project Ga0222713, IMG submission 165061) | Estuarine water microbial communities from San Francisco Bay, California, United States - C33_649D | ecosystem: Environmental > Aquatic > Marine > Unclassified | place: USA: California... | reverse complement strand
GTCTATATAGGATGCTTGATCTTCAACACTTTGCTGCGGTAAAAACATGGGACACTAACTATTTCGCTAAGAATGGAAGATTTGAGTTCTTGACACAAGAAAATATTGATGCTTGGAAATCCGAAACTGGTCTTAAATTCATGCCAGTTAATTATACAGGTCTCGGGTTCTTCGCTTGTAGAAGGGAAGTGCTAGATAAAATGGAATATCCCTATTTTAACGGAGATATCCAAGAAGTAGTTTCAGATGAAGGTGTTGTGATGAGAGATAATTCTTCTGAAGATGTATACTTTTGTCATAATATCTCAAAGGCTGGATACGAAATTGTTCTTAATGTTGACCTTCGTGTAGGCCACTTGAAACAACTCGTAATTTAATATTCTTAAAATTATTTTTCTATTCTTGTAAAAAAACATAACATAGTATTACAGATGGATAACAAAAAGAAAAAAATCATTCAACTGAAGAATGGTATCAGGGCTATTATAATTCCTATGAATACATTACTCACCAGTGTAGCAGTATCCATGCTTCTCGGTGAAAGACATGAGAAACCCAGCGAAATGGAATTAACACATTACATGGAACATCTTATGGGTCGCTTTACCTCTACAAAATATAGCGATTACAAAACTATTAATCAAGAACTCAACAAACGCGGAGCAATCACAAATGCGTCAGTTAGCGATTATGAAACGAGATTCTATATTGAAGGATTTTACAAAGATGCCGAATATTTTATAGACCTATTATCAAATACTATCAGCAATTTTCATTTAGAGAAAAATATCGTCAAGCAAGAAAAACAAGCCGTAATGCAAGAATTGAGAAAACATATCGCCGATTATAGATATGTATTTAATAGAAAAATATGGAATTATATGTATCCAAAATATTCTTATCAATTTGATCATGAAAAGCATATACAAAAAGTCCAGACATATTCAGATGATCAAGTATATAAATTCGTAAAATCTCATGTGCTGTGTCAAAATACTGTTGTGTCAATAACATGTCCTCATGATGCTGTTGACAAAACATCAGAATTGGTAAAGAAATATTTTAGTTTCCCTAATAAAAATAAATCTGCTACTATTAAATACCCATTGTATCAATATGATAATGAATGTCTTAAGGTGTTACATATCAAAAATAATTATAATAACGATAACGCCATCGTCAGATTGATCGTAGATAACAGTATTAAATATCTGTCAAAAGAACATTTATCTATGATGATTTTGCGAGAAATACTCTTCAATTTTGAAACAGGTATATTCTATAAGACACTCAGAGACAATCTCGGACTGATTTATAACATATCTATGAATCTCAGCGTCGACATTGTCAATCCAAAATCATCATCATATTACATAGAAACTAGCACAAATTATAAGAATCTGCCACAATTGATAAAAACTATACTAACAATCATTTCCAACTTGAAATTGACAGAAAATGAGATCAATAATGGAAAACAAAAAATAATTGTGAAATACGAATATAATAAATTTAATGACCTCACATCTTTTAATTCATATTACGGTGAATACTTATTACATAAAATACCCATTGTTGAACGCCACATTGTAAAAGATAAGCTTCTTAAAGTAAAAAAATCTGATATATTGAAGACCCTTCAAAAAATAAAAAAAGAATTACTTACTAATGGTCTGATTTTCTATTATTCTAAATTCAATATGAACACAAAAATACAGGACACAATAGATACCAAAATTAAATATATAGCATTATAATAGATATTTTGATGATTGGAACGCTTTTAGCTTTTCTTTTTATAATTCTATTGATTATTGCTATATTTGCAATAATTATTTTCTTTATCGTTCTCCTATTCTCATCTGAAACCCATTCTTTACTCAAAAAAATTGTCATCTTTATCATCGTTCTCATCCTCTATTTCATCATATGTAGGTTCTTTGTTGCTGTGGCAACATTTTTCTTATTGATCTTTCCTATATCTCCCGGTGGTATGGAAATATGGGATGACATATGGTTCTTATTATTTATCATATTCGTTATGCTCATATTAGCCACTCTCATTAAATCTATAAGAGAGATACATCTGCGTTGGAACTTATTGATAGCATCTATCGGAACACTTTTAGTATTACTCTTATATTCTATCATATATTACCTTTATCTCTATTATGACATTATTGAAAGCATTTTGGGAACTCTCACGATTATTATGGTCATCGCTACTATTATCGTGATTATATTGAGACATCTTAGTGCCACTTTCACAACCTTATTATATGTTATATATGCGTTATTGTCATTTATCTTCACCATATGTCTGTTTATGTGTATCGTTAAATTATTTATTAAGTTATATGATTATATGTACATATAAATAGAGATGTCTGATCAATGTGTATTTAACCCTAGTCTTATTAACAAAATACATTTAGGTGCTAATTTAATATTGTTTATCATTTTGATAATAATAGCCTACTATTTCTTCATGAATATCCGTTGGTCCGCCAAATAATTCATAGAGAAATCATTAGAATATGTCATTTCATTTACAACATGCCATTATGTGTAAAAATTTTTGTTTTACATTCTTATACAAATTATCTACTGTATCATGCCATGAATAATTACTGTATATTCGTTTGAATTCTAAATCTATAGTTTTCATATATATTATTACCATAAATATTTTTTCAAATAGTATCATTTTTTCATCTATTTTATTAGATCGGAAATATGTATATATACACTTGTAAAAAAAATGTTATTACTTCTTTTTTTCAAAGTTTTTTTGGCATATACGTATAAGGGGGATGAGGGTGGTGATATACTTTTCAAACCTTGTTCATTTTGAGATTGAGAAATATGTCAAACTCTTCGAAAACGATCTTCTTGAAAAAGGCAGGTGTTTTATAGGTACATTTCTCGATGATAGGACGAAATTCTTTGATTTTTGTGATACACATCTCATTCACTTTGTCGGGTAGATAACTGTGTTTGTGAATGTCATTCATGTATTTTATCATCTCATAGAATACATAAATTTTACTACAGGTGTTGCCATAACCCATGATATGCGCAAGAAAACTGATTGTTTCTGCTTGATTTTTATAAGTGTCGTTCACAAGTATCGAGGGTTTGTTCTCCATGTTTTGACGAAAATAGAACGAACGGTCTGACTGTATCATATGGTTCATATTTTCATAGAGGTAATACGGATTAATGTCGATATTGTGCCATTCGCAGTTGTCACTGCGAAAGCAATATCCGATCGTAGATGATTCGAACTTATTGAAACCACTCCTCTTTTTGAAAAGTTCGTCATAATAGCTCATGAGCAGATCAGATATTACATTCTTGACATGCGCGCTACTCTCGCTGTTGATAGCGCATTCTTTGAACAACTGGAACATTTTGAAGGTACCATTGATGCTATCTGCTGACGTTTCGACGTCGGTGAATGTAATCGCAGCAATAGCATCCTTGTCTTGCCTACAAATCGCTTCTAAAATCTCTTGGAAATCCTGGAACGTAAAATACCCATGGTTGATAGCGCATATGAGGTCATCTGATGAAATTTCCGAATTTTCCTGTAAGAATACATTGGATTCTATGAGATTTTTCACAAGTTCTTCTTTCTGATAAGCATTTGAAACTGATGACATATTTTCAACAGTTGATATGTCGAAATTGGTGGCAATGTTATTCATGAAAATATCACGGGGGATATCGCGAATGGATGTCATCGTTATAATGATAACTGTAAAAACAAAAAAAGTCGCATCAGTTTTTTCACACAATGTTGATTTTCAAGACAAATGTATATATGTGATTTTCTTTTGCTACTACCAAATCCACAACATTAGTATCAAATATCCTAAGATATACATAAACTTGACAAGTTTTTTGTCATTTATACTCACATTTATAAAGAGAGTACATATCTATCATGAATCTCTAATATATTCATATTCGAAAACAAAAAAATAAAATTTATAAATATGTACTATTTTTGACCTTTCTAGACAATGGTCTAACTATGTAAAAGCAAATAAATTGTAATATGTTTACATTATATTATATAATATGTAATATATAATATATATATGTTTAATAAAAACAAAATTGAAAATTTGCTAAAAATAAAATCTAAATTAATTGAAAACAAATTTATCGAAATTTTAAAAAAACATAATGCTGTTATTGCTGGTAGTTTTGTTCTCTCGCAATATACTCCATCACCTTCTTTTCAACCGTATGATATGGATATATACATAAATGAGAAATATTTTGAAAGTTTTATCATTGAATTATTAGATAAGATTATATTTGATAGTTATGAACCTTTGACACGCGGATTGGTTACATCTCCTACATATGATCAATCATTTTTCAAGAAAAATGGAATTAAATTCAAAATTTCAGGATATTTGCAACTACAACAAACCTTTAGAACAGACATAATGATTGTTCGTGATGATAGAAATATAAAAGATGTTGTAACAAATTTTGATTTGTCTATTTGTGAAATATGGTATGATGGAAACAATATTCAAGCAACACATGAAGATCATATTATGAAGAAAATTGGTATTTTACGAAAAGAGTATCATGCGTCATTTTTTGAAGGAAATAAATTCATAATGAACAGAATTCAAAAATATACAAATAGAGGATTTACAATTCAATTAGAAAAAATGGATAATTACATTATAAGTGTACAGGAAAAATATAAACAATTAAATAAAGAAAATACTGAAGAAAGTTTAGTAAAAATTATTATAGAAAAACTAATGGTTGAATATATTAGTCCTGTATCATACTATAATAAATATATCTCTAATCCTATATTTGCACAAACATTGGATAGTAAGATAAAAAAATGTTCAAAACTTGATATGTCACAAAGAAAGGCATGTTATTCAAAACAATTATATTTGTATTGTAATAGTTTTCATAGATATGATATAACTGAATTATATTTGAATAGTAGAGTTTTTTTTGGATGTAAAAATGACGATATTAATAAATATGTGATTGAATTAAAAAAACATATGATATATAATAAGAAATATCTGATAGAGAAAGAAAATGAAAATCCAGACAATACAATACATTCAAAAAAAAGAAGGCAAAAAATCCAAAATATTGATAATCTTTTGAATTTTATAAATACATTAGACTTCAAACAAATAGATAATATTCAATTATTACTCCACAGTATTTCTCACAAATACAGACTTATAAAGGTTAATGATTATGAAATGAAACCCATTGTAATATCTGAAGATATTACTGAAATTAATGGATATAACATTATTACTCTTGAAAATTCAAAAATTGGCGAATATTTAAAAGAAGACAAAGCCAATATAGTTTTGATTAATTACAAAAACGATAAAATAAATGGAGATATATGTTTAATGGATAGAGAATCTTTGGAAACATATATATTAAATTTGAGAGACCAATGGTTTTATCAATGTAATGTAATGAACAATTTACAAAGTGTAATTAAAACTACGCCATATATAAAGTTACCTACAAATTTGTATAATATTTATGTATATTGGTATGATTTATTTGATATGTATTTTAGAAATAAGAAAGGACAAAACGTTTTTATATACAAAGAAACAGATAAAATAATCAATTATTCAATATCTCATCGTAATGCATATAATGAAGATTCAAATTGGGTTGGTGCAAACCATTGTCAGGACAGATCAGATTTTAAAGTATCAAAAATATATTATATGAAAAGGTCTCCTAATAAATCTCCCAATAAATCTCCCAATAAATCTCCCAATAAATTTACTATAAGTAGTTTGGAAAAATCTTTATTACAACATTTAAATGAAAAAACAGTACATACAAGAAACAGCAAAGTGAATTCTTTAAGTTTGAAGAGTTCTTCAAAATCTTCAAACAGAAAAATAAAATCATTATAAGAGCTAAATAATTATCACGTTTTTTTGCTATGTATCGTCAAATCATGTATATTTAAGTAAATTGGATATATACAATATACTCTCGATCTTAAATGACTATCAAATGTATCGAATATAATCTTATAAATAATATTCCTATAATATATCCAAATATTACTCCTATTAATTTTAACTTTTGTCCAAGATATACTATCGCTGACACTGACAGTTTACTTCATTGTTTTGACTATCATAAGCAGGATATCGTAATACACAACAACTGCTTTAAATATGTTAAAGTACATATCAATACTATGATTAACAAAGATATTGAAGCATTGTATTATTACATCCTAGTAGACAATAATTTGAATTATTCTATAGATTTTAAAAACCCTCTCGATGTATTTGAATGGATAGAAAGTTCAGATGATCACCACTATGTTATTGTTACAACACCTGTATTGCGATATAATGACATCCTATATAGTATAGCAAATGATAACAATATTTCTATAGTGATTCACAATCAAAATGATAAGACCGATGATGAAATTACTATAAATAAACTACTTGAAAATACTTGTTTCACAATATGCGACAATTTTAACATCGTCATCGCATTATATCATAAGAACTTATTGAATAAATTAGATTTCTGGAATACAACATTTCTACTGAAAAAAATGAAACACTGTTATTATACCGATTCTAAATGGTTTCATATCATCAATCAACATAGAATATTGAATGCGTGTGATCTACCTTCAATTATGCTGTTTACAAAACCACATATGATTGATAATGATATATATGAACTATATGAAAACACTCTTTTTAATAATGACTATATCTATATGCAAACAGAATACAAAAAAAACATATTATTTACAACCACTATTTCTAGCTCTTATCCTCACACAAACGTCAGAATGATGAAATTAGTATTCGGTGAAAAATGGTACGAAAACTTTTGGAGGACAAGTAAAAATAGTTTGTTTAAATACTATCCCGAATTTGAAAATTGTGTGTTTATAAACGATATGACAGGTCTATTCGCTTCATTCGCACACGTTGAAGATATGTGGGATTATTGGTGCAAAAATAAACAAATATTAATAGCGTGTATAAATAAATCTTTTGAAGGACACAATAATATAATGATTCAATGTTTTTTATCATTGTTTCGTTTGTATAACATAGGCTTTGATGGTGTCGCGATAAAGAAATGTAGAATACGTTGTATATGGAAAGATATTTTTCAATATAGTAATCATAGTATTGTTAATATATTTGATACTCTCGTACTTGTCAACTCAAATATTAACATTATTCTGAGTATGCCTTACATATTCATTTTAGATGTCCATGAAGCTCATTGTATAGATTATATTTCTAAAAAAATAATGTTAGTTCCTCTACATAATGACTTCATATATAAATACATAAACTTATATTCTATAATCTATAATAATACTTCAAAAAATAGCATTTTCTATTTTCATAAAAATATACTAAAAAAAAGAATGATGTTGGTATTAATGACTATCTATAAAAAATTTAACATGTACTCTAATTCTAATTCTAACCATTCTCGACATGTATTAGGTTATATACTCATTAATTATCTTAGTCAACACAAAAATTATCTATTCTAATTCTTATAATCCATCCTATTGATTACTTTTTTTTGATCCGAACATTCTATCTACAAAACCTGGTCCATTTGCTACTGGACCCTTCTGAATTGTATAGGGTTGTTGATTTTTATTCGTTCCAAACATTCTCTCTATAAATCCTGGTCCGGTTGCTACTGGTGTTTTCGGAGTTACTACAGGCAATCTTGATGGCGGTTCACGATACACGATTGTATTATTAGGCTTTATTACACTACTGGTTTTATTATCATTACCACCTTTACCAAATATGAATGATAAGAAATAAATCACAAATCCTATACTTATCACAACACATAAAGTTATTAAAAACCATATTAATAGCTTCAAATTCTTATGACAATCATTTAATTCTAAGATATCCATATCACAAATATTAGCATTCGCCGGGGAAATCACATTGATATCTTGTATTAATTTATCATCCTTAGATACAGGAATTTTTAAGTTAGATGTGTTATTCAAATTAGATGTATTATTCAAATTAGATGTGTTATTCAAGTTAGATGTATTATTCAAATTAGATGTGTTATTGACATTGTTTAAATTATCATGGCGATGATGGTGTCTACGATTACGAAAGTAGGGTGCTGTATTATCTATCCCATGTATTTTATCATCAATACTTGGTTCCCTATTATCAGCACCTGTAACATTTCCCATATTACTTGTATTATTCCATACATTTCCGTCTCCCTTGAATTGACGATAATAATCATAATCTAATTTGTCTACATCGGTGAATCCCGATGGTCGTCTGCCTGAATTGTTTGTATTCCCATGGGGGTACGCGAATACATTATTGTCATGAGCATATTCGGCAGCCGTATAGTTGTCATCCCTGTATAAATTATTTTTATAAGATACGACAGGTGATTGATATTCAAGTTCAGGATCATAAACTCTACCATCTTTGTGCTTCCAACTATTTGGAATATTACTTGTATCTCCAAAATATGGATCATATACGAACTCTTCCGTGTTTCCAAAATATTTTTTGATATTTCCTAGGATATCAAAGACACTCATCACTTCTTTATTATACTATCGGAAAATATATATTTCTATTCTTATGATAAAAATAGAATATGAATAAAACTCCTTTCACAACAGTTAATGTTTATAGGTGGAAATCAGATACTGAAAAAATCCTATACACATTTAACGAATCTATGGGTACTATTAAAGAAAATATATATCAAGATGATACCATTGAAACTGCTCTCAACAAAATAGCTTCTTTTATCACAGAATCAGATAACGTATCTTTTTATGCTTGGGTAAATAAAACACCACTCCTTTTTAATATTAAACAAAACAAATGGAAGGGTTACAATATTAATCCATTTAAATCTCAGAATCAACAATCAGATTCCCTTAAAGAACCTATTGAATATTCTTACAATATCAATGATCTATTCACATATAATAAGATAAACATAGTATTTGCCCAAGATCTACCCCCACTTCTTCAAAAAAATAAATATTACTTCTCTGACCTAAAAGGACAGACATACAAATTCTACAAAAAACATAATGACAAACTTACTTTATTAAAAAATATAGATTCTTCTGTTGTTAAAATTATGCCAGAATATTATTATCGTATCAGTCTACATCAACCTATACAATTAGATAATATTTTACCAGATATATTTGATAAACTCCATACATCCAAACACATTGATATGATACAATGGATAGACGATTCTTCCAAAATATTATACAAACTCTCCAAAAAACAAAAAATCAAAAACGAACTATTTCATTCAATTACTAACATAGATAAGATAGACAAAATCAATGTAATCAACATTTACAGTATGATGAGTCGTAACAGTTTTTGTAAAATATCTATTGATGACTATTCTATATCATTTAACTATATTCTAGACAATAGAGCATATACTACATTGTCCACCATCACAGCTCATAAAATTCAACTTCAAGCTATCCTCGAAAACTCCCTTAAATTTCATATGAAACTTGAGGAAATCTCCATGAATGTAAGGGCGCGTATTGAAGTAGTCAATTCTCTATTCACTATGGTCACCAAAAAGGTAAGTGAAAATATTGATATATTTCATATAGTTAAAAATACAACGACCTCCAAACAAACATTGACTGCAATTTATAAAAGAAGTGTCAATTATAGTCAATCAACTGATATATATGACTATATCAAATCACGCATCAACATCGGTATATCGCGAAAAGAAATAATTGATGAACTGTCCAATCTGGGTGTCACTGGTGATCTCGAAACAATGATACAAGATGTTCTAGATATGATGCTACAAGAAGTAGAGATTGCTCAAAAACCTAATCCAAATCAACCAAAAATACTAGATAATGGTACAGTTGTCATCATACAACCACATTCTTATGGATATGACGTATCTATCACAAATTGCGCAAATACCACTGAATTGAACTATTTATTATTCTGGTTGTCAAAAATTATTGCCACCACTATTAGCAAAAAACCCATCAAACAGGTAAAAGAACCTTCTCCTGTAAAACAAAAAACACCTTCTACATCTTCTTCAGACTATGACTCACTAGATGATGAACTTAATAATTTACAAATTGATGGCGGATATCCCAGAAAACTCAATAATCCAGTTAAAACTGGTAAATCAAAGAAAAACAATTATTTGATCACTATGTTACAACAAGCCGATAAAGAACTATTTGGTGAAAACTATGCAAGAGATAAATGTCAAAACGCATCGCAACCAGTAGTGTTTTCAAAGAAACACAAGGAATTGTTAGAAAAAAACAATCAACTTAACTTTGACAATATCATAGAATATGGAAGTAGCAAAGATAATACTAACTTCTATGCCTGTCCAAGATTATGGTGTCCCACTAGCAAAGTTCCATTATCTGTTGATGACCCTAACGCTAAATGCCCGATTGAAGGTGAAGAACCCATGATGATGCTATGGGATAACGATAAAGATAAAAAAAGATATGTGAAATTGATAAAACCTAATGATAAAGGTATGTGCGCGCCTTGTTGCGGTAAGAAACAACCGGATATTGGTAAAACATCAGAATGTCTCGCTTTTCTCAAAGATAATGAATTACCTGATAAAGATAATCTTAAAAATATATCACCAGATCAGAAACCTAATAATGATAAGGAAAACAAAGAGAATGATAACTATATAATGAATCAACCTGCTCCTATACCAGATGGAAGATTTGGAAGTATTCCAAAGAGCCTGCATGATATTCTATTTTATGACAAAAATATTAAACATGAATCATGTCTAAATTTCTTAAATAAAACTCACTCGTGTTTTGTAAGAAAAGGAATAAATAATAATAGAACCGATAGCTGTATTTTAGCTATATCAGATTTGCTTGGAATAGGCAGTAAAAAAGAATTTGTAAAGAAGATAAAAAACAATCTTGATTTAGTTACATTTATATCTCTCGATAACGGGAATATTTGCTTACAATTTATGAATATGCGAGAGATTATCCCAGAAGATAACAAAACACTAATTAAACAATTCAATATATTCAATAAAAATACTACTCTATGTAATTTACCTTTAGACTCCAATATGTCACGACTTCTTAATATTTATTTGGCATATTCAAAATATATAGAATATATATCTTCTGATGATTTCACTGCCGAGAAAAAACCAGAATACATTTATTCCCTAGTTAACGTTTTATTCAAAACAAACATATTAGTCTGTGAAAAAATTACAAAGACTAATGAAATTTTCTTCAACTGTCCCTCTCAATCGGAAATCAATAGTGATTTAAATCCAATCGTCGGTATCATTCTCAAAGAAGACAAATACTATGAACCTATTGAACTTAAAATGAGAAGATCATCCCCTGTTAAACTATTCAAAATTAACGATTACCCTAAACTTAAAGAAATAATTTCACAATGTAACAGCGGAGAAGATAAAGATGATATCATCATGTTCAATAACATATATACTCTCAATAATTGGCTGAAAACTAAACAGCTTAAAAACAGCAAAAAATTCGCATTGAAAAATGTTATCATAAATGATGATCTGACTATTGATAAACTCCTAACAAATGGTAATATACTCTTACGATTCAAGAAAATTAGCATATCCTTTTTACCTGTTTTACTCAAAAACTTCAATCTATCTCACGACAACATCGTATTTTATAGTGACATTGTTGGTCACGAATACAAAATAAATTTACAAAAAGATGATCTCCATATGTTCTTGGATATATGTAACAATTTGAACATATATGTTACAATCGGACAATTAACTGATATGAATAATGAAAAGATGAAAGAAGTTTATTCCTTACTAAAGATCGTATCTACCCAACACTCTAATAACATCATGTTACATACAAATTATAATAATGAATTCTATAAAAATATTGCCGAAGATAAAAGTAAGGCTAACGCATTCTATGATCTTCAAAAAATGGTTGTAAAGACCATATTACAAAAATATTCCGATGAAGAATTAGCATCTATTAACTCATTAGATAGGGCAACTAGAATAAGTAAACTTAAAGAACTGTTCAATCATCACGGTAATAAAATTAATAAAATGAATATTCAAATGATCATTGAGGAAATACCAATTGACTCTAAGATATCTCTCAAAAAATGGCTGTCAACTTCTATCATACATACAAAATATAATTTTTTCAGTAGCAAGGTTGATGATGTCCGTAATAAAGATGAATTCGTTTTCTCACAAAATGCTCTTGTAAAGAATGGTAAGAAGGAAATACCAGATTATCTATTAGCTTTCCATAAGTCACTCCCTAATAATAGATATGTTCCTGATGAAGAAAAATATATCAATTATAATATTGACGAAGTACAAGTTGATAATTCGGCACCATTACCGTCTATATTCACAGGAACTCAAGAAAAGTTGCCAGGTAAATGGAGAATACACGCAAAAAGCAAAATATCCGATATGGTTTTTATTAAGGGAACTTATGGGCAAAATACTATTCCTGAATTTACTGAATGGCTGGCTAACAGAGTTGGTATGAATAATGTTAAATATACAAATGTGATTTCTGCTACGAATCAAAAATACTTTGATGCTTTGAACAACAAAAATGCCATGTTAGAGCTATTACAAGATCATTCAATGTTTCATAACTGGCAAATAGCCGTAAAGAAAACAGTTTCTACCGTACATGTCTTTTGGGACAGTATTTATTCTAAACTTACTTCTGAAGTGCGTTTGGAATACATGAAGAAGATATTGAATAGTGGAAAACTCTATCCAAATGATTTACATATATTATCCATATGTGATCTTTTGAACGTATCAATACTGGTTATTCAAAGAGGTAAATATGGTAAGTATGATGCGTTTGATAATAGAGGCGGAAATGCTGACCTAGTTATCTCTTCATCCTTCTTTCCGGCCACTCATAATATGGAATCTAGACCAGTCATTATTCTTAACAAGATATCTGATAAAAAGAATTTATATTATGCGTATTATATCGTTGTAGATAAAAATGCACCTGAAAGTATCTATCTTAAATATAATGATAGCCCTGATTATATCAAAAACTTAATTTCTGCTCATCTTGGAAAATAATATCTTCTATATGTAGACAATGGAAGCAGGATTAGGATTATTAAAGTCTCTCAAAGGAGCATTTGATAATGGAATGAATAAACATTCTGTGTTTACTGAAGATGCACTTGCCATACCGTCAATTGATGATAAAAAAGAAGGTGGAGGGCGACGCAAAAAACTTATGAAAAGACTATCTAAGAGACGCGGAGGTGCTGAATCAGATGCGTCAGTTACTTCGTATGGTATGTCTGGTGGTGTTGCTAATATACGCAAAGCCAAAAAATACATGAAGAGACGTGGCGGTGCTGAATCAGATGCGTCAGTTCCTTCATATGGTATGTCTGGTGGTGTTGCGCACAAACGCAAAGCCAAAAAACACATGAAGAGACGAGGAGGTGCTGAAACAGCTGCTCCTGCTGCTGCCACTGCTGCTGCCACTGCGGCTGCGCCATCATGTGGTATGTCCGGTGGTGTTGCTAATAGACGCAAAAAAATAAGACGGGGTGTCATCTCACGTCCTCATGATATCATCATGCATCCCACAAGATCCCATAAAAAAACTGTTATATTCCGCGCAATCCCTGCTACAGATAAAAAACACATTATTGTTAGCTCTTTCGCTCAATTCCATACAAAACCCGTCGCTGACAAGATGGACGCTGAAATGGATGACCTTGACAAAATGATGCAAAATATCAGATTTACCAATGCTAGAAAGCCATCCAAAAAACCTTCTAAAAAACCTTCCAAATCTAAAAAATCTACTATGATAGACTCTGTTATAGACGAAATGGATTTTATTACTAGTATGCTAAGCAAATCAAAAATAACAAACGCGTCTGCTAAAAAATATAAACAAGGTATCAAAAAACCTTCCAAGCCAGCTAAAAAGTCACCCAAGCCAGCTACTCGTCCTACACGTAGCTCTACTCGTGTCAGAAAAAATACCCAAATATTAAGATATTAAAAACTTCAATTAGTAGTATGCTTATACTTATTTTTATATGATTTTTACAACTTGTTCTTTGAGTTGAAAGCATTTATTTGGTTCACTCAATTTGAAATTAAACGCAATATCATCATCTACACATCCCCCAGTATCTTCCTCGTCCTCTTCTTCGTTGATGTCATCCAATTTAACTGGTTTCCTATCCTTGATTAATTCTTGGAGATGCTCTTCATCCAACAATATCTTACAATCACCTGTGCCACACGGTGGCTGTTGTCCCAACATCACATTGGCAGATACCCCATTGACATTGTCATATTGCGCAAAGATACTGGCATTGATCAACATATCAGTTGTCTCCTCAAATGATGACTTGGCCAATGGTCCAATATCACCACGATTAATACCATGGCGATCAATAGACATCAAATAACCCTTGTATGTCATGGTGTCCATCAACAGAGACAGATGACGGTAATTCATTGAACCCTCGCTAGTCACATTGATAAGTTCGTTATACAGAGAGTTGCGCGCTGCCTCAATACCAAGTGTCTCGTAAATCTCTCTGATGTCATTTGACACAGTCCGCGTTGCATCAATATTAGGATTAGACAAGATTTCTATCAGATTCGTCCCATCTGTATCCAATACCCATTCAATCACTTTGTCAAAGTTCTGTGTTTCCTTATTGTATTTATCGTATTTCTTCTTATTCAATGAGACCTTCTTGATACCCTTATAACCTTTGAGCAATACCTGATACACTATGTTATGTTCCATCGCCTTGATTGACGCAAGTTCGTCATTAGCGTCAATGTCCTTCAGGGCTGTCTCTGTAAGCTTCAGCCTGAAGATACATTCATCAGCATTGTCATCACTATATACACAGTCTATGTATTTATCATAGGCTACATTCAATTTGGTATAGATGTCAATCATACGCAAACCATATGCGTTCATCTTTTCTTTGTTGAATTTCATCCTAAGTACCCATGGAGATTCACTCTTACATTTGTTAGATAGCTTCTCTATCTCACTAAACTCATTGTAGATGTCTAACATTCCCTTATCTGACTCAATTGATGTTTCATATACACCATTGTCCCAATAGATCTCACTATATTCTAGAATGTCAGATAGTTTAGTGATCTCAATTGAATTCTTCACATTGATCGCAATACTCTTGGCATTCTCTACTCTCTCATCATTAGTCTCTATGCCATCCTCCCCCATTACAGGGTTCAACACAGTAGCAACATCGTGTTTCATGTGGATCGTCAATGTTGGTGTCTTCGTCTTTTTTGTGGCACTAAGGATCTCCTTCAAACGTGGGACACCTGATGTTGCCTTAACAGCTGCCTCTGTGCCAGATACGTGGAATGAATCAAGAGTCATCTGTGTGCCCATCTCTCCAATAGTCTGCGCAGCCACGATACCAACCATCTCTCCTGCAGGTGAAATGGCCTCCTTGTAATACTGCTCAACCTGAGATACAATCCAATCAAACACATCTTTTGTGAAATTATGTTCCATTATGAGTTTCTTTGGCGACAGATATAGTCTGATCAATACATGACAGAACTTTGTTCCCTGTTCAACATCCTTGATGTATAATTCACTGATTAGTCTCTCTATTGTGTCCAGAATGTAATCTGGTGTAAGGTCTGTCTTCATTTTCTTGATTCCTAAATTACTCAACCTGTCCTTGGCATTCTTGATGATACGGTCAAACGATATAGGGTATTTAATCGTCGTCACTTTCATAGACTTGAATACATTATAGATCAAGAACTCTTTATCATCTACAATTTCCTTGAAATGCTGTGTACATCTTTCAAAAGTTGTAGTTGTTACATCGGCCATCGCTGACTTAGTCATATAGTGTTCCAATTTGTCACTCTTCCTGAGATGATAGTTCTGTTCCATATCCATCAAATGCATCTCAATCGTAGGAATGTACTGTGACTCTATCTTACAACCATCCATTCCATCCTCGCCATAAATATATTGAATGACAGAATTTTTGGCATTTCTCACAGTATTGTCATAATATACTTTCACGTCCTCCATAGCCTTGATCAATCTTCTCTCAATATATCCTGTCTCTGATGTCTTCACTGCCGTGTCAATCAGACCCTCGCGACCACCCATAGCATGAAAGAACACCTCCTGGGGTGAAAGACCGTCTATGAAACTATTCTCCACAAATCCACGAGCGTCAGGACCATCATCATACTTAGTGAAATGAGGCAGAGTACGATCAGTAAATCCATAACTAATACGCTTGCCATCTACATTCTGTTGACCTACACATGCGATGATCTGTGCCACATTGGTCTCCTTGCCCTTTGAACCACATTTTACCATATTAATCATCCTATTCGTTTTTTCATCAATCTGTGATAGACCAATCTTACCTACCTGGTTTGTTGTCTCATTGAGGATTCCAATTAATTCCCTTTCAGTAAAATCTGCATTGTTGAAAATACTATTATTCTCAATTACCTTTCTTCTCACATCATCTAGCTGAGCATATGCCTTTGCCTTCATCTCTTTAATCTTATTCTTGAGATTCAAGTCTGTCTGAGCATCTGTGATAAGATCACTGATACCAACACTGAACCCTGCTGATAGCAACCATCTACACATTAGTCGCTGAGTATTATCTAGAAACTTACTCACTTCAAATGGACCATAATCGTGGAAGATTACAGGGATCAACCCAGATGTCATTCCATGAAACACTGTCTTGTCAAGTGACCCACTTTCTAGTTTACTATTCTTGATCACGAATTTCTCATCTGCCTTATTCTTCCTACTAATGTTCAAAGCAGGTGGCAAAATCTGCGAATATGCTTCTTTGCCACTGTAAATGAAATTCTTATCAGGTTTGCTAAGCTTTCCTGAGAAATAACTATTGACCATCTGCAAATTAGCCATAGTCTTGTCCTTAATCTCAGTATGATCCTTTGTCAAACGAAATGACCCTAGAAGTGTGTCCTGTACAACCTCAATGATCGGCTTACCGTCCCTTGGTGCTAGAATCATATATGGAACCGCTGCGATATCCATCAACTCACTCATCGTCTGGATATTCTGCGGACAATGTAAATTCATCTCATCTCCATCAAAATCTGCGTTATATGGTGGTGTATCCAAGACATTGAGCCTGAATGTCTGATAAGGCATTACAATTACCCTGTGACACATCATACTCATCTTATGGAGGGATGGCTGACGGTTAAAGAGAATATAATCGCCGTCAGAAAGATGTCTGTGAACTACATCACCTGTCTTCAAATCCTTCACAATCTTCTCTATCTCATTCTGAGCATACTTGAGATTAATTGTGACTGAATCTGATTGTTTTTTCACGTATTTAGCGCCTGGCCACACATCTGGGCCATTCCTAATGAGTTTTCTTAGATTCTCAATGTTAAATTTATTCACGACTTCAGGAAACGTAATGTTAATGGCAATCTTAATGGGAACTCCAAGCTCGTCTATTGAAATATATGGATCTGGTGTAATGACAGTTCTAGCTGATTGATCAACACGTTTGCCATTCAAATTTCCTCTGATACGACCCTCCTTCTTCTTCATGCGATCTGACACAGACTTTAGTTTGCGTCCATTGCGTTGCTGTGATGGCGCCAATCCAGATATTTGATTGTCTAGAAGCGTAAATACATGATATTGTAATACCAATGTGATGAGACGAATGGTTTCATCTGATGACCCTTTTTTGATACGATCCAAGATATTGTTGTTGGTCTTGATGATTTCGCTTAATTTATGGGTGAGATCGTCTTCTCGCCTTTGCCCATTCTCTTCAATGATACTGGGGCGAACAGCCGGAGGCGGAACAGGAAGAACAGTTGATATCATCCATTCAGGTCTGTTCCATTGAGGATTAAATCCCATAATTTCCATCTCTTCTTCGGAAATTCTTTTGAAGATGCGGAGAACGTCTTCTGCCGAGAATTCTAATGATGTTTTAGTATCCTCTCCGTCTACCTTGTCCTTCCACTCTGCAACAATCTTCATTGGACCATCCTTATTGTATTTATTTGGCTGTTTGGCATTACAACCAATTGATCCATCATCCCCACAGCATTTGATTTTATTCGTAGTATTACATAACTTGAAATAAGCATTCCATTTCATCTGATTATCCTTCATCGCCATGATCCTCTGAATGTCTGCTTTGAGGTCAGGATGGGTACATTGAGGCGATACAAGAATCTTAGAACATCTGTAACACACGCAACGGAGAATTTTTCTGGTGATGTCAAAGAACATAGCGTGAAACACTGGTTTGGCTAATACAATATGACCGAAATGTCCGGGACAGAAAATGTTTTTTTGTTCACAAGTGCTACATACCTTGTTATGCTCGAGGACACCCATTCTGGAATCAAATAGACCGCCGACGACGGGTTCGTTACCAGTGTAGGTGTCTGTCCTGTTTACCTCTACAGCAGACCTAGTTATGATTTCTTCAGGACCAAGGACACTGAATTGGATACCTTTTACATCTTGGATATCGACCTTCTGGTCTGTGTATGATAATTCTGGATATATAGACATATCTCTTAATTATATAGTTAGTTTTAAATAACTTATATCTATATCATTTTTTTATTTATTGAGTTGTAGACATTATCTGAAATTAAATATATAAATAATTTGTAGATAATACTTATTATGAGTGAAACCCAATATAACAACTTGATAAATATCATAACAAATTATCCTCAAATGCCTGTTAGTCAAGTTTTTAACGCAGAAATGTCTGAAGCTAACATAATGGCTGCACTCTTTTCCAATACATTTACTGTCGGTGAAGGTGTGTCTGGATATTTCTTGAAGTATAAATACACTGACGTATACAGTGATCTTGAATCAAGGGTATTATATTATAATAATGATATGGTGAAACTTGGGAAAAAGAGATATGATGACTATGTGATACCTGCTATTTATTGTGATCCCGATCTGAGAGGTAGTAAAGAAGAAAATTCAACTTGTAAAGCTATACGCGAAAGAAGGATGGATCAACCAAATAGAATTGAGATTGGTCCTTCCAAAAATAGAAGCATTGTTGATCTTGATATATCATATTATAATTCTCAGAATATCATCAAATACTATTTCTTGATGGATCTTTTGTCTGAGTTTTACGGATCATTGGCGAAAAACAGAGCTACCAATAAGATCACCATACGATCGCGTTATACCATTGTTAATGGTGAATGGACTATTGTTCCCACAAATGAAATATTTACATTTGACATTCAGTTTGGTTATGATACTATGGCTGGGGTATCAAGATATATGATCGTTAACGCACAAGGAGAAGACATCACTACTGTGATAGATATGTGTAATGTGTTTTCCAAAGATATTATGAAACATTTGAATTATCTGAATAAAGAAGACATCACACGAGGTAACAAAGAATATTTGCAGAATGTTCAAGCTTTCTATAAATTTTGTCGTCTGAAGACTATATATTATACGTTGGCTTGCGCAGCAGAAGTGAACAAGTCTGTCAATAATTTCATTAACTTGAAACTAGCATACTGTTTCTTGAATTTGAAGAATAATATTCCAATGAAATCTATTGACTCTCAGAGCATTGTAGTGGCGAATCAGATGACTATCGCTACTGATAAATTACAAGATTACAATATGAATATTCATAAAAAGAATGATGTGGTGAAGAAAAATCAAAAGATTAGAAGGACATATGAAAATAATTATGCGAAAATAATCATGTACGTTGCCATATTGATTTCAATTATCTTTGTTATTAGCGCGTTAGTGATATATTACTTTAGTGATCAGAATACTTCTGATAATTTCATAGCGATAGCTATCATATTACTTACAATGACTATATATTCCATAATGCATGTTTTCGTAAAGATGAATACAATAGAGAGATTTGAAACGACGATGAGGACTGCTAACATAAGAAAGTTTCCTATTACTCCTGCTACAAGTAATAAATATCAGGGTGTCGGTTCAAAGGGAGATAAAGTTAGTATACAGATTAAAGGATCGTCGTCTATGAAACTTAATGATCAATTTAGATTGTTTGATGGTAATATAGATACTATATGGGAAGGTAAATCAGATGGTTATGATCAAAAAGCGATTATTAATTATTCAATGACACATACAGCATTTAATGGGAGATCAGCAACATTCCAATATAATGGAACTATTAATCAATATATGGCACTAAAAAATCAATATAAAAACGATAATGCTGGAAATGTTTTCAATTTTACATATATAGATTTAGAATCTTACAGAATATTTGCTGGTGATTTCATTATGATAGATGTGGGAGAGAAACTAAGTGTTGTGGGTTACGGCTTTAAGTTCTTAAGCTTAGATAATGGCCCCATGGATTTTCAACTTTTTGCCACTAATGATGCTACACTTTACTCTTCAAACAGTATTGTGCCATCTTCTTGGAATAAGTTAGATTCAGTAACAAACGCTTCTTACAAAAACGATGGCGAAATGTTTTTTTCTTATGCTAATTATGAATTGAGCGGTCAAACTAGTGAACTTCCTATTGAAATATCAGTTCCATCTGTTAAGATTGGTGATTCTAAAGATTTTTATTTTAGCATGCCTTATAAAAATGAACCATATTCGTTCCAGATATTAAACGATACAGAATTTGACATTTTGGTCGCTGGGGGCGGTGGTAGTGGTGGTACAAGAAATGGTGGAGGAGGCGGGGCAGGAGCTTGTATTTATTCTAAAAAACATATTTTAAAACGTGGATATTACGAGGTTACAATAGGCAAAGGTGGTGAAGCAATTAGTTCAGGACCCTCTCGTAATGGAAATAACGGTGGAGATACTATAATAAGAAATAAAGACACCAATGAAATTATCTTTTTGGCAAAGGGTGGTGGGGGTGGTGGCGGAGGCATGACAGGTGATGGTATCGCTGGTAATTCTGGTGGCAGTGGAGGGGGGTCATCTGTTGATAAAGCGACTAAAACTATATCTCCTGTGTTAACATCGAGTATCCCAACTGGTAAATATGGATACGAAGGGGGGTATGGAAACTATGGAGAATATAATGTGAACGGTATACCTGGTTCAGGTGGTGGTGGTGGTGGTGCTGGTGGTCCTGGTAAAAATGCAGTGGTTAAATCTTTTGGCACAGGCATAACAAATATAGGCGGGGATGGTGGTGCTGGACTACAGATAGATATAACAGGGTCAAATATATTTTATTGTGCTGGTGGTGGAGGAGGTATACCTCAATTGACAGCTAGTACAAATATTAGAGCAGGTAAGGGTGGTAGTGGTGTTGGTGGTGATGGTTACAATTTTGCTGCAAATTATAGAATGAGTGTATATGTTACAAGTAAGATTAAGCTTAAAACATATGGATATATGAATAATTATAGTAGAATTATGTGGGATAGTGATCAACTTGGTTGTAATTCCTATGGATATGTGGATGTTATTGAATCTACAGATTCTCTTCATGATATAGGTTATTTTTACTCACAATGTGATCAAGGGACACTTAAAAATCCAGGAAAGGTATTGAAGAAGAATAGTAAATCCCCATTACAAGCAGGGGATGAAGTATACGTATTTAGTAGTTTTAAAAATTTAGGTAATCCAATTGGGATAGGATGTGGTGGCGGAGGAGGAGGGACAGCAAGAGGAGCTGATATATACGAAGACACCGACGGTGATAATTCTACTTATAATGGTCATTCTCAAGCCGGTGGCGATGGGATTGTCATTCTTAGATGTAGCAACTCAAGTAAGGAATATAGATCAATTAATGAATACAGATATTACGCATTAAATGTTACAAAATTAGTTAACAACTCTGCAAAAACTTTACAATTATCAGAAATTGAACTATATGGTGGAAATAAGGCTGACATGTCTCCATTAGAGACATCTGTTGATGTTTACAATAGTCTGATCAATCCGAGGGCTGAAATCACAGCCGAAGTCCAAACTGCCATTGATAGTGCTAAAGCAAAACTTCAAGAAAAGATAGATATAGAAAAAGCTAATGCTGCTGCTATCAAGTCTCTACAAGATCAATTAGCTAACAGTAGTGGCGGTTCCAACTATATGAACAGTGAATTAGAAAGAATACGCCAAGAAACAATAGCAAAACAATTAGAAGCAACGCAAGCACAAGGTAGAATTGATGCTGCTGAAACTGCTAGAGCACGTGATGAACTTCTAGCAAATGAACAAAAACTATTAAAAGAACAAATAATCGCACAACAGCAAATATTACAAGATCAAATAGATAAATTGACCAGTAATTTTCAAACATTGAAAAATCTAGAAAGTCAAATAAATAACCCTGTATATGGAAGCAACTTGTTGAATAAGTTACAAGAAGAATTAGCAGCCGCCAATATAGCAAAAGTACAAGCTGAAAATCGCCTCACTATATCTAAAGCACAGGAAGCAGCAGATAAATTACTTATAGATCAAGAAAAAGCCATCAATAACGAATATTCTATTCAATTGTCTAGATACATCCTTGACCTTACACAGGCCAGAAAACGAAAAGACGATGCTTTTGCTGCAAAAGAACTATTAAGAGCTTCTTATTCTACTGCTACAGTGGTTCAACAACAAGTAGTTGACGCAGAACTTGAAGCAGCAACAGCCGAAGAACGCAGACAAAATCAACTTTATCTCACGAATCAAGCAAGACTCGCGGCGGAAGCTAAACAAAGGTTGGTAGATGTCAGAAAACAAGCTCTTGAATTGCTCGCAACTCAACTCGCTAATGTCATAGCAGATTACAATACCACTGAAAATAATATATTATTAGCCATGCCACAAAACGAACAAATCCAATACAATATAGATAACGCCGCCGTATATACTTCAAACTATCTTGTCAATTCTTCAAATCAATACACAGAGCTAGAAAGCGGTAGAAATGCTACAATATCAGCTTTACAATTAGATATATCAAATATTCAACGCGATGTTGCTATCAAGATGGAAGAAATCAAAGTTAGTATTCGTAATGCTGTTCAAGATCGCGCAGCATCTGAAGATATCCAAAAAAATCTTACGAAACTGGCAATGGAATTGGCCAATTACATGATTGAGAAGCAAAACTATAAATATGGTACAAACGTATTATCTATCACAACAACATCAGAAGACATAAAAACTAAGATGTCTGTTAATATTCAAAATACTATGACTCAAATTGCCAATAACATCGTTTTGACAGGTGTAAAAAGAGAATTGGTAGAAATGTCAACCGAAAACAGTGGAAGTGTAATTGCTGCCGAACGATCTCGGGGCGACGTAGAAGAATTGAGAAGAGATAACCGCATAACAGTAGCGACATGTAAATTTATCCTTAATTTGTTTGTATTGTCAATGATTCTCTTGATGATACAACAGAAATTTTCATTAAATAGTCTAATGTCTATGATAGTGATAATTTATATAGTTTTGTTCATTTTCTATATAGTCGAAGTCATACAGATAGTACGTACGAGGTCTTTTCAGAAGTACTGGCAAAAACCAGGACAGCGTCAATTCTTGTAAGATTAATTATGTATTTATGATATAGAATGAACAAGGTTACGAAAGGTAATTTGTACCAAAATATTTTGGGAGCATATAATATTATACCATCGGGTTATGCGATCAAATACTTAACACCTGAACTTAATGAGGCTTCTTTAATGAATGTGATATTCTCAAAATTCGCATCGGACACTCTGTACAATGCTGATAATGCGTTATACATTGATTACATCATCAAAAGCAAATATGTGGCGTCTTATGATATGGAATATCTGATAGCAAATACACATTACTATGAAGATGGTATGAGTTTGACTGATAAAAGAGATAAGGCTAAATCTAACCCTGCTACAAATGCTGATATATGTGATTTTGATATATCATCTTATGCTTCTGCTCATATTAGTTCTTATTTGTTTTACTTAGATATCATAAGTGAAATATATGGGTTGGCATATGACTTGAAGAAAGCTAAACAGAGTATCATTGCTAACCAGATGACATTAAAATGTCGTTATTATTATTCTGCTGATAATCAGTTGCTATATACTCTGAATAATACTGGTTATTTCAATATTACTCTGGGTATCACTAGGGAAGGCATAAACAATCAGGTAACAAATGTTGAGGTATTAAGTCCACAACCTGTTCAGGCTATATTCAATAAGTTCAATGAAGATATTAAAAATCATCTCACATTTTTACATGGCAATGATGTCATGTATGCTGATGCCAAGTATTTATTGGAGGTGAAATATTTTTATATGACATGTCGTTTGAAATTAATGTATTTTATTGCTAATTCATTGCGTATTTTGACGTCTAAGGAAATCACAACTGCTTCATCAAATTCAATTGTCACAGCATATATTACACAATATATTTTACCGGTGTTTATCAACTATAAGACAAAAGCATTGTTGTTGGAGACAGATACGTCTTCGTCTAAGAAAAACGTAGAATTTGCGAATACAGTCCTAGATACTACGAATAAACTCAAAAAAATAAATGACAAAATTGCCAAAGGTAGAAACAAGCTCGTGAAAAATCAGAAGACCAGAAACGCACTTCAACAATATATTGATAAGAAAAAAATCATTAATGTCCTTGCGTATGTAATATTAATATTTGTAATTATAGTCTCTATTATACTGGTGACAACCAATATCGGAGGTAATTCAAAGGCAACTTTATCAGCTATATTGACAGCTGTTGTGATATTAGCATACGTGATAGTATTTTCGCTCACACGAGCAATAGAGAAATTTGAAGTGCCTATAATTGGTGGTTTTACAAAATATCCACGTCATTCTGCTGTTTCCAATATAGGTGTATTTGATCCTTACACTGTGATACGAATGTTGGGATCAAGTAGTTTGAATGATGACAAAAGTTTTTGGAAAGCATTTGATGGTAACGATTCAACAGCATGGAATAGTGCCCAGGGGACATATGGTATGGGTAACGCAATTAACACAATTCGCACAGACTATGCTGGTGAATATTTAATGATAGATTTTGGGGAATTTATTGTCCTAGATAATTTTGACCTTAAGTTTGGTGTAGAAGGAAAGGGGCCAAAATCTTTTAGAATATATGGAGCACGATTACCAGATGCATGGGGTGATGTAAATAACATTGATTGGAAAATATTGTCAGATCAAACAGATGTGGAGTATGAGAATGCGATGTCCAAAAACTTCAAAGCTACAATTGAAAACACTGTTTGCCCAGACTTTGTTGCGTATGAAAAAGAATTGGAAAAACTTGTATATAATTCTATAGTCGTCTTTTTAGGTTCACATAAAACACCAGGTGATATCGCTACAGCATGGATGAATTCTGGATATTATAAAAAAAGTTTCAAAGAAAAAGACACCTTTGCAAATAATACCGGTCGGGTTCCAGCAAATAAATTGAATGATTTGAAAAAAAAATATAATCTTGAGAATGAAGTAAATTGGGATTGTTATGAAGTTCAAAAACAAACACAAGATAGACAATCTAATAGGTTCTTTATGATTGTTGTCAATAAATTATCAGGTAATCAAGATAATGTTAACATATCAGCTTTAGAATTAAATGGAAGGGAACCAAGTGTTATATCCATATCATCCACAATTAAATATGGTGGTGGTACTCATGAAAATAGAGGCGAATATGATCAATATAGTGGAGAATACGACATTACTCCGATAAAATTACCATTTGATTATGATGCTTCAAAGGTAATTGACCTTGTATTATCAGGTGCATATTGGAAAATTGGTAGTAATCATTCATCTTATCCAGTAACTAGTATGAAAATAAAATTGAACATACTTGGAAAAGTTATTGATGTTACAACTAGTAGTGGTTCAACCGTACATCCTGGTAATCCTGGAATGGCATCTGTGTTTTCTTCAATTCAGAAACAATTGTCTTCAACTGAAGATAATCTAACTGGAATAATTTCTTATAAAGGTGCTTTATGGAGTATTAAGTGTGATTTTACAATGAGATACATTCCGTGTGTTCGCAAATCAGAGACAAAGAAAATAATACTTGCTGCAATCGCCAACGTTGGCGCTATTGACAAGGAAGCATTGGCAAAAGCTATGCTTGATCAAGCTAATGCTGATTATAACAAAGCTCTTGCTGATATAACGAAAGCTAATAACGAATTTAATATTGCCAAGGCCAATCTTCAAAAAGCTATTGATGACCAGCAAGCAAAATTGGCATTAGAAAATGCGGAATTCCAACAACAACTTGCTACCGCTAATGAAGCCAAAGCATCAGCTGAACGCGACGCCGCACAAAAACTAGCTGATGCTACCGCGAAAGAAGCTGACGCTGAAAGAGAGCGTCTCCGTCTTATCGGTGAAACTGATGCTAAAACCACTGCTCAACAACGAGTCACAGAACTTACAGCTCTCAATAATAATGCTATGGATGCTTTTAAGACTTACATGACAGCAACAGAACAAACTCAATACGCTCAAGCAAAAAGTGAAAATGCTAATCTAGCATATAAAATTGCTTTTGATACATCAACACGAGCTATCGCTTCAGCACAAGCAGAAGCTGAAGCAAGTAATGCTAAATCAATTAGTGGTTATGCTGAAATAGTTGCCAGAAAGAAGGCAGCTGAAGAAGCAACAGCTAAGGCCAATGCTGATCATGCTCAATCTGTTAAAAATCACGCTTTTAATGAACAATTGATAAATCAATTAGTAAATATAGAAAGAAAAGGTTTACAAGACCAAATCGCTTATCAAATAGAACAACTAAGACTAGCAAATGAAGCATCTACCCTGGCTGAAGAAGAATTACGTGTAGTTCAAAACCAAGCGACTCTATTAGTCGGACAAATGAATACTCAATATGGTTTCAATTCCAGTAACATAGATCAGACTACAGTAGATCTCAGACTACAACTGATACAGGAACAAAAGCGTAAAGCGGATGCTGATGCAGAATATGCCCAACAGCAAATAGAAGAACTTAGACAAAAAGACTTAGAAGCCACAGCAAATACTGCTATTGATGAAAATAATAGGCTTATTGCTGAAAAAAATAACTCTATCAGCTTTTACAGTGCTGAACTTGTTAAAAGTCAGGAAAGACTTAGATTGCTTCAGGAAAGAAAGATTCAATTACAAGGACAATTAAGAATCAAACTTGAAACAATTGGTGCTACAGCACAAATCGCTGATGCTGACAACAGATTAGCTGAGATGGAAGCCAGAACACGAGAAAAGATTAATGAACTAGGTATTGAAAAGGCCCAATTGATAATTGTTTACACAAACAGAGTGTTACAAAGCGAAATAGCAGCCAAAGATGCACTAGAAGCTAGAAGTAATAAGGAAAATCTAATGAAAGAATTAGAATCACGAACAAATACTAAACAGCAATATCAGGAAGAAATCGCAAATTCTAAAAATGCTATTGAAGACTACAATATTTTTGAAATACTAAGCGACGTAGATGTTCATGTATTATATTCTCTCAACGACAATATAAATTCAATCAACAATGCGACAGTTATACCGCGACTGAAGCGCGAGCACCAATATTACGATCAATATAACCAGGCAATGAAAAACTATTCTTTCATCACCGATAGTGATAAAAATATAAAAACGATTGATGGAAAAGCATTAGACGATGGGACACTTTTCCTTATACAATTAGCACTTATAATAGCTATATGTTGTATTGTTTATCATATCGCATCGCCTTATGTAGCGGTTTTCACAAGCATAGGTTTATTCGCAGTCATCGTCGTGATATACTATATAAATGTTTTGAGTAATGTACGCACCAAGGCCGAAAACTATTACTGGCATAAACCCGAAAATTCTAGTGACACATAGGTTGGCTTATTATTCAAAGAGTATCACTTACATTTATTTTTTTTAATTTCATATCATTATACTATGAATTCGTCATTTTTGTTTGAAGGAGAGTACATATCATGAATAATCTTTCAACATTTTGAATGTTTATAAAAAATAATAAATTTCAACAGATATGTACTCTCCGTTCCTTAAGTCCCATGTTATTGTTAGGGATATTATTGAAGGAACAGAGAGTACATATCTGTTCATATTCTTTTTATATTATTGACTTTCTGAAAAATTCTGAAAAATAGTCTGATATGTACTCTCCTTCAATAATTGTATGAATATGAATTAAGAATTATACTTATTGATATTTTGTTTATATACATCCTTTTGCGAGACAACCTCCTCTTTTATGATCTTCTCCTCATA
>Ga0222713_10001282_pt1 | contig 28498 bp, 26 predicted proteins | sample C33_649DmetaG_FD_165061 | JGI IMG/M metagenome (GOLD analysis project Ga0222713, IMG submission 165061) | Estuarine water microbial communities from San Francisco Bay, California, United States - C33_649D | ecosystem: Environmental > Aquatic > Marine > Unclassified | place: USA: California... | reverse complement strand
GTTTTCCGCATAAATTCCGGGCACGCGCAAAATGCTCACCCGAACTCCGCTGCGCGCCCCCCATTCGCGCAAACGGCGTTCTGCATCGGCACGGCGCAAGGCACGTTCGGTGCCCGGCCGCAGCGGACTGGTTTCGTCAATCAACGCGCCGCCGCAGTCTCCATAGACGCCACTGGTGCTGATGTAGATGAAATGCTGTGGTAGACTCCCGCCCCGTCCCAGCGCCGCGATCAGGTGCGCAGTGCGGGTGTCCACGATACCCGCCTGGGGTGGTGGCGCCAGATGTACAACATCATGCGCAAGACCGTGCAGTACGGACAGCGTATCGGGCAGGTCCAGGTCGCCGGTAAGCGGGACGACCCCGTGACTGCGCAACCCGGCAATGCGCTCCGAGTTGTGTGTCAGCGCGTAAATGCGGTAACGCGACTGCAACAGCTTCACGACACGCAGCCCCACATCACCGCAACCTATGATCAACAGGCGTTTCATATTTTGATGTATTTTAACGCAGCCCCGGCATCCTGATTTCCCGAACAATCTCCATGTCACGCCAAGTCACCATCCAGCCCAGTGGTCACGTTTTCCAGGTCCATGACCGGGAAACCGTGCTGGAAGCCGCGTTGCGCGAAGGATTCCTGCTTCCCTACGGTTGTCGCAACGGAGCCTGCGGCTCGTGCAAAGGCAAAGTCATTTCCGGGACGGTCGAACACGGTAAATCCCAGGAAAACGTGCTTACCCCAACGGAACGGGAAACCGGGATGGCCCTGTTCTGTCAGGCTGCGCCGCTTTCCGACCTGGTAATCGAATGCCGGGAAATCGGAGCCGCGAAGGACATCCCCGTCAAAACGCTGCCCTGCCGGGTGCAGACTCTGGAACGGGTGGCACCGGACGTGATGCGCATCCGTCTGCGACTGCCTGCCGCTGAACGGCTGCAGTTTCTCGCCGGACAGTACATCGACATCCTGCTCAAGGACGGCACGCGGCGCAGTCTGTCGATGGCCAACCCGCCCCACGACGACGCCCTGCTCGAACTCCATCTGCGCAATTATGGCGGCCCGTTCAGCACCCATGTATTCACGGGCATGAAGGAAAAAGACATCCTGCGGTTTGAAGGTCCCTTGGGCACTTTTTTCCTGCGCGAGGACAGCGACAAGCCGGTAATCCTGGTCGCCGGAGGTACTGGCTTTGCGCCGATCAAGGCCATCATCGAGCATGCAATCCACAACGGCATCAAGCGACCGATGAAGTTGTATCGCGGTGCCCGCCAGCATGCCGATCTCTACCTGAACGAACTCCCGGAGAGCTGGGAGAGGGAACATGGCGTCAACTATGTTCCGGTGCTCTCGGATGAACCCGCCGGCAGCAGCTGGTCCGGGCGACGTGGCCTGGTACACCAGGCCGTGATGGAAGAAGTTCCGGATCTTTCGGGGTACGAGGTCTACGTCTGCGGCGCCCCGGCAATGGTCGAGGCGGCGCGCCGCGATTTCCGCGAACGCTGCGGATTGCCGGAATCGTCGTTTTATGCCGATGCGTTCACGCCGGCCCCGGCGCAGGGCGGCTGAACCCGCCTACGACCGCTTCCTGTCCGCGCGTTCTGCGCCGGCCTGACCAAGCCGGGCTATTGCCAGCTCCAGGCTCGCGCGGTAATGCCTGCGCGCTTCGTCGGCTCGTCCGAGCTGGTCATGCAGTTTCGCCAGTTCGTACTCTGCTGAATAGGAAGGCTCCACCGACAGGCTGGCCTCCAGATAGCTCTGTGCCTTGCCCCACAATTTCTGGCTGGCGCAAAGCTTCCCCAGAGCCAGCAATAATGTCGCGTCAGCACGATGGGACTGCAGCCAGCGCTCGGCGTTTTCGATTTGCCTGCGGGCATCAGCCGCGCAGCATTCACCGTACAGCGCAACCAGCGAATCGTCCCACTCGGTTTCGAGGCTGCGCTCAATGATGGTTTGCGCTTCATCGCAGCGACCCAGCGCATGAAATGCATCAGCAGCGGCACCGGCCACGCTACCCGTCCGGCGATAACGTTCGGGGATGCGCTTCCAGAGCGCGGTCAAGCCGGCATCATCTCCGGCCTTTCGTTCGATCAGCCGCCGCCAGGCGTGGCTGCGCTCGGTGTCCGCCTGCTCTGACCCGAAAACCCCGCGTTTCTCCAGTTGATCAATCAGCGTCGGCACTGCATCCCATTGTCCGCTGCGTTGCCGGGCCCTGAGCTCGAGGCGCAGGGCGGCAGTGTGCTTTTTCGGCAACTGGTCGAGTACTGCCAAAGCCTCATCTTCCCGGCGGTCATCCAGCAGCAATTGCGCCTTGGTGATCACCCGCGCGGGATCGGGCGCGTCCGTTTCCGCGGCCGGCTGTTCCAGATAACCATCCCGGCGTTCAGGTGCACGCAGCTCATGCGCGGCCCTGGCTGCAATCACCGCACCAAGCTCCGCAGATTCGCCAAGGACAACAGCGCGGTTGACCGTCTTCTCGGCCCTGGCGTAGCGACCTGCGAAAAAATCCTGCAACCCTTCCACCAGCAGGGTACGGGCGGATTCGCGCCTTCGTCTCGCCCGAAACTGCGCGACACGTCCCGGCAACTCGATGGTAGTGACCAGCAGCCTCACCAGCAGATAAACCAGCAGGAATCCCAGCACCAGCAGCACCAGCGTGAAATTGAGTGAAAGTTCGACGCGATGCCCGGGCAGTACGATCAGGACGTATCCGTCGTTGAGCCGCGCCAGCAGCGTCAGCCCAGTCGCCAGCGCCGCCAGCACAAGAATGCGAATCAGCCACCGCATCAGGTCAGAACCCTCTCGGACGCTTGAAAAATCAGATTAGGGCTACGCAAACCCATCAGGCCCGCGGTTTTGCACGCGGCAGCCGCAAGGTCCGCAGCGCCTCCAGTGTTTCAGCGATATCCGGAACCTCCAGTCTGATCCGCGCCGACTTCAGTTTCCGCAAAGTCTCCGCGGCAGCGCCCACTGAACTGTCACGCATGTCGTAGTGGCGCTCCAAGGCATCGATTGCCGCCTGGATATCCGTCTGGTAACCCTTTTCGTCGCGAACCAGCAATGCAACGCGCGCCGACAATAAACGCAGTTTCTGGTTTTCGCGCAGGAAAAAAGCCTGTTCAGGTGCAAGCAGCATGGCGTCAACCGGTCCGCTTCGCTGCACCCGGACCAATTGCCGCATCTCATTCCACGCTTCGCGCAGCATGCGCTCCCACGCCGGGATTTCGGCTGCAGATGCCGACGGGGATTTGTCGGCCTCGGGGCGAACGCGGGCATCCATTGCCAATTGCAGCTTGTCGATCTTCGAGATGAGATCGTCAATTCTGACGCTGATGCCCTGCACGTCGACCAACGGCAACGCTTTCAGCTTTTCGATATCGCGCGCCAGCACCTTGCGCAGAGTGGCGTAGCGCGGCTGATCCATGCGCTGCAACCGGGATTCCGCGCCCTCGAGCCCGATCAGGGCGGCACGCACGTTCCCGGCCACCTGCAGCTGCTGGCTGGCCAGCAGGACTGATTGTTCGATGTCGGCCAGTGACCACTCATCGCGACTGCGCGCAAATTCCTGCTGCAGGGTTTCCAGTACCGCCTGCTGGTTTTGCGATTCTGCAAGCCGGTTCTCCAGCATGCCCAGCTTGACCTCTGCGTCACGCAACGCAGCAGCTGTTTGTGCGGCACGGGTTCCCGCCTCGCGGTTGCGCGCTTCCATATCGGCAAGGCGTCGCGCCAGTTCACCACGCAGCGATGCGTCGGCGCCGCGGTCCTGATACCACTGGTAGACACTGAACCCTGCGGAGGCCAAGGCCAGAATCAAGGCCAGCGCCGGCACGGCCATGCTGCTTCCAGAGGCGGGCCGTGCGGTGCCGGTCGCCGATTCCGCAGCCGCACTTGCACCCGGGGGATTGATTTCGTTCTGTTGGCCGCTGTCACTCATGGTCTGGAGAATATCACGCGATCCGCATCCCTAATCCGGTGATGCCAGTTGCTGCCGCAGCCCCGCCATCAGGCCTTCGTCGCCGGGCGCGGTCTCTGCCACACGCGTACAACCCAGCTCGCGAGCCGCTTCCGCGATTCGCGAATGCGGCACCAGCAGCAGGGTTCGCCGCAACCACGACTGCCCAAGCTTGCCCAGCATCTCGAACAGGTTGCGCAGTCCTTCGCTGCTGGTCACTGTGACGGCATGAACCTCCCCGCGCGCCCATGCGCGCAGCAGTGGCGCCGCGTCCGCGCGGGGGCGCGCGCGACGGTAACACTCCACATACTCCACTTTCGCACCACGGGCTGCCAGCGTGTCAGCCAGCAGTTCACGCCCGCCATCGCCCCGGAAAATGACGATGCGCTTGCCCGCCACCGTCTGCAGTTGCGGCAGCTCGAGCAGGCCTTCGCTGTCGTAATTGCGCTGGGGCGAGATGATCTCGCTGATGCCGAAACGCCTGAGTTCCTTGACACTGCCCTTGCCGACAGCGGCGGCGAGCAATCCTGCAGGCCACGGGCGACGCGCCGTAATCTGGTTCAGCGCCTTCGCCACGGCATTGGGGCTGATGAACACCGCAAGGTCGAAAGTGTCGAGCCGCTCTATGACCTCAATCAATGGCTTCAGGTCTGCGACTTCCAGTATTTCAAGAACCGGGAAAAGAATGGGGTTGCCGCCGTCGCCGCGTATCATGTCTGCGAGCGCGTCTGCTTGGTGCGCTGGCCGCGTGACCACGATGCCGCGCCCGGCCAGCGGGCCGGCAGCTCCGGTCATGGCTGCGCAGCCAGCGCGGCCAGAATAGCCCCGGCACCGCGGTCTTTAAGTTCTGCGGCGAGCGCAAGCCCCAGTGCTTCGGCGTCGTTGACCGGGCCCGAAACCTCGCTCCGGACCACGCGCGAACCATCGGGCGCTCCGACCAGGCCGCGCAAACGCAGCGATCCACCGCTTATTTCCGCAAAGCCGGCCAGCGGCACGTTGCAACTGCCCGCCAGCGCCCGGGAAAATGCACGCTCCGCTTGCACACACCGGGTGGTCGGCTCATGCCGCAAGGGCGCCAGTATTTCCAGCAGATCACTGCGCCCGGTCCGGCACTCAATACCCAGCGCCCCCTGGCCGACTGCGGGCAGGCACTGTTCCGGGGTCAGCAGCGCAGATATTCGCTCTGCCAGTCCCAGCCGCTTGAGTCCTGCCGCTGCCAGTATGATCGCTCCATACTGTCCTTCATCCAGCTTGCGCAGGCGTGTTTGCACATTGCCGCGCAGGGGATCTATGCCCAGCCGGGGATAATTTGCGCGCAACTGGCTTTCGCGACGCAAGCTGGAAGTACCGACCCGGGTACCTGCAGGCAACCGGTCAAGGTCGGGCCAGGCGTTGGCCACAAAAGCGTCCCGGGGATCCGCGCGCTCGAGTATTGCGGCAAGCACATAGCCCTCGGGCAAGTGCATCGGCACGTCCTTCATCGAGTGCACGGCGATATCCGCGCGACCGTCAGCCAGGGCCTCTTCCAGCTCCTTGACGAACAGTCCTTTGCCGCCGATTTTTGCCAGCGAACTGCCGAGATTGCGGTCGCCTTCCGTGGTCATGCCCAGGATCGATACCTCCAGCCCCGGATATAATCGCTGCAGCTCTGATTGCACATGACGTGCCTGCCACAGCGCCAGCGCGGATTCGCGGCTGGCAATCACCACAGAACCTTCACGGCGCCGTCTATTTTTATCTAACATTATGATTTTATTACGATTTTCAAGGTTTTGCTGCCTGTCGATTGTAGCATGCGGCCTGCTCACAGCGGTACCCGCAGCAGCACAACTGCGACCGGTGGATGATCTTCGGCGCATTGCCGCCGCGGCGCGCGCGCAACGCGCCCCGGTGTTGATCGCCTTCATGCAGCAGACCTGTCCGTACTGCAAGGTGGCGCGACGCGACTATCTGCTGCCTTTGCAAAATGACCCGCGCTGGCGCGGCCGCGTACTGATCCGGGAAATCGATGTGGACCGGGAAACACGCATGCAAGACTTCAGCGGGGCAGTCACGTCTCACCGTGATTTCGCCCGCTCCCAGGGGGTACGTACGGTTCCTACACTGATCGCCTATGATGCCGATGGCAACGCCGTCGCACCGCCGATAGTCGGCCTGTTGACGGAGGATTTTTACCGGCTCTACATCGAACAGATTCTCGAGGCCGGCCTGATCAAAATGCGCGGCCGCTGAACCGGCGCTATTGGCGGGACAGTTCCCGCACGACATGCTGCTGTCGCCGGCTCACCGGGATGCGCTCCTCGATGCCGGCAAGCACCACCTGCCACGGACCTTCTCCTGCATCGGCACCGGCGCGCTCGAAACCGCGGATGGCCGACCGTGCCACCAGGCAATTACGGTGCACGCGCACGAATGCCGACTCAAACTCCTGTTCCAGCCGGGTCAGCGACTCCTCGATCAGGTATTCGCGCGCCGCAGTGCGCACCGTGACGTATTTAAGCTCGGCGCGCAGAAAAACCACGTCTTCCACCGGGATCAGGTGAACCTTGCCGCGCTCCGCCGCACTGAGACATTTGCGCGGCTCCTGCTGCAACTGGCCCAGGGATTCCAGGCTGGCCGCAGGAATGTTTTTGGCACGCAACAGCGCTTCCTGCAGGCGCGCCGCCCTGATCGGCTTGAGCAGATAGTCGGTCGCATGCAACTCGAAGGCGCGGATGGCGTAGGTGTCATAAGCGGTCGTGAAGATCACCGCCGGCGCCGGATCGAGTTTCTGCAGATGCTGCGCAACCTCAATGCCGTTCATCCCCGGCATTTGCACATCCAGCAGTACGACATCCACCGTCTCGTTTTCGACAAAACGCAATGCTTCGCGGCCACCGGCCGCCTCGCCGGCAACATCCACCGCAATTGCGTTGCCGACGTCGGACAGCAAATCGCGCATCCGGTTGCGCGCCGGAGCTTCGTCATCGACGATCAGTACCCGCAGCCTCGTTGTCACGGTTTGGGCGCTCTCACATAAGGCATCGAGATGCGCACTTCGTAGACATTGTCTCCGACCCGGGCCGTCAATTCTGCCGCCACATCGAAATGCAAAAGCAGCCGCTCGCGAATATTGGACAGCGCCATCTTGTTGCCTGCATGGTGATTGCCTTCGGCACGATAAGGATTGCGCAGCACGGCGTGCAAACGGTCGCGAACGGCATAAATGTTGATGCTGACCACGCCGGGCGTCTCGCTGGGTTCTATGCCATGGTAAACCGCGTTTTCAAGCAGCGGTTGCAGAGCCAGCGGCGGAATCAGCGCATCGGCAGGCATCTTGTCGACATGCCACTCGACCTGCAGACGTTCACCCAGCCGCAACTGCTCCAGCGCCAGATACTGGCGACACAACTCCACTTCCTGGGCGAGAGGCGCCAGTTCACGGTTGTCCGCCATCAGTGCACGAAACAGTCCTGCAAGATCCTCGAGAGCGGTCTCGGCACGTCGCGGCTCCTGACGGACCAGTGACAGCACGGCATTCATGCTGTTGAACAGGAAGTGTGGCCGGATGCGTGCCTGCAGCGCCTGCAGCCGCGCCTCGGCGATCGCCGGCGACAGTGCACGGCCTCGCAGGTCGAAATAGATCAGCAGCATGCCCGTGGTCAGGGCCACGATGAGCAGCAACCGCAGCAGATCCGGCTGGGCCTCCCAAAAAAATTCGCGCGCGACCAGGCACATTGCGCCGGCAAGCACGAGTTCTACCAGCATGACCAGTGCCATTCCCGCCGCATAGGTCATGCGATGCAGTACGTCATTGAGCAGGGCCAGTACGAGCAGGCTGAGCAGCAAAAAAGGTTCGACCAGAACCGCATTGCCCGTAAACTGATTCGGCCATTCACGCACTGCATTCACCTGCAGCATGGCTGCCAGCATTGCGATGCCGTTGCTGATCAGCAGTATCCGCAACAGGATTCCAAGATTGCGGAAGTCCGGCAGGGCGCCGGTGTGGGCATTATGATTTATACTCCGCGCCATGGCAGTTTCATTCTAGCAGGCCCTACCCCCTTCCATGTCGGCGAAAGACAAAACAAAAAGCGGTACAAAACAAAGCGCAACCAAAACCTGGTCGGGCCGCTTCACTGAACCGGTTGATGATCTGGTCAAGCGCTTTACCGCGTCCGTCGGCTTTGACCAGCGGCTCGCGGAATTCGACATCCAGGGATCGCTGGCCCACGCACGCATGCTTCACGCAACGGGAATCCTGACGGCGACAGACCTTGAGGCCATCGAAAAGGGGCTGTCCGGGATCGCCGAGGAAATCCGCAGCGGCAACTTTCCCTGGTCCGTCGACCTTGAGGATGTGCACCTGAACATCGAAAGGCGCCTCACCGACATGGTGGGCGATGCCGGCAAGCGGCTGCACACCGCCCGCTCGCGCAACGACCAGGTCGCCACCGACATCAGATTGTTCCTGCGCAGCGCGATCGACCAGATACAGGTTCTGCTCAAGGGCCTGCAGCATGCGTTGCTCGATCTTGCTGACCGGCACACCGAAACCGTCATGCCCGGATTCACCCATCTGCAGGTCGCCCAGCCGGTTTCCTTTGCCCACCACCTGCTGGCCTACGTCGAGATGTTCGGGCGTGACGCACAGCGTTTTGCTGATTGCCGCAAACGGGTCAATCGACTTCCGCTGGGGGCAGCCGCACTTGCCGGCACTTCGTTCCCCATCGACCGCCAGATGGTCGCCAAGGAACTCGGCTTCGAGGGCGTTTGTGAAAACTCGCTCGACGCCGTCTCCGATCGCGACTTCGCGGTTGAATTCATCGCCGCGGGAGCGCTGACGATGACCCATCTCTCACGCTTCAGTGAGGAACTGATCCTGTGGATGAGTCCGAGGTTCGGATTCATCGACATAGCAGACCGCTACTGCACCGGCTCGTCGATCATGCCGCAGAAAAAAAATCCGGACGTTGCCGAACTGGTCCGCGGCAAAACCGGTCGTGTCAACGGTCATCTGGTGTCCCTGCTGACTTTGATGAAAGGGCAGCCGCTGGCCTACAACAAGGACAACCAGGAAGACAAGGAGCCCCTGTTCGATACCGTCGACACGCTGCAGATGAGCCTGTCGGTATTCACCGGCATGGTCGGCGGCATCACCGTCAATGCCAAGGCGATGCGCACCGCCGCGCTTGAAGGCTATGCCACCGCCACCGATCTAGCGGATTATCTGGTGAAAAAAGGCCTGCCCTTCCGTGAAGCCCACGAGACAGTGGCACAGGCCGTGCGCCACGCGGAAACCAGGGAATGCGATCTCTCTACCCTGCCGCTGGAAGAACTGCGCAGGTTTTCGCCGCTGATCGACAAGGACGTGTTCGACGCGCTGACGCTTGAAGGATCGATGGGAAGCCGCAGTCATATCGGCGGCACGGCACCCGCACGAGTCAAGGCGGCAATCGCCAGGACCCGCAAATCGTTGGCCTGATTACCCGGTGCGTGCCGGTGTCGCGGCACTCTCGCGCACGATCAGTTCGGTCGGCAGCTTGCAGCGCATGTCCACGGTCTTGCCATCGAGCCGCATCAACAGGTGATTTGCGGCGTAGGCCCCCAGATCGGCTGTCGGAAAACGCACCGTAGTCAATGCCGGGGTCATCAGGGCGGCAATTTCCATGTCGTCGAACCCGGTCACCGAGATGTCGCCCGGAACGCTGAGTCCCTGCAGATGACATTCGGCAATCGCGCCTATCGCCAGTATGTCATTTCCGCAGATGACCGCCGTCGGACGGTCCGTCCCGGTCATCACTGCACGCAGACCTTCCCGGCCCCCGCCATGGGTGTACGGTTTTTCCACGATGCGACCCGGCGGCAATTCGATGCCGCGCGCGGCCAGCGCCGCGCGCACGCCGGCGAGCCGCTCCTGCGCACGCTCGTTGTTGGCAGTGATGCCCGAGACCATCGCGAAACGGCGGTGGCCGAGGTCAAGCAGGTAATTGGTGATGCGCATGGCGGCGGCACGATTGTCGAAACCCACGCACGGATGGTCGCCGCTCTCGTCGAACGCCCAGGTCAGTACGTAGGGCACGCCATTCGCTTCGATCATTCGATAGATGTCGGGATGATGCGTAGTACCCAGCAGCACCAGCCCGTCCACGCCGCGCTCGATCAGGGTGCGGGTCACGCGCGCCTCGATGTCGGCGTCGAATTCGTGGCTGGCGAGCAGCAGCACGTATCCTGCAGCATCCAGCGTACGCTGCAGCGCATGGATGGTGTTGGCGAATATCGCGTTGTCCAGCGTCGGCACCACCGCGCCTATCGTGTGCGTACGTCGTGATGCCAGCGCCCGTGCCGCACCGTGTGCAACATAGCCCAGTGTGCGCGCCGCCTGCTGCACGCGCTGCAGCGTGCGCGCCTTGACCTTGTGCGGCAGGGTCAGTGCGCGGGACACCGTGGCCGTCGAGACCTTGGCCATGCGCGCCACATCCGCCAGTCGCGCCGCTTTTCGGTTTTTTGCGTTCATCAGGGGAAAATAAAGCCGGCTTGCGCCGGCTTTATTTTTGCACGACCTGTGCTTGTCAGCGGTATTGCTTCGCGCTGAACTTCCGGTATTTCGACAACAGCCGGCGCGGCTGCCGGAAGGCGTCGCGACGGAACGGATCACCCAGTTCCTGGGTCAGCATCATGTTGATGACCGTCGGCTTGTTGGAGCGTACAGCACCACGCAGTGCGTCACCCACTTCGTCTACGTGATCGACGGTCAGACCCTGTGCGCCCATGGCTTCGGCGACTTCTGCAAAATTGGGGTTCTGCAGGTTGGTGCCGAGGAAACGGTTTTCGAAATAATCGACCTGGTTCTTTTTTTCCGCACCCCACTGCCCGTTGTTGAACACCACGGCGACGACCGGAATCTTTTCGCGCACGCAGGTCATCACCTCGTTGAGGCTCATGCCCCAGGCGCCGTCGCCGACATAGGCAATCGCGGGACGGTCCGGACGACCGACCTTGGCGCCCATAGCCGCCGGATAGGCGTAACCGCAGTTGCCGAAGCTCATCGCAGCAAGGAATGACGGCGCGGACTCGAAATGCAGGTAGCTGTTGGACACCGAGCAGACGTTGCCGATGTCGGTGGACACCATCGCGTTCTTCGGCATTGCGCGCGCCAGTGCCGCCAGCGCCTGGCGCGGACCGATACGCGTCTTGGTATTGGGAGAAGCCCACTTGTCGAGTTCTTCAGTCCAGGCTTTTTTCGCCTTCTGCACTTCCGCCAGGCGAGCCTTGTTCGGACTCAATTTGACGATTGCCTTGACGCGCTCAAGCAGTGCCTTCGCGGCCAGTCGTGCATCGCCACAGATGCCAACGGTGGTTTTCTTCACCAGCCCGAGCATGCGCGAGTCGGCATCGACCTGGATGATCTTGGCGTTCTTCGGCCAGTAATCCAGTCCGTGCTGCGGCAGCGTACCAAAGGGTCCCAGGCGCGAACCCAGTGCCAGCACCACGTCCGCCTTGGCAATCATGTTCATCGCCGCCTTTGCGCCCTGGTAACCCAGCGGACCGCAGGACAGCGGATGGCTGGCGGGAAACGAGTCATTGTGCAGATAGGAATTGACCACCGGCGCGGTCAGGTACTCGGCCAGCGCCGCGCACTCCTTGACCCCGCCGGACATGATCACGCCGCCGCCCGACAGGATCACCGGGAACTTGGCCTTGGCCAGCATTTTCGCCGCGGCGTCCAGCGATTCCGGTCCGCCGGCAGAACGCTCGAGCTTGTGCGGCTGCGGAATTTCGTAATCACCCTCACCGTAGAAATAATCGCGCGGGATGTTGATCTGCACCGGACCGCGCTCGGCCATGGCGATGTCGAAGGCGCGACCGGTCAGTTCGGCGATGCGCAGCGGCGAGTTGACGTGCACCTGCCACTTGGTGATTTTCGAGAATATCGGCATCTGCTCGGTTTCCTGGAAACCGCCCAGTCCCATGCTCAGGCTGCCCGATTCCGGTGTCACGCAGACCACCGGGGAATGCGCCCAGTAGGCGGCAGCGATGCCGGTCACAAAATTGGTAATGCCGGGGCCGTTCTGCGCGATACACACGCCGTGTTTGCCGGTCACGCGCGAATAGCCGTCGGCCATGTGCGCGGCATTCTGCTCATGCGCCACGGAAATAAAGCGGATGCCGGCCAAGGGGAAAAGATCGTGCGCATCCATGTATGCCGAGCCAACAATGCCGAAACTGTCCTTGACCCCCTGCGCAACGAGCGTTTCGACAAACGCCTCCGAGGGCGTCATGCGGACTTTGCCGCCGGCGGCAGCCGCCTTGGCGATGGTTTTGCTGTCAGCAATGGTATTCATGGAACTTCTCCTCCGGAATTAAACGATTCGCGTCATGGATACCCATATATGCCATGACTTGTTGAAAAACTGGAATAGCAATCCTGTGTTTTGCCCGGCACAGGCCGCGGACCCGCATGATACGCTGGCGAACCTACACTTTGCAAACGCTTGCACAAAATGATTTAAGAACCTGTTTATATTGAATATTTTATATTTTTCGGCTGGTGCAGATGCTGACAACCCGTTGTTTTTCCGTTGATTTTATCCGCGCTCAATGACCGGGCTACAATCCGGAGGCGGCGGTTTTCTGCTGTCGCCCCGCCGTCAATTCCGGAGTTGATTTGAACGTCCCAGAAGAAGGTCGCCGGTCTCCGGCGAGCGCAGAACCTGAACTGCTTGCCGATGAACTGCGGCGCCGAATTCAGGGCGAAGTCCGTTTTGACTCCGGCGCTCGCGCCGCCTATTCAGCTGACGCCTCGAACTACCGGCAGATTCCGATCGGCGTTGTCATTCCGCGCAACCTCGATGACATCGCCAAAACGCTTGACGTCTGTAACGAGCACGGCATACCCATACTGCCGCGCGGCGGCGGCACATCCCAGAACGGCCAGTGCGTCAATGTCGCAGTTGTCATCGACACTTCCAAGTATCTGAACCGCGTGCTGCATGTCGATCCTGCAGCACGAACTGCCGTGGTCGAACCGGGCACCGTTTGCGACACGCTGCGGGACGCCGCCGAAGAGCACGCGCTGACTTTCGGTCCCGATCCCGCAACCCACAGCCGCTGCACGCTCGGCGGCATGATCGGCAACAACTCCTGCGGCGCGCATTCGGTGATGGCCGGCAAGACCGTCGACAACATCGAAAGCCTCGACATCATTACCTGCGACGGGCTGCGCCTGACCGTGGGGCCGACTTCCGAAGACGAACTGATACGCATCATCAAGGCGGGCGGGCGTCGCGGCGAAATTTACGGCCGGCTGCGTGCGTTGCGCGACAAATACGCCGATCTGATTCGTACGCGGTTTCCGAAAATCAAACGCCGGGTATCGGGTTACAACCTGGATCAACTGCTGCCGGAAAACGGCTTCAACGTTGCGCGTGCCCTGGTAGGTACCGAAGGAACCTGTGTCTTTACGCTGTCCGCAACCGTGCGGCTGGTGCACAGCCCGCAGGCGCGAGTCATTCTGGTGCTCGGTTTTCCCGATATCTATACCGCTGGAGACGCCGTTCCCGACATACTGCCTTACGGGCCGATAGCGACCGAAGGACTGGATGAACGCATCATCGGCGGCCTGCGCGAACGCGGTCTGCGCGGCAAGGACATCGCGCTGCTGCCACCGGGAAACGCCTGGATCATGATCGAATTCGGCGCCGACAGCATCGATACGGCCAGCGCGCAGGCACAGGCGCTGATCGACCATTACCGCGATAAACCCGAAAGCGCCCTGAAGCCTTCATCGTGGCTGATCACCGATCCGGCGATGTGCGAGCGCATCTGGACCATCCGCGAAACCGCAGCTTCTGCAACTGCACTGACCATCCATCCCGACGAGCCGGACCCGGTCGTCGGCTGGGAAGACGCCGCCGTGGACCCTTTGCGACTGGGTGATTACCTGCGCGAGTTCCAGGCGCTGGTCGACCGCCATGGCTACCAGACTTCGCTCTACGGCCATTTCGGCGACGGCTGCATACACGCGCGCATCACCTTCAATACCCGTTCCGAAGAAGGCATTCGGGTATGGCGCGATTTTCTCAAGCAGGCCGCCGAACTGGTGGTCAAGTACGGAGGTTCGCTGTCCGGCGAGCACGGCGACGGCCAGGCCAAGGCCGAATTCCTGCCGGTGATGTATGGCGACGAACTGATGCAGGCATTCCGGGAGTTCAAGGCAATCTGGGATCCCGAAAACCTGATGAATCCGGGCAAGGTCATCGACCCCTACCGCGCCGATGAAAACCTGAAATACGGCCCCGGCTACCAGCCGTTGCGGCCGGCCACCCAATTTGCCTACACCAGCCTGGAAGGCGCCGGCTTCAACCGCGCGCTCGAGCGCTGCGTCGGTATGGGTAAATGCCGGGCGCATGCGGGCAGCGTGATGTGTCCGAGTTATCGCGTCACCCGCGAGGAGCGTTATTCCACCCGTGGCCGGGCAAGGCTGCTGGGGGAAATGCTGCGCGGGGAAATCATTCGCGACGGCTGGCGCAACGACGACGTGCGTGAGGCGCTCGAACTGTGCCTGGCCTGCAAGGGCTGCAAAAGCGACTGCCCGACACACACAGACATGGCCTCATACAAGGCCGAGTTCATGCACCATCATTATCTGGGGCGGCTGCGCCCGCTGCAGGCCTACACCATGGGCCTGGTCAATCGCTGGGCACGCGCGGCATCGCTGGCGCCGCGGCTGGTCAACCTGCTGACGCAGACGCCGGGACTGGCGGCTGCGTTAAAGTTTGCCGGCGGCGTAGCCCAGCAGCGTACGATCCCCAAGTTTGCGCGGCGCACGTTCCGCAAATGGTTCGCCCGCCGACGAGCCCCAGCTGCAGGCGCGCGCGGGCGGGTCATCCTCTGGGCCGACACCTTCAACAATTACTTCCAGCCGGGCTCGGCTGCGGCAGCGGTGGAAGTGCTGGAAGCCATCGGATACACAGTCAGCGTACCCCGCCGCCACCTGTGCTGCGGCAGACCCCTCTACGACTTCGGCATGCTCGACAGCGCACGCGGACAATTGCGGGAAATTCTCGATGCACTCGCCGACGACATCCGCGCCGGCGTGCCGGTCATCGGCCTCGAGCCCGCATGTCTTTCGGTATTTCGCGACGAACTGCTGAATTTTTTCCCGGATGATCCGCTGGCGCAGAAACTCGGCAGGCAATCCCATCTGTTCAGCGATTTCCTGATGGGCATCCCCGACTGGGATGCCCCCCAGCTCGGTGGCGAGGCCCTGGTGCATGGCCACTGCCACCAGAAATCGACATTCAGCATGGCCGGCGAAATGGCACTGCTGAAACGGCTGGGTATCAGCGCCCGGACTGCGGAATCGGGCTGCTGCGGAATGGCCGGTGCATTCGGATTCAATCCGCAAAGTTATGAGGTGTCGGTCAAGGCCGCCGAATCTTCCCTGCTGCCGGCGATACGTTCGGCTGCTGAAAATACGATGATCGTCGCCAGCGGTTACAGCTGTCGCGAACAAATCGCGCAACTCTCAGAGCGTAATGGCCTGCATATTGCTGAAGTCGTCGCGCTGGCCCTGACCCGCGCCCGCACAGAGCGCTGAACAACACACCATGAGCAGTTTCCTCGATCTTTCCATCTGGCTGCTCGCGTACATAGCCATCGTCATCGCAATTTCCGGCTGGGTGCAAGGTGCACTGGGGCTGGGCTTTCCGATGATCGCCACGCCTTTGATCGCCGCTGTCACCACCATGCAAACCGCGGTGATAGTCGTGCTGATCCCCTGCATCGCCTCGGTGCTGGCCAACATTTTGCGCAGCCCCGGTTTCTTCAAGGTACTGCGCCGTTTCTGGTGGATGCCGCTGGTTGCGATGCCGGGAGCCGCGATCGGGGCCCACTTGTTCGTGGCCTACCCCGACTTTCCCTACGCCTTGCTGCTCGCCGGGGTGATCCTGTTTTACCTGAATCTGGACCGCCTCGGCTTCACACAATGGGTGTTGATGCGCAGCCACGAAAAAAAATTCGGCTTTCTTTGCGGATTCCTCGGTGGCGTCAGTGAAAGCACTGCCAACATCGCAGCTCCGCCGCTGATCATCTATTACCTCGGCATCGGCCTCGATCCGCTGCTGCTGGTGCCGGCGATGAATATTTCGTTCCTGGTCGGGAAGATTACCCAGTTTACAACCCTGGCCAGCAGTGGTGCTGCCACGGTGAACACGTGGCTGCTGACACTGCCTTTGGCCGCCCTCGCATTGGTCATGTCGCTGATCGGCGGCAGGCTGCGCAGCCGGATTGACGGCGTGACGTACAGCCGCTGGGTAAAACGCATGCTGTTTGCGATGGCTCTTTTGCTGCTGCTGCAGGCAGCCTATCGCCAGGTGACCGGCTGAAACAAAAAAACCGGCACGCGGCCGGTTTTTCGGTGAGGCAGGAAACTCAGGGCTGCAATGCCTTCTGCAGTTCTCCGCTCTGGTACATCTCGGTCATGATGTCGGAACCACCGACGAATTCGCCATTGATGTAGAGCTGGGGAATGGTCGGCCAGTTGGCATACTGCTTGATGCCCTGGCGGATTTCGGGATCCTCCAGCACGTTGACGGTAAACAGTTCGTCGACTCCGCAGGCCCGCAGAATGCCGACCGCGTTTGCGGAAAACCCGCATTGCGGAAAATCCGGCGAGCCCTTCATGTAAAGCACGACCTTGTGGCTGGTAACCTGTTTTTTGATGGTGTCTTGGGCGGACATTTGAGAATCCTTCAAACTTGACAAAACTGATCGGGATTGGAGTTTAACGATGCGGTCCGGCAGGGTCAAGACGCCGTCAAACGACGGGACGCTGGCCGGATTATTTGCTTCTGCGTGATGCCGCCAGCAAGGCCCGCGGCATCAAATCGACACCGAACAATTCCAGTGCCGCCGAGGCCATCATTTCGGCTTCCCAGCTGAACCAGCGGTCAATCTGGTCCATCGCGCCATTCCCGGCGTCACAGAACGCCGGATCACTGAGGACCAACAGTTTGCGGCACGCTCCCGGTCTGGAATCGTAAACCGTGCACGCACCGCCTTCGCCCAGAAACACGCAGGCCCGGTCGGCCGGAGGCTGCTTTCTCCAGGTCGCAACACTGTACCCGCTTTGGCGCTCGAGTCGCTGTTCATCCAGCGACCTGCCTGCACTGCGCAGTGCCTCGATCAGCAAGGCCGACTCATGCGGTCCGATCTCCACCGGACCGTTACAGCAATGGCTGCATCCCTTGGCGCAGCGGATGCCGGCCGCGAAGGGATTGTTCACCCGGTCCGCTGCAAGCAATCCGTCCATCGCGGCGTTGGTGTTGCGGGCAGTCGTCAAAGGATCCTGCCCCTCAAGTTCGCGCAAGCGCGCGAGCTGGCGATCATAGACCGCGCGCAGATGGGCCCGTTTTCTTTCCATGCGGGCGGCACGATTCGCGGCGGCTTTTTGTTCGTCAATCATCGCGTCTTCCCGGCTTCATCGCCGGCGCCCTCCACTGACGCGGGGCATCCCGGCCAGGTCGGGGGCGCAGAACACATCGCTGAAACCCGCTGCGGCCAGCATTTGCGCGCAGGCCACAGCCTGTTCAAATCCGTGCTCGAGCAACAGCCAGCCGCCGGCTTCGAGGTGCGCCGGGGCTTCCGCGATGATGCGGTGCAGGTCACGCAATCCGTCGGCACCGGATGCCAGCGCGCTGCGCGGCTCGAAGCGCAGATCGCCCTGCTGCAAATGGGAGTCGCCTTCCGCCACATACGGTGGATTGGCGAGGATCAGATCGAAGCGTTCGCCACTTACAGCCCCATACCAGTCGCCTTGCAGCAACCGCGTGTTGGCCGGCGCCCATTGCGCGGCATTGAATCCTGCAATCTGCAGCGCCGCATCCGAGTGATCAACCAGCGTGACCCGCGCCTGCGGACGCTCTGCGGCAATGGTGATGCCGATGCAACCACTGCCCGTACCAAGATCGAGTACGCGGCAATGTCCTTTGGCCGGCAACCGCTGCAATGCAAGCTCAACCAGCAATTCGGTCTCGGGCCGCGGAATCAGCACGTCATTCGATACCCTGAAAGCGCGGCTGTGGAATTCCCGGAAACCGGTGATATAAGCCACCGGTTCACCGGCGACACGACGCGCCACCAGCGCCTCATATTGCTGCGACTGTTCCGGGCTCATCACATCATCTGCATGGGCCAGCAACCAGGCGTCGGTTTGCCGCACGGTCTCGCGCAGCAGCGCACGCGCCTCGATCCGGCCTATGGCTTGCTGGGCCGCAAAGAGCGCCGCATGGATGGTTGGCTTACGGGACATCGTCAACAACTTCGGGACCCATCAAAAATTACAATCAGATCTGGCCCTGCTCTTCCGCCAGTTGCGCCAGTTGCTCCGCCTGGTGTTCAGCTGCCAGCGCATTGACGAGATCGTCGAGATCGCCGTCGATGATCTGCGCGATCTTGTGCAGCGTCAGGTTGATGCGGTGATCTGTCACCCGCCCCTGCGGGAAATTGTAGGTGCGGATGCGTTCCGAACGGTCGCCGCTGCCGATCAGCGATTTGCGCGTCGCCGCTTCCTTCGATTGCCGTTCGCGGAGCTGCTTGTCCTTCAATCGTGCCGCCAGCACCGCCAGCGCACGCGCCTTGTTCTTGTGCTGCGAGCGGTCATCCTGGCATTCGACTACCAGTCCCGTCGGCAGGTGGGTGATGCGGATCGCGGAATCGGTTTTGTTGACATGCTGACCACCGGCGCCAGATGCACGGAATGTGTCGATGCGAAGCTCGGCCGGATTGAGCACGATCTCGCTGACTTCGTCCGCCTCCGGCATCACCGCCACGGTGCAGGCCGAGGTATGAATGCGGCCCTGGGTTTCGGTAACCGGAACCCGTTGCACGCGATGGCCGCCGGATTCAAATTTCAGTTTCGAGTAAGCGCCCTGGCCGATGATGCGAGCAATGACTTCGCGGTACCCGCCGAGATCGGACGGGCTTTCGGACATGATTTCGACCTGCCAGCGTTTGCGCTCAGCGTAGCGCACGTACATGCGAAACAGTTCGGCCGCGAACAATGCCGACTCGTCGCCGCCGGTGCCGGCGCGCACCTCCAGAAAAATGTTGCGCTCATCGTTGGGGTCGCGCGGCAACAGCAGTTTCTGCAGTTCCGCTTCCAGGCTTTCGAGGCGTACGCGGATTTCCGCCGCCTCGGTCTCGGCAAATTCACGCATCGCCGGATCAGCGGCCATTTCCTGCGCTGTTCTGAGATCACCCTGGCTGCCCTGGTAGCTGCGGTAGAGCTCCACCACCGGACCCAGTTCGGCATGCTCCCGGGTGAGCTTGCGGTAATTGTCCATGCTCGCCGTCGCCGATTCGCTGCCGAGCAGGCGATTGATCTCCTCCAAGCGATTGGACAGTTGGTCGAGTTTGGCGGCAATGCTGGGCTTCATCATGACAATTCAGAACCGCGATCGCGGCGGTTTACCGGGAACGCGTTATTCTGGCCGCTGGATCTGGTAGAGGCGGGCAATCAATGAAGCCAGCTCGTCGCGCTCATCCTGCGCGGCGTGATTCAGCGCATGGGATGGCGGATGCATGAATTTATTGGTGAGTGCCTGCGACAGCTCTTCGATGACCTTCTGCGGATCGGCGCCGTTTTGAAGGCGACGCTGTGCGCGCTCCAGTTCATGGCGCCGCGCGCGTTCGGCCGTATCACGCAGTGCACGTATGGTCGGCACCAGCTCTCGGTTGTCCAGCCAGTGGAGAAAATCGGAAACCTGGTTCTCGATGATGACCTCGGCCTGCGTAACCGCCCCTTCGCGACGATCCATGCCTTCCCGTGCCATCTGCCCGAGGTCATCCACCGTGTAGAGAAAAACATCGTCCAGGGTGCTGACCTCGGCTTCGATATCACGCGGTACCGCAAGGTCGAACATCAGCATCGGCCGGTGTTTGCGTGCGCGCAACGCACTTTCAACCAGCCCTTTGCCGATGATCGGCAGCGGGCTTGCGGTGCAGCAGACAACGATATCGTAGAGCGCGAGCTGGGCGCCGAGATCGTTCAACGAAATCACGTGGCCAAAAAAACGGTCCGCCAGCTGCTGCGCGCGCGCGGCTGTGCGATTGGCGAAAGTCATACGCTTGGGATGGTGCGCGGCAAAATGAGTCGCCGACAGATCGATCATTTCTCCGGCGCCGACAAACAGCACGCTTTGCTCGGCAATACTGGGATAGATGCGTTCTGCGAGTCTGACTGCCGCGGCCGCCATCGATACCGTGCTGGCACCGATATCGGTTTCGCTGCGCACTGTTTTCGCAACCGAAAAGGTACGCTGAAACAACTTGTTGAGCAGCCACCCCAGCGTGCCCGCCGCTTCAGCGGAACGCACCGCATCCTTGAACTGGCCGAGGATCTGCGGCTCGCCCAGCACCATCGAATCCAGACCGCTGGCGACCCGAAAAGCATGTTTCACCGCCCGTTCCTGCGGCAACTCGTACAGGTAGGGTTCTATGTGCCCGGGTTTCAACCGGTGATAGCCCGCCAGCCAGTCGATCGCCACCCGCGGCTCCGACGTCGAGCAATAAATTTCGGTGCGATTACAGGTGGAAATGATCGCCGCTTCGCTGACCGGGCGGCGATCAACCAGATCCCGCAACGCCTGCGTCAATTGCTCGGCATGAAACACCACCTGCTCGCGCACGTCGAGCGGCGCAGTCTGGTGGTTGAGTCCGAAAGCAAATAGCGGCATGGACGCAATGCGAGAAGTCGAAAAAGGCCTTGTATTTTAACTGCTTAGCAGGCCCGTCGCCACCGGGGCAGGGGCCGATTTCGGCCCCGAAAACGCCCTGGATCAGCCCGTTATGGCGATCATGTCGAAGTCCGCCTTGGTCGCCCCGCAATGCGGGCAGGTCCAGTCCGCCGGCACATCCTCCCAGCGGGTGCCCGGCGCGATACCCTCGTCGGGCAGCCCGGCCGCTTCGTCATATATGAAATTGCAGAGTATGCACTGCCACTTCTTCATGCCGGCTGCTGCTGCTCGTTGACCATCGGCTTGCCTGCCGCGAACAGTTTGAGGTTTTCCGTGAACACCTTGGCGGCCCGTGCATCGTTGCCGGAGGAAGCCGAGGCATTGTGCGGTGAAATGATGACATTGGACATGTCCCACAGCGGCGAATCCGCCGGCAGCGGTTCTTTTTCGAACACGTCGAGATAAGCGCCGGCAATCTGCTTCGATTGCAACGCGGCAATCAGCGCCTTCTCATCGGCACAGCCGCCCCTTGCCACATTGATCAGGTATGCATGCCTGGGCATCAATGCCAGCGTTTTGGCGTTGACCAGCTGATGGGTTTCCTTCGTGTAGGGACAGGCCAGCACCAGCCAGTCGCATTGGGGCAGCAGCGACGGCAGCTCGTCGAGCATGTGAATTTCATCGACCGGATCACCTTCGCGCTTCGGACTACGCCGCAATCCGATGACTTTCATTTCCAGTGATTGGCAAAACCGCGCCACCGTGGCGCCGATGTTGCCGAGACCGATGACAATCACCGTCTGTCCGCGCAGGTCGCGCGGCACATCCTTGCCGCGCGCCGGATCCCAGCGGCGTTCGCGGTGCGCCGCAATCCAGCGCGGAAAACCGCGCGCCAGCATCAGCAGGCCGCAGATGGCGGTCTGCCCCACCGGCTCGCCATTGGTGCCGGCAGCGGTGGTCAAGCGCACCTTGCGTTCATGCAAAGCTGAAAGGAATGGGTGCTGATCAATGCCGGTGCTGGTGAAATGCACCCACTTCAGATTGGGGGCTGCCTTGGCTGCATCGCCGAAGCTTTTGTAGAGCTCGGAAAAGCGCAGGTCGCGCGTCAGGTAGGCCACCTCCACCTTCGCCACATCGGCCGCCGGCAGGGGGTGCGACGCATCGTCCGGCAGGTGGATGATCTGCGGCGTCACCCCTGCGGCCCGGGCTGCAGCCTGCAACTGCTCACCGAACTGCGCAACAAACCCCTTGGACAACAGCATGCCCGTCATTGACTTGCTCTCCCAGGAATGACCGGATCAGGATTTGTCGCGCTTGAACAGTGCGTCCAGTTTTTGCTCGTAAGAATGATAATCGAGGTAGTCGTAGAGATCGTCGCGCGACTGCATCAGGTCTACGACATTTTTCTGGTGCCCCTCCTTGCGGATACTCTGGTAGACCTTCAACGCCGCGGCGTTGGAAGCACGCCACGCCGACAAAGGATAGAGCGCCATCGCGACATTGGCGCCGGCGAGTTCCTGTGTCGTGAACAGCGGTGTCTTGCCGAACTCGGTGATGTTGGCGAGGATCGGCACCTTTACCGCGTCGGCAAATTTTTTATACATCGACAGCTCGGTAATGGCCTCGGGAAAAATCATGTCGGCTCCCGCCTCAACGCAGGCAACCGCCCGCTCAACCGCCTTGTCCAAACCCTCGATCGCCAGTGAATCCGTACGGGCAATGATGACAAAATTCCGGTCTGTCTTGGCATCAGCCGACGCCTTGATGCGGTCAACCATTTCGTCCTTGCTGACGATCTCCTTGTTCGGCCGGTGACCGCAACGTTTCTGCATCACCTGATCTTCAATGTGCATTGCCGCGGCGCCGTACTTGATCAGCGATTTGACCGTACGTGCGATGTTGAAAGCCCCGCCGAATCCGGTGTCGACATCAACCAGCAAAGGCAGGCTGCAGACATCGGTAATGCGCCGCACATCGGTCAGCACGTCATCCAGCGTGCTGATCGCCAGGTCGGGGACCCCCAGCGATCCCGCCGCAACGCCGCCGCCGGAGAGATAGATCGCCTTGAAGCCGCTGCGCTCCGCCAGACGGGCGTGATAGGCATTGATGGCGCCGACGATCTGCAACGGTTTTTCTGCGGCCAATGCCGCACGGAACCGGGCGCCAGCCGATTGCTGCGCTGCGCCAGATTGGGATAGGTCGGTCATGAACTGCGCTCCTGTTGATTGCGTGGATGGGCAGCGTAGCAGACTGCCAAATGGACTATCGGGGATCCCGGCCGGCAGGCTAGGAATCCCCGGGGCCATTTGTCCGAATTCTGGACAAAATGGTTTTTTTTACAAAAAAAAGTCCTGCAAAAGATAGCATAGGGAAGGGTATTCCGCTAGGACGGATGCGATGGCATAATCCCTATTCCCAAGTCTCACGATTCGGACTAAGCACTATGGCCATGGCAAAAGACTCCGCTGACGACACCCAGGGCCGTTTGACCGGCACCCAGAGCATTGAACGCGCACTGCTGCTGCTGCGGGAAATTGCCGCACACAACCGCGCCGGTTCCAGGCTGCTGGACCTGGCCACACGCACCGGATTGCAGCGCCCCACCGTGCATCGCATGCTGAAATGTCTGGCCCATGAGGGCATGGTTCAGCAGGACCCGGAAACACACCGCTATTTCCTTGGCCCCATGGCTTTTGAGCTCGGACTGACCGCAGCACCCCGCTTCAACCTGCGCGAAATCTGCCACCCGGCGATGACCCGCATTGCCGAGATGACCAGCGACACCGTATTTCTGACCCAGCGCAGCGGCCTGGATGCTGTCTGCATAGACCGTCACGAAGGCACTTTCCCGATCAAGACCTTCACCCTGGAAATCGGCATGCGCCGCCCGCTGGGCGTGGGCACCGGCAGCCTCGCCATCCTGGCCGCCCTGCCTGAAGAAGAGTTCCGCAGCATCATCAGCAGCAATGAGCCCCGGCTGCCGGAGCATGGCTTGAACGGCCCGACCCTGTTGTCCCAGGCGCGTAAGGCACAGAAGCTCGGCTATGCCGTCCGCGAAACCCCTACACTCGCCGGCGTTCGCTCCATCGGCCAGGTACTGCGCAACCAGAGCGGCGTACCCTTCGCTGCGCTGTCAATCTCGGCCATCAGCAGCCGCATGAACGACCGCCGCGTACAGGAGCTGGCGACCACGTTGCGCAACGAATCACGACTGATCGAACGGCAGATCGCCAACGGCATGGAAATCCGCTGAGCCGTTCTGCTGCAGCACGCCCCCCTCCCGGCAACCACGGGACGTATCTCAAGAGCATTGCGTCGCCAGCGCCGCACGGCAGGCGCTTTTCGCAATTTGCCCGACTGAACCGCGCTTTCAGCATCAAAAAATTACCGCGACCCGATCATGAAAATCCGCCAGCGCAGTTACGATTCAACATCACGTGGTCCGCTGCACGGTGTGCGCGTGCTCGATCTGTCGCGTCTCGTCGCCGGCAACCAGCTGACCCAGGTGCTTGGCGATTTCGGTGCTGAAGTCATCAAGGTCGAACCTCCCGCCGGTGACACGCTGCGCGCCTGGAGGGTCGAACAAGTCGACACTAACTGGAAGCTCTACGCCCGCAACAAGAAAAGCCTCGCCCTGGAACTGCGCAAGCCCGAGGCCCGTGCACTGCTGCTCAAGCTGCTGCCGGGTGCCGCGGTCTTCGTGGAGAGTTTCCGGCCGGGCACTCTGGAAGACATGGGGCTCGGTCCCGAGGTGTTGCTCAAGCACAATCCGAAGCTGATCATCGTACGCATTTCCGGCTGGGGGCAGGAAGGCCCTTACCGGCGCCGCCCCGGCTTCGGCACACTGGTTGAAGGCATGTCCGGATTCGCGGCACTCAACGGTTTCGATGACCGCGAGCCGGTGCTGCCGCCGATGTATCTGGCTGATACCGTTGCCGGACTCTATGGCGCATCCGGGGTATTGGTCGCCTTGCGCGAAGTCGAGCACAACGGCGGCAAAGGGCAGGTCATCGACCTGCCGCTGCTTGATCCGCTGTTTGCCGTACTCGGACCACAGGCCGCCAACTACCGGCTGACCGGAAAAATCAAGCCGCGCACCGGCAGCCGCTCGACCAACGCGGCGCCGCGCAATGCCTACAAGTGCAAGGACGGCAAATATGTCGGACTGTCGGCATCAATCCAGAAAATGGCCGAACGCGTCTTCGAATCCATCGGCCGCCCTGATCTCATCACCAATCCACGCTACCGCACCAACGCCGACCGCGTGAAACACGCGGCGGAACTCGATGCCATCATCGGCGAATTCATTTCACAGCGCACCCAGGCCGAGAACGTGGCCTTTTTCGAAAAGGCCGAAGTCACCATCGGGCCGATTTATGACGTTTCCCAGATCGTCGAAGACCCGCATGTCCTGGAGCGCGAATTGATTGCCGATTATCCGGACCGGGACATGGGCCAGTTTCCGATGCATCATGTCGTGCCGCGGCTGTCGCAAACGCCGGCGTCGATACGCACACCGGCGCCGGCGATCGGCGAGCACAACGCCGCGCTGCTGGCCGAAATCGGCATCGATGCCGAAGGCTACCGGCAGCTGCTGGCCGCCGGGGTGGTTATGGAAGGCGGCAAGCATACGCCTACAACTGAATAAATTTATTAATATAATCAAAAGGTTACGAAATGACAGCCCCTGAACTGCCGGTATGGCGCTCGCTGATGTATGTGCCCGTCAACGTCGAGAAATACGTCGACAAGGCGCACACCCGCGGGGCGGATGTGATCCAGCTCGATGTTGAGGACAGCGTCCCGCCGGCCGAAAAAGCCAACGCGCGCAAATTGATCGAGAAAAACGCGGCGCGCGTGCGCAAGGGCGGCGCAGACGTCGTGGTGCGCATCAATCAACCGCTTTCGCTGGCGGTGCGCGATCTCGAGCACGCGATCTGTCCCGACGTCGACGGCATCGCGGTCACCAAGGCCAGCGGCATCTCCCACATCCGCCTGCTGGATGAGCTGGTGTCCGACCTCGAACTGGCGCGCGGCATGAAAATCGGACACACCCGGTTCATCACCATGATCGAAACGCCGGACGCGTTTTTCAGAATCCGCGAGATCACATCGGCAAGCAGTCGCATCGCGGCCTGCAACATCGGCGGCGAGGATTTCGCCATGAACTGCAACATGCAGCCGACCGGAGAAGCGCTGTTCTATCCCAAGCAGCACATGATCATCGCCGCCAATGCTGCCGGCATCATGCCGCTCGGATTCGTCGACAGCGTTGCGGGTTTCGGTGACTGGGACAACTTCCGCAAAATGGTGCGTCGTTCGCGTGATTTCGGCTTCATGGGTGCGGGCTGCATCCACCCGGGACAGGTCACCATCGTCAACGAGGAATACAAGCCCGGCGCCGAAGAAGTCGAATACGCACGCAAGATCATCGCCATGGACAAGGAAGCGGCGGCCAGTGGCCGTGCATCATTTGCCGTTGACGGCAAGATGATCGACATTCCCGTCATCGTGCGCGCCGAACGCCTGCTCAAGCGCTACGAAGCCATTGCGGCGCGCGAAAAGCAGACTCTGGCGGCGATGAAGGGCTGACCGGACGCATTTACGGGTTCTGTTTTCGCTGCACCTCGGCTACGATGAAGCCTGCCGCGTGCGTCCGTACGCGCGACCAAGGAGGAGTCATGAAAAGTATAAATAAAATCAAGTATTTAGTATTTTCGGTGCTGATCGCCTGCATGGCGCCGGCGGCGGCCCAAACCGCGAAGTTTCCGACCAAGCCGGTGCGCATCATCGTCGCGTTCCCGCCCGGCAGTTCCACCGACATCGTTGCCCGCGTCGTCGGCGAACGCCTGACCGAGATCTGGGGCCAGAACGTGGTGATCGAAAACCGTCCCGGGGCATCGGGCAACATCGGCACGCAGGTCGCGCTGCGCGCCAATCCTGACGGCCACACGCTGTTCATGAACAGCTCGGCAATCGCGGTCAACGTGACGCTGTATTCGAAACCCGGCTACTCGATGAAGGACATCATCCCCATCCTGCAGGGCCCGACCACGCCCAACCTGATCAGCGTGCATCCCGGGGTCGTCGCGAAATCGCTGCAGGAACTGATCGCGTTGGCGAAAACCACGCCGCTCTCCTACGGCTCGTCGGGCATCGGCACCACGCCGCATCTCGACATGGAGCTGCTGTTCAAGTCATTGAGCAAAACCGACATCACCCATGTGCCGTATACCCCGGCAGCAGCGGCAGCAGCGGTTGTCGGCAACCAGGTGCAGGTCGGCGCGACGTCGATGCCCCCGGCCGTGCCCTTCGTCAAGAACGGACGCCTGCGCGGCATCGCGGTGACCACCGCGAAACGCTCGCCGGTACTGCCTGATGTGCCGGCGGTCGCTGAATCCGGATTCCCCGGCTTCGACGATTACACCTGGTTCTCGGTGTTCGCCCCCGCGGGCGTACCGCCGGCGATCGTCCGCCAGGTCAACCGCGATTTCAGCACGGCGCTGCAATCTCCGGCCGCGAAGGAACGCCTCAGCGCGCTGTCGCTGGTATTCACGCCGAACACGCCGGCCGAATTCGCGGCACGCCTCAAAGCCGAGGTCGCGAAATACGCGCAGATCGTCAAGCAGTCCGGCGCGCGCGTCGACTGATCGCGCAATGAGGAACGTCACCGCTGGCAGCATCACCCAGGCCGTCGTCCGCTCTTTCGACGGCGCGTCCGACGCGCGCAAGCGCCAGATCATCGAGCGCCTGGTGCACCACCTGCACGCCTTCGCCCGTGAAGTGAATCTGACGCCCGAGGAATGGATGGCCGGCATCGAATTCCTGCATCGCGCAGGGAAAATCTCCACCGATGCGCGCAACGAGTTCATCCTGATGTCCGATGTGCTCGGCCTGTCATCGCTGGTCGACCTGCTCGCGAGTGGTGCCGGCGCTACCGAGCGCAGCGCGCTGGGCCCGTTCCATGCCGAAGGCTCGCCGCTGCTCGAAGTCGGCGGTGATCTGAAACGGGACAATGATGGCGAGCCGATGCTGGTGCGCGGCCGCGTGCTCGACGCCGGCTGCCGCCCTGTTGCCGGCGCGCGGCTCGATTTCTGGCAGGCGGCAGTCAACGGCCTCTACTGGCAGCAGGATCCGAAACAGGATCCGCACAACCTGCGCTTCCGCATGGTGACCGGAGCTGACGGCGTCTACGCCTTCACCACGGTGCGGCCGGCGCCGTATACCGTGCCCTACGACGGCCCGGTCGGTGACCTGCTACGCGCCGGCGGCCGCCACGCCTGGCGGCCCGCGCACTTCCATTTCATCGTCAGCGCCGAGGGATTCCGTGAGCTGACCACCGAACTTTTTTTCGCCGACGACCGTTACATCGACGAAGACGCGGTGTTCGGCGTGCGCGAGTCGCTGCTGGTCAACCCGCGCATGGACAGCGATCCCGAGCTGTCGCGGCGTTACCGCTTGCCGCTGCCCTTTCACAGTGTGGAGTTCGACTTCAGACTCAACCGCTGACCCGGCCGCGGCGCGACCCATACCGTAAAATTACGGCTTTTCACCGCAACAACCGAGGCAGCCCCGCATGTCCGCAGATCTTGAATCCCTTAAACAGTGGATCGGCCGCAAGGAAACCGCCGTCGACCATGTCACGGTCCCGATGGTCGATCGCCTGTCGGCAACCCTCGACCGCGATGACCCTTATCCGAAAATCGGTGCGCCGTTGCCGGTCGGATGGCACGCGCTGCTGTTTCCGCGCGTCGTCCGCCAGTCCCAGATCGGCCCCGACGGGCATCCGAAACGCGGTGATTTCCTGCCCCCGGTGCCGTTGCCGCGGCGCATGT
>Ga0222713_10001281_pt1 | contig 28538 bp, 13 predicted proteins | sample C33_649DmetaG_FD_165061 | JGI IMG/M metagenome (GOLD analysis project Ga0222713, IMG submission 165061) | Estuarine water microbial communities from San Francisco Bay, California, United States - C33_649D | ecosystem: Environmental > Aquatic > Marine > Unclassified | place: USA: California... | reverse complement strand
TAAGGTTTCGACTCAATATTATCAGGTGGAATGTGGTTATGAACGGTTAGGAATGGGAAATGAAGACGAATATCACTGGAAAACCGCTCAAGAACGCGAAATAAATACCAATAAGGGATAGCAACCCCTCTAAAAGTTCTGATTTTAACGAATCAGGAGCTAAAATGGGACAATCACCTGTCGATAGAAACAAAGAGTACATGAGAGAGATGTGGGGAACCACTAAACTCGCCTCTGACTATGGTTCAATGCAACATAATCCACCAAAAAGAGTGATTACAGAGGTGATGCACGACAATGCACCACGTCATGACTTCACAAAACAGTCAGAATTGCACGAAAAAATTCGCAATGACGAAGACTATGATGATTGGGAGTACGGTACAGAGCCGATTTACGGATGATTTGGGTATTAAATATAAATAATCCAACAGAACTCTTTACCTAATGGCGATCCAGAGGATATCCAGAGCATTTAAGGACATTAGTTTGTCTTTTGAGCCTCATCCCATCACAAAAGATCTGCAAGTTTTAAAGAATGAGAATGCGATTCGTAGATCTGTCAGAAATATTGTAGAAACAATCCCAACAGAGAGGTTTTTTAACTCCCTGTTGGGTTCTGACGTAAGAAGAAGTCTCTTTGAATTCGTAGATTTTGGTACTGCATCGGTTATTCAAGGACAAATTGAAATTGCCATTGATAACTTTGAACCTCGTGTAGAAAATGTAATCGTTGAAGTTGAACCAATACCAGACGACAACGTATTCAACGTGACTGTTATATTTGACATTGTAGGACAAGAGTTTCCAACACAAGAATATTCATTCCTCTTAGAGGCAACGAGATAAAATGCCTTTTACAAAATATACAAACCTAGATTTTGATCAGATAAAAACTTCTATCAAAGACTATCTCCGTGCTAACTCCACGTTCTCGGACTTTGACTTTGAAGGATCTAACTTTTCGGTATTAATCGATACTCTGGCGTATAATACCTATATTACGGCATTTAACTCTAACATGATTGTTAATGAGTCCTTCTTGGACTCGGCAACTCTTCGTGAAAATGTCGTTTCTCTGGCAAGAAACATTGGTTATGTACCTCGCTCTAGAAGCGCCGCTAAGGCACAAATATCTTTTACTGTATCAACAAGCGTAAACACTCCCACACTCACCTTGAAGGCGGGTATAGTGTGTGTAGGAAGCGCTAATGACACTACATATACGTTTGCGATACCAGAAGACATCACGGCTAACGTCGATGGTGGAGTCGCATCTTTCAGCAATATTGATGTCTATCAAGGAACGTTCCTGACAAGACAATTTACCTATGATGGTTCGTTAGATCAGAGATTTATCCTCAACAACTCATTCATCGACACATCAACAATTAATGTTTATGTCAAGAAGGCAAATGATTCTGGACTTGGCATTGAATATGCACTGGCAGAAAACATTTTTGATGTAAAATCATCTTCTAGAATCTATCTCATTCAAGAAGTTCAAGATGAGAAGTATGAGATTATTTTTGGTGATGGCATTATTGGTAAGAAACTTGGAACCGATACTAATTCTGATGGTGAAACGATTACAGTCAATTATATTATTACTGATGGAGAAGAAGGTAATGGAGCATCATCATTTTCCTTCTCAGGAACATTAGAGTCTGCTGCTGGACAAGTTATAAATCCAGGAACAGTAACTATAACAACTAATCAGGCGTCTCAGAATGGCGCTGAGATTGAGGCAATTAGTTCAATCAAGTACTATGCCCCAAGACTCTATTCGTCGCAGTACAGGGCGGTTACAGGACGTGATTACGAAGCAATTATCAAGAGAATATATCCAGATACAGAATCAGTTTCTGTTGTTGGTGGTGAGGAGTTAGATCCACCAGAATTTGGAACAGTACAAATCAGCATCAAACCAAAGAATGGTACTTTTGTTTCTGATTTTAATAAGTCACTTATCCTATCTAAGTTGAAACAGTATTCTGTTTCTGGAATTAATCAAAAAATTGTAGATCTTAAAATTCTTTATGTTGAACTGGATAGCTCCGTTTATTACGACTATAATAGAGTATCCAATGTTAATGATTTGAAGACGAAAGTTTCCAATTCACTGACTGCATATTCTGAATCTATAGATTTAAATGCATTTGGTGGAAGATTTAAGTATAGTAAAGTGCAAAAGGTTATTGACAATACTGATGATGCAATTACTTCCAATATCACTAAAATTATCATAAGAAGAGATTTAAAGGCTGCTTTAAATCAATTTGCCCAATATGAGTTGTGTTTTGGAAATCAATTTCATGTAAATCCACAGGGACTTAACATCAAATCAACGCCATTTAAAATTTCTGGCGAATCCTCTTTCGTTTTTCTTATAGACACCCCCAATGTTGCTATAGGGTCAAGAAACATTACATCTGCTTCTGAGGCTGCTAACGTATTTCTTTCCAGACCAACAAATCTTAAGGCAACAACTGGCATAATTTCTGCAGTGAAACTTGATGAAAATGGAAATCCTGTTGTTGTTGCAAAAGAAGTAGGAACAGTTGATTATGTGAAAGGAGAAATTAAAATAGGAACAATTAACATAACATCTACAGCAAGACCTAATGGAATTATAGAGATTCAGGCTTTCCCCGAATCAAATGATGTTGTTGGACTTAAGGACTTGTATTTAAGTTTAAATATTTCAAAAAGCACAATAAATATGGTTAGGGATGTGATTGCTTCTGGTGATGAAATATCTGGAACAAAATTTATTAGCGATTACTACACATCAAGTTATTCTAACGGGAATCTAGCAAGACAGTAATATGATACAGACTGGATTTGAATCTAAAGTAAAAATTCAACAAATTGTTGAAAGTCAACTTCCAAGTTTTATTTTGGACGAGAGTCCAAACGCCGTAGAATTTTTAAAGCAATACTATGTTTCACAAGAATATCAAGGTGGACCTATTGATATTACTGATAACTTAGATCAGTACTTAAAATTAGATAATCTGTCTCCAGAGGCAATCGTTAGTTCAACAACATTGTCGTCTGACATTACAGATTCTTCCACTACTATTCAAGTATCCAGCACCAAAGGATTTCCAAATCAGTATGGTTTATTTAAAATTGATGATGAGATTATTACTTATACTGGTATAACCGCAAATAGTTTCACTGGTTGTATTCGTGGATTTAGTGGAATAACCGACTATCACCAAGAATTGAACCAAGAAAATCTTGTATTTTCTACATCAACTGCTGCAGCTCATACAGCAAACTCAACTGTTCAAAATCTTAGTTCCTTATTCTTAAAGGAATTTTATAAAAAGTTAAAGTATACCTTTACTCCTGGATTTGAAAATCTTACCTTTGTTGATGAAATTGATGCTGGCAATTTTATCAAACATGCGAAAGATTTTTATGAGTCAAAAGGCACTGATGACTCTATTAGAATCTTGTTCAATGTTCTTTTTGGTGAAACGCCAACAGTTGTTAACTTAGAAGAATATCTAATTAAACCCTCTGCTTCAAATTATGTAAGAAGAGAAATCGTAGTTGCAGAGGCAGTTTCTGGTGATCCGCTTAAACTGGTTGGACAAACAGTTGTAAAGAGTACAGATCCGAGCACTAGTGCCTCAATATCTTCTGTAGAAATATTTACAAGAAAAGGTAGAACATATTATCAACTTGAATTATTCGTTGGATATGATAATCAATCTGCTGTTCAAGGTAACTTTATAATTACCCCAAATACAAAAGCATTAGAATCAGTTTCTGTAGGTTCTTCAATTCTTAGCGTTGATTCTACGATTGGATTTAAAAATGCTGGAACTATCATATCTGGCACCAATAGTATTTCATACACTGGAAAGACTGTCAATCAATTTTTAGGTTGTACTGGAATTACTTCGGCAATATCTCCGACAGATAATGTTAGATCTGGAGATACCTATTTCGCTTTTGAAAATGGTGATACATCAAAGAAAGTTGAAATGATATTCTTTGGTATACTTAATGACCTTGTGCAAACTAGTGATAGTTTAAAGGTTGATGAAAATGATATTGTTTATGTTAAAAACTATGGAGATAAAATAGAAAATGGTTCTGAATCATATAAACAAATTTTTGCAAATTCATGGATATACAATACAAGCACCAGATATCAAATTTCTGATAATACTAATTTAACCCTTGGATCTATCATCGATAAATCCAGTTTAAAAATTGGCGATGAAGTAGAAATATTAGAAAGAGGAACTGAGAATATTATTGCTTCCAGTGGAGTTCCTTATATCCAATCTATTAATATTCCACAAAATAGTGTAGTCATAGCAAACTTACCATCTTTAACTGCTGGAACTGAATATGATATAAGAAGAAAACTTAGTAAAGCTTCTTCTTCTTCGACTCCAATTAGTTTTGGGAATAGTCGTATCTTATCTGATGTGTTGAATCTTTATGCAGAAAGAGATGAATATGCATATATTGCATCAAATTCATTACCATCAGAATCAAAGACAGGAATCAATACCACCGAATATAGACATACTTTAAATGCATCTATAAAAACAATAACCGTAAATAGTTCTTCAAATTTTGAAGACTATTTGGATGGTACTTATTCTACAATTGCATTAAATTCATCAGTACCATTTGTTAATGGTGATAAGGTATATTACAATCCTACTGGTGATGTATTGGTGGGATTGAATACAGGATACTATTATGTTCAAATTCAATCAAACCCACAAAAATTTAAGTTATACTCTTCACCAGCATTTATTGGTAGTGCCCAATATTTAACTTTTGATATTCCCAACTCCGGTGTAGGAACACATACATTTACACTCCATTCTCAACAAGAAGGTAAAATTGGAGTACAAAAACTTCTAAGAAAGTTTCCTCTTCAAAAAAATATTAAGAGAGGAACAGGAGAGAAAACCGTTCCTGGATCAACTGGAATGTTGATTAATGGTGTTGAGATTAATAATTATAAATCGACGGATAAAATATACTACGGTCCACTTTCAGCAGTAACTGTTTTAAATGGCGGAAAAGATTTTGATGTAATTAATCCTCCAGTTATAAGTGTATCTAGTGGCACTGCAAAAGTTCAACCAGTAGTAAGTGGAAGTCTCAAAAAAGTATATGTAGATTCTCAAAATTATGATGTTGATAGAATTGTATCCACCAATGTAACTGGTGGAAATGGAAATGGAGCCGTAATTAAACCAGTTCTTGCTAAAAGAGTAAGAACCGTTTCTTTTGATTCTAGGGCTTTAACTGATGGTGGTGGTGTAAGCACATCAACTAATCAAATCGTATTTTTGGAAGAACATAACTTTGTTAATGGAGAAGAAATCGTTTATAGTTCTCAAGGAAATGCTGAAGTTTCCATTGGGGCAACGAATAAGTTAGTTAATAACGCATCTTATTTTGTTCAAGTTGACAATAATTCAACTGTTACATTATATAATTCTTTGAGTGATCAATCCTCAAAGACAAATCCAGTAGGTTTCTTTTCTGGTTCCAATGGAACTCATAAGTTTTCAACTGCAAAAACTAAAAATGTAGTTTCTTATGTAAAGGTTATAAATGAAGGTTCTGGATACACAAATAGAAAATTAATTGTAAAACCTACGGGCATTTCAACCACTAGAGATACCGTTAATTTTGATGATCATGGATTTAATACTGGAGAACTTGTAACCTATGACTTTGAGACAACACAAATAACAGGAATATCCACATCAAATCAATATTATGTCTTGAAGGTAGATGATAATGCATTTAGGTTGTGTGACGCTGGTATAGGGGGAACATTCACATCAAACTTTAATAGAGGTGATTATATTAAATTTACCGATACTGGAGTTGGATATCAGTATTTTGCATATCCAGATATTTCTGTATTAATCACATATGTTAACACTGGAATTGGATCCACAACTCAACAGTATCAAGAACTTGTTACAACGCCAGTAGTTAAGGGAAGTTTGGTAGATGCATACTTGTATGAAACTGGAACTGGATATGGCTCGACAATCCTAAACTTTGAAAAGAAACCCATTATCAGTATAAAGAATGGAAAACAAGCAGAAGTAACCCCAGTAATAATTAATGGCTCGATTAACTCTGCAAATGTTACATATGGTGGATTGGAGTATAATTCAGTTCCAGATTTAGTAGTTCAAGACTCTAGTGGTTCTGGTTCGGGTGCTGAACTTAGAGCTGTAATTGGTGCAGGTAAAATATTAGAAGTTAAAGTTATAAGCGCTGGAATTGGATACTCTGCAACTTCAACAAAGGTAAAGGTAATTTCATCTGGTAAGAATTCGGTTATTGATGTAAATGTAAGATCTCTTACTATTAATGATAGCTTCAATAGATTTAATAGTGGTGAAGTTCTTTTGAATGGAGATGATAATTTAAAATATTCCGTTTCAAAATATTTTAGCGGACTAAGAACTGCATTTAAAGATATTAAAGGAAATGTATCCGGTATTATTGGATGGGCATACGATGGAAATCCAATTTATGGTCCTTTTGGATATACAAATCCAGAAGATATGTCATCATCCGTAAAAACTCTAGAGTCTGGATATGAACTTAATACATCGAATGTTGTAGATAGACCTTCTGGATTCGATGCTGGGTATTTTATAGAGGATTATACATTTAGTAATAGTGGAGACTTAGATGAGTATAATGGAAGATTCGAAAAAACATCAGAATTTCCATATGGTACGTATGTTTACCACGCAACTCTTAATGTAACAGACAACTCAACTCCATCATTCCCATACTTTATAGGAAATGAGTATTATTCCAAATTACTTAAAGATAATGATTTAAATCAATCATTTGATTTTAATCAATCAATTCTGCATAGAAACACATTCCCATACAAAGTATCTGATAATAATGCTGATTATAATTTCTTTAATGAAATTGATGATGTAACTAAGCAGCAGACAAAAATTGAATCCGTATCTGAGGGATATATTAATTCAATAGAAATTCAAAACTCTGGAGACAATTATAAAGTAAATGATAAATTAGAATTTTTCGAAGATAATACATCTGGATCTGGATTAGATGTAAGTGTTTCTGCTATTAAAGGTAGAAGTATTACTGACGTTACCACAACCTTTACTGAGAATCTTGACTCTATTTTCAGTTGGAATAAAAATGGAGATATTAAAGTATCGATTTTACCATATCACACTTTCTCCAATTTAGATTATGTATCGATTTCTGGATTTACTACCACTCTCTCAAAATTAAATAAAAACTATCAGATTGCTGTTCCATCATATTCTAATGGTGTATGTTTATCTACAGTAACTTCATCTACAGCAGGATTTACTACTGAAATTTACGTTTCTCCAGTTCCTGAGCAAATTTCTATTGGAAGTAGTATTGGTATTGGAACAGAAACATTAAGAGTGTTGGGAATTCATAGAAATGAAAATATTATTAGAATTGAAAGGGGATTAACCGGAGTATCACATACTCAAGGTTCGAGTGTAACATTTATACCCGATTCATTTACAATATCAGAGTCAGTTGATTATTTCGATTCTAAAGTTAATGAAAAAGTATTTTTCAATCCTAAAGAATCTTTAGGTGTTGGAACAATAACCGGAGTATCAACATCAGTAACATTTAATTTTGGTGATACCACTGTAACCAGGGATATTGTTTCTAAAGGCGTTTTCTTAGAAAATCATCCTTTTGTATCTAATCAACAAATTGTATTTACAAGTAGTGGATCCAATATAAGCATTTCAACCGATGGTTCTTCAACATTTGCAATGCCATCAACATTGTATGTTGTGAAGAAAAATAAAAACCTGATTGGCATCAAGACACAAATCAGCAGTTCCGAAGTATTTTTCCACACAAATGGTGATGATAATGATAGATATTTGTTTGAATCTTCACATACACAAGTATTTGGAGATGTTCAAAAATCCCAGGCAACGGTTTCAGTGTCAACTTCTCATGGATTGACAAATGGAGATATCATTCAATTAAGTATTGAACCAAATCTTTCTGTTGGAATTGGAACTTCAACCAATATTCAAGTTCTGTATAAGTCAGAAATCGATAGTTTAATCATCAATCCTATTGGATTTAATTCCACCGGAATTAACACCACAAGCAATGTCATTACATTAAGTAACCATGGTTTGAAAACAGGAGATAAAGTTTATTTTGAAGATGCTAATAATCCAATTCTTGATAAAAATTATTTCTATGTTTATAGAGTAAATTCTAATAAAATCAAAATATGCGAAACTTATAAAGATTCACTATCAGTACCGCCAATCGCTGTAAGCATCGCTAGTACAGGAGGCAATTCCCAATCGATATCCTTAATAAATCCATCAATTGATGTAATCAAAAATAATAACATAGTATTTGATCTAACGGATTCATCATTGAGTGGATATGAATTAAAACTTTTCTATGATAAAGAATTTATCAATGAATTTGTTTCTATTGGAAATACCTCCGATTTTGTCATTACTGGTGTAGGAACGGCAGGCATTTCAACAAATGCCTCTCTAACGCTAGAATATAATAATAGTGTTCCGAAAGAATTATTCTACACATTAGAAAGAGATGGCACATTGCTGACACCAGACGGTGATGTTAAAAATAACTCCAAAATAAAATTTGTCGGCAGCCTTTATAATAATTCATATTCCGTAAGTGGTATTGCTACAACCTCATTTACCATTACTTTAAATGGGAGACCAGAAAAACTCAATTATATTCAATCTGAGTGTGATACATTAGAATATAGTACAACATCAACTACAGCTCAAGGACCTGTTAAAAATCTGCAAATTTTATCTTCTGGATATGGTTATAAAAAATTACCTACATTAAATTCGACTAATTCAACTAATGGTAAAGATTTAATCATATCGCCACTATCAAATACTATTGGCAATTTAAATCAATCTAGGAGTATAACTGATAATTTTGTGTATTCTTGCGATTTTACTTTAAGACCTCAAGCTTTTATATCACCATTAATAACAGTTAAAGATTCTAATACAATTTCTAAGATTGATGTTATTAGTTCTGGAGAAGGATATACTACACCACCATCATTAGTGATAGTAAACCCAGACACTAGAAATGTTATAAACTCTGGTTCTTTTGAGGTTTTATTAACTGGAACTTCCGTTCAGTCTGTTAATGTTACCACTCAACCAAAGGGATTGCCGAATAATTCGGTTGAATTATTTGCAACCAATAACACTAATGGTGTTAGTGTTCAGCAAGTACAATCATCCTCTGCCGGAATCTTTACATGCATTATAACAACGCCAACTATTAACGGAATTACTAGCTTTACATCACAACCTTTCCAAATCGGTGATAAGGTTTTTGTTGAGGGAATTCAAAAATATAGTACTGATGGTAGCGGATTTAATTCCTCAGATTATGGTTATAGATTCTTAGAGGTAACAAATTATATTAAAGGACTTACCGTAAATGATCAAGTTGTCTTGAGCATTTCTGGACTTGGAACAAATACAGGAATTGCAAAAACAATACAAGATTCTTCAGGAACACTTGTCAATCAAAATTCTTATCCATCTTTCAATATAACACAGTCTATAAGCACATTTTTAGTCGGTGAAAAGTTAATTAGTAATGGTATTGAGAGGGACTTGACTGTTTCGGAAAGTAATCAGAATATCTTAAAAGTTTCTGGTTCATATGAACTTTCAGTAAATGAAATAATAACTGGAAAACAATCTGGAAATGTAGCTACTATTTTCACAATTGATGAAAATAAAGGTGAATTTTTAATCAATTATTCTAATACAAAGAATTTGGGATGGGAAGATGAGATTGGAAGATTGAGCGAAGATTTTCAAGTTACACCAAATAATGATTATTTCCAAAATCTTTCTTACACAATTAAGAGTTCTAAAACTTGGAAAGAGCAAGAATCGATAGTCAATAACTTGGTTCATGTTAGTGGACTAAAGAATTTTGCCGATGTTGGATTGACATCATCAATAACAAAAGATCCTGATGGAAGAAATGCTGGTATTACGACAGCATACAGTGACACCAACTTCTATTCATACTTCATTGATGAAAATAGAGTTGATACAATCTACAACTTTGACAACGTTGTTGATATTGATGTCGTTGGTTCTAAATCAAAATTCTTAAAACTGGAAAATAAAAAACTGACTGATTATATTGAGTTAAGAAGCAATGATGTTTTATCTATAGATGACATCAGTAATCAATTCTCAAATAGTGATGCTGATGTTACTCCATATGTCAATTTGGTGAAATTAGGAGATAATAACTATGAGAATTATATTTTTAGAGTAACAAATAGCGACAATACTCAAATTCAGTTCAATGATTTGACAATCATTAACGATGATACTTCATCATTCATTTTAGATAATGAGTTTTTAGTCAATCGTGGTACTAATGAAACACCTGGAGAAGAATATGGAACGTTTGACTTATATACCGATAACTTTAATGACACATATTTGAGATTTAATCCCGACGATCCTAACAACACAGATTATGATATCAAACTAATCAAACAAACTTTCAACAGTATAGTTTCTGGTGTTGGAACAACATCAATTGGATTTGTGGATTTGACTGGTTCCGTAAATATTGAATCCACTGGAACTGGAATATCAACAATTATCACTCTCGATTCTGGTAAATTTGAATCTTTATATTTGACTGCACATGTAATTGATAATACTACCAATGATGCAAACTATGTCAAATTGTTAGTTTCTCATAATGGATCTGATAGTTTCCTTTCAGAATACTATGCAGATAGTGAAGATAGTACAAGTTTCTCTGGAAATGCTATTGGCACTTTTGGTGCCAATCTGTCTGGTGGTGTATTAAGCATTACACATACCAATGATACAACCCATGAGGTTCAAATAAAGTCTAACATTGTAGGGTTTGGAACCACTGCAGTCGGAGTTGGAACGTTTAGATTTATTACCGACGGACAGATCCCCGGCAATGAAAGAAGTGTTGTTTATGAAGCAAAACATTATGGTACAGTTTCTGCCGCATCTACAACTATTCTCTCATTGAATAAAAATATATTCAATGCTTCGAAGTCTTTTGTCGAAGTAAGTGTAGGATCTACAAAAGCGCTTCATCAAGTTTTAACCATTCATGATAATACTGATGTTTATACTCATCAGTTACCGTTCCTTTCAGTGTCAACATTAGATGAATTTGACACCGCTTCTGGTGTAGGAACATTTGGTGGTGATTTTGATGGAGACAATTTATTGTTGAAATTTTATCCCGATAGCAATCAAACTGGAGCCATTGATATCTCTGTTTTCAGTAAATCATTTTATACTACAATTGACATTGCCAATGAACCAAATGATTTAGTTTATGGAAAAATTGATGAAGAGGTTGATGAAAAATTCTACAATTCTATAAATGGTGACAGAATTAATAAATTTGATTTTGAGTTGACAACAAATGGAACACCAATTTTCGCTAAGGTGTTTAATCCAAATTCAGTTTCCTTAGCTGCAACAACTGGTATATTCTCAATTAAGAATCACTTCTTTAGAACTGGTGAGGAATTAATTTATACTCCAAATTCAACATTTGTTGGCATTGGTACTAGTGCCATGAAGTATAGTGCTACTGATGAACTTCCACAAACAGTATATGCAATTAAACTAACTAATGATACATTTAAAGTAGGCATTAGTAAAACCGATGCTCAGAATGGAATTGGAGTGACATTTGTAACATTTGGCGAAGGAAACGCTCATAGATTTGCTATGGCGAAGAGAAATTCCAAATCAATCATATCCATTGATAATTTGGTTCAATATCCAATCGCTGCCACAAAAATAACACACCAATTGTCTGGAAATGGTGGACAAATTAGCACAACATCGACAACATTTACTTTAAGTGGAATATCTTCAATATCTCCAAAAGATATATTAAAGATAGACAATGAGTATATGGAAGTTACTAACGTTGGACTGGGAACAACCAATGTTGGACCTATTACTAATGTTGGGACAGAAAACCTTGTCTTAGTTAAGAGAGGTTTTGTTGGAACATCTGCAACCTCACATACCGATTCCACAACAGTTAGAGTTCATAAAGGAGCATTTAATATTGTAGAAAATAAAATTTACTTTACAGATGCTCCAAGAGGAAATCCTCAAATTGACAAGACTGACTTAAACTTGGATTATGAAACCTCCGATTTTAACGGAAGAGTATTCTTGAGAAGTGATTATACTGGAAATCAAATTTATGATGATATTTCTGATGAATTCACTGGCATTGGTAGGACATTCACACTATTGGTGGGTGGAGCAAATACTACTGGACTTGGTTCAACTGGTGGAAGTGGAATTGTATTTGTAAATAATATTTTCCAAACACCATCTACAGACAATAACAGAAACAATAATTATGAGATTAACGAAAATACTGTTGCTGGCATTACTACAATAGTATTCTCAGGACTTACAAAACCAGATGTTGATCCTTTAGAATATGTTGTTTCAGAATTTGATATAAATCAAAATGAGACTCCAAGAGGTGGAATTATTGTTTCCCTTGGTTCGACACCAGGATCTGGATTTGCACCTCTTGTAGGAGCATCTGTGACTGCTGTAGTTGGTGCTGGAGGTTCAATTGTATCTGTAGGACTTGGAACAACTGACTTCAATGGTTCTGGATATAATGGACTGGTTTCCATTGGAATTAGTGTTTTTGAAAATGGGCACATTGGTGATGTGGCATCAATTTCTGCAACCATTGGTGTTGGAGGAACTTTAACATTTAGTGTTGGTTCTGGTGGAACTGGATACACAAATCCAGAAATATTCGTCTCAGATCCTTCATACGAAAATCTTCCAGTTACCGGTGTTTCTAGACTGGGAATTGGTGCAACAACTGAGACTGGTATTGGACTCCTATTAGACGTTAAAGTTGGACCATCCACTTCGGGTATTGGTTCTACCTTCTTTGAAGTCACCGAATTTAAGATTGCTCGGAATGGATATTCGTTCAGAAGAGGTGACGTTATTAAACCTGTTGGACTTGTTACTGATAAATCTCTGGCTGCACCATTATCAGATTTTGAAATAACCATTCTTGACACATATTCTGATAACTTTGCAGCATGGGAATTTGGACAATTGGATTATATTGATTCTGTAAGGAATTATCAGGACGGAATAAGAGTTAGATTCCCACTTTTCTACAATGGTGAACTCTTAAGTTTTGAACCTTCAACATCACTTTCACCAAATCAAAAATTAGAAAATCTTCTTCTAATTTTTGTTAATGGCATTCTTCAAGAACCTGGCGTTTCCTATAGGTTTACTGGCGGTACATCATTCATATTTACTTCAGCACCTAAATCTGAAGATAATATTGCAATCTTCTTCTATAGGGGAATTTCTGGAAGTGATAGTACTTTGGTTACTGGAATCAATCAGTCATTGAAAGTTGGCGATAATGTTCAGGTATTCAAAAATAATGCTATTAACGGAACAGTAACGCAAGATGAGAGAACTATCTTTGACTTAACTTATTCTGACAAGTTTGAAACCGATTCTTACAGTGGACCTGGAATAGATGAAACTAATGTAAAACCATTGGCATGGATAAAACAGAAGACAGATAAAAAAATAAATGGCGAAAATGTTTATAAATCTAGAGATTCTATAGAATCTCTGGTTTTCCCAACAGCAAGAATTATCAGTGGATTTTCAACTACATCCGATGAAATATTTGTTGATAATGCAGAAATATTTGACTATGAAAGTGATAAAGGAGCCTCTTCTCCACCAACAAATTTTGCAGCTCTTGTTGTTAATGGAATTTCAACAGTATCCACAGACTCTGTTGAACTCATATCCAATTTTGTCAATGTCGATGGTTTCTCAGGAATTGTAACTGGCATTACAACCTCTTTTGGAACTGGTTCTAATCCATTAGCACTCCAATTCACTATTAATGCATCCTCCTTTACGGGACTTTCTACTGGATATCCAGTTTATGTGTTTGACACAAGAATTGGTACTGGTGTTACATCAATTGATAATTCTGATGCCGCTATTGTTGGTATTGGAACAACCTTCTTAGATAATGTTTATAAGATTGTATCCTGGAGCAGTTCTGGAACTATTGGAATTATTACATGTAATGTAGATTCTAATTCTTCGGTAGTTGGACTTCAAACATTTGGTAGTATAACAAATCCTGTTGGAAAATATTCCTGGGGCAGATTATCCAATATTAGTGGAGGACTAACAAGATCGTCAAATCCAATATCAATTGGTGTTACTGGCAACGTTGTTGCAGGTCTTTCTACATACCCAACTATCCAAAGAAGAAATGTCAGCATAAGAAATACTGGAGCCCTTCCTAAAATTATCTTATAAATATCTAAAAAACTATCAATATGGCAGCCGTCGTAACAGATCAATTTAGAATACTGAATGCTGGTAACTTTATAGATTCTGTATCGGATACTAATAATTCATATTATGCTTTCTTAGGATTTGCTAACCCATCTTCTCCAAATCCTGGATTTGGTAGAACTACCAATTGGGATACGAATACACCAAACCCCATTGATAACTTTCAATATATTTCTCAGTACAGAGATGCTTCTCTGTTTGGTAAAAAAATTACTAGTGCAAATATTAGAAGAGTTATAAGAAAAGTTGATTGGACATCCAATACTGCCTATGATATGTATAGACATGATTATAGTATTTTAAATCAAACGCCAATCTCCAAAACCTCCAGACTTTATGATGCAAACTATTACGTAGTTAATAGTGATTATAGAGTTTATATTTGTATTGATAATGGTTCTTCTGGAACAAATCCAACAGGTGGAAGATCACTAGATGAACCAACATTTACTGACGTAGATCCATCATCTGCTGGTTCTAGTGGTGATGGGTATATTTGGAAGTATTTGTTCTCTGTATCTCCATCTGATATTATTAAATTTGACTCTACAGAGTATGTCGTTGTTCCTAATGATTGGGCAACTTCAACAAACACCGATATTCAGACGATTAGAGAAGGTGGAGATTCTGAAGTAAACGATAATCAAATTAAAAAAGTTTATATTGAAGATGGCGGAACAGGATATAGTGCAGGAACCTATGACATCTTAGGAGATGGTTCTGGTGGCGAAGTTTCAATCACCGTTGATAGTAGTGGAACTATTACAGGAACATCTATTGTATCTGGTGGAAAAGGATATACTTATGGAATCGTAGATTTAAAAAGAACAGGAACTATTTCTAACCCAGCAAAATTGATTCCCATCATTCCACCATCCAGAGGACATGGATATGATGTTTATACTGAACTTGGAACTGATAAAGTATTGATTTATGCTAGGTTTGATGATTCAACCAAAGATTTCCCCATTGACACCAAGTTTTGTCAAATCGGACTGTTGAAGAATCCACAACAGTTTTCATCAACGACTGTATTTACTGAAAATACATTCTCTTCGTTATATGCAGTTAAATTAGCAGATTCTTATACAGGAACTCCAACTATTGGCGACAGGATAACACAATCAGTGACTGGCGGAACTGCACAGGGATATGTAGTATCATATGATTCTGATACTAAAGTTTTAAAATATTATCAAGACAGATCTTTGTATTTTAGTAATGATGTAGATCAAACTGATGCTAACGATGTTGGAACTGTCTCAAAAGTTCTAAGTTTCTCTGGCAGCAACAACATCAGTTTTGATGCTGGTGGATCGGCTTCCATCAATACAAGTTTCAGTGATAGTTCTGTTTTGGTAGATAATAAGCAAATTAATCTTGGGGTTACATTCTCAAGCGGACTTGCCAATCCAGAGATAAATAAAAAGACGGGCGATGTTATTTACATTAACAATAGACCCTTGATTGAAAGGAACATTCGACAAAAAGAAGACGTTAAAATCATTCTGGAATTCTAAAAAAAGATGGCACAAAAAACAGATTTAAATATCAGCCCATATTACGACGATTTTGATCGCAATAAAGATTTTTATAAAGTTCTGTTTAAACCAGGATATCCAGTTCAGGCTAGAGAATTAACAACTCTTCAATCAATATTCCAAAATCAAGTTGAGTTCTTTGGAAAAAATATTTTCAAAGAAGGCTCTATGGTTCTGCCAGGAGCTCTTACTTTTGACAATCAATTTTCAGCAGTAAAACTAAATTCTACCAGTTTAGGTGTAGATGTTTCACTTTATATTAAAAGTTTTATTGGTAAGAAAGTCACAGGACAGTTATCAGGAGTTTCGGCATCAATACAGTATGTTGCCCTTACATCTGATAGTAGTTCTGTAGATGAGTTAACAATTTACGTCAAATATTCCGATTCTGGTAATGATTACGCTACAGAAACATTCCAGGATGGAGAAGCATTATTCGCTAACGAAAATGTAACTTATGGCAATACAACTATCAATGCTGGCACAGAGTTTGCATCATTGATTTCTGAAGGTGCGACATCGACAGGATCGTCAGTATCTATCGATGAGGGTGTATATTTTGTCAGGGGAATCTTTGCTAATGTTTCAAAGCAGACTCTCATCTTAGACTATTATACCAATACTCCATCGTATAGAGTAGGTTTAAAAGTAGAAGAAAGACTTGTTAATGCAAAAGATGATGATTCGCTGTATGATAATGCAAAGGGTTTTACAAACTATGCAGCACCAGGTGCTGATAGATTCAAGTTATCTTTAAAATTAACTAAAAAACCACTTACAGATTTTAACGATACCGATTTTATTGAACTGCTTAGAGTTGATGCAGGAAAGATTAAAAAGGTACAGGACAAAACGGTATACAATGTAATCAGAGATTATATTGCAGAAAGAACCTATGAAGAATCTGGACATTATTCGGTAGAACCATTTGATATTAAAATTGTTGATTCTTTAAATAATAGACTTGGAAATGATGGTTTATATTTGAGCGACGAAACTACTGATAGTGGTAATGAGCCATCGAATGATTTGATGTGCATCCAAATATCTCCAGGAAAAGCATACGTTGCTGGTTATGATGTTGAAAATCAATCAACACAAGTTCTCGATGTTTCAAAACCAAGAGCTACTGAGACTGTATCAAATTCAAATATTCCCTTTGAAATGGGACATTTGCTGAGAGTTAATAATGTTTCTGGAGCACTTCAAGAAAATGGTATTATAACTCTTAACAATCAATTCAGTGGCGATACACCATCCGGAATTGGATCTGCAAGAGTCTATACTTTTAATCTAACGGATGCTGCTTACGAAGATGCATCAAGTCAGTGGGATTTGTATCTTTACGATATTCAGACATACACGTCTTTAACATTTAATAGAAGCGTCACTTCTTCTGAAGTTCCAAAATCATCCTTCATTCAAGGGAAGAGTAGTGGCGCTAGTGGTTATGCTGTTGCGGCAGGATCTGGAAGCACTTTAAATTTAAGTCAAACTTCTGGAACTTTTGTTTCTAATGAACAAATCATTATTAACGGAATTGATTCTTCATTGACAGTAACTGAATTTACTGCAAATGGTATTAGAGACATTAAATCCATTTCTGCAACATCCGGTGGAGGATTCCCAGCATTTTCTGCAGATACAGTTTTAGCAAGAAGAAAATTTGGAAATGGTATTAGTGAAGTTAATATTAGTGGAAGTACAGTTACGAGTCCAGGAAAACTATTTTCTGGAGTAAATGTTGGTGATATTGTTAGATATCAGAATGGAAGTGGTGATGAAACCTTTAATAGAGTAACAGCAGTATCTTCAGATCTTTCTTCTTTAACAGTTACTAACCCAGCTTCAGTTAGTGGTGTTTTTGTTGGAACCGTTGGAAGTGGAAAGTTCAAGGCAGAGTTAGGTGTTCCAGAATTAAAAAATAATGAGAATGCATACCTTTATGCAAAACTTCCAGAAGGAAATATCTCATCTGTTAATTTCACAGATTCTCAATTATCAATATCAAGACAAATCACTGGAGAAACAACCGATGGTGCAGGGCAGTTAACATTTGATTTATCTGCTATCACTGGAATTACTAGTGCATTCTTTGAAACCTTCGATCAAGAAAGATATTCCATTCACTACACTGGTGGTGGAATCGGAACAGTAACTTCCGATTCATTTGTATTGGATTCTGCCACCAACACTGTAACTATTAGTGGTTTAGAAACTTCAGAAAGTAGCGTTGTTGTTAATACCACTCTTAAGAAAAATGGTATTAGAAGTAAGATTAAAGAATACACTAGAAGTTCTATTAGAATTGTAAATCTTTCCAAGTATGCTCAGTCGGGATCTGCAACAAGCACATCAGTTTCTGATGGACTGACTTTTAATGATTATTATGGATTAAGAGTTCAAGATAAAGAAATATCATTGAACTATCCAGACGTAGCGAATGTTCTTGCAGTATATGAATCGACTGATAGTGCTGATCCTGTATTAGATAGAGTTGAGTTTTCATCAGTATCAAATATTGATTCAGATGCGATTGTTGGAGAAACTATCGTTGGATCGACAAGTGGGGCAATTGCTAGAGTAGTCTTAAACTCCTCAACTTCTCCATCAGTACCATCAAACAATTTGGGAATTGTTTATTTGAACAGACTGAGATTCTCTGTTGGTGAAAATGTAGTCTTTGAAGAATCTAACATTACATCATCTGTTCAATCAATCACCTTAGGAAAATATAAAAATATTACAAATAGTTTTGTACTGGATAAGGCACAGAAAGATGAATATTATGACTACTCAAGACTTGTTAGAAACAACAACTTAGAACCATCCAGAAGACTATTAGTTGTATTCGATCATTATACTGTACCATCTTCTGATGATGGTGATGTATTTACGGTATTAAGTTATGATGCCGATAGGTTTGATAATGACATTCCATCAATCGGTGTCAATAAGGTTAGAGCTTCAGATACTCTCGATTTTAGACCAAGAGTACAACAGTTTACTGTAACTGATAAGTCTCCTTTTGATTTTGATTCTAGAAACTTTGGAACAGAACCAAAATATACATTGAAACCAGGTGAAAGTTCTTTGGTTGGATATGATTTTTATCTACCAAGAATTGATAAGTTATATCTCGATAAGTTTGGCAATTTCATACTGAGTAGAGGAATTTCTGCCAGAAGACCAAAAGAACCTGTCGTTAATGATACTGATTTGATGGAATTGGCAACCATTAACCTTCCACCATATCTTTATGATGTCAGCAATGCTTCTATTACATTATTTGACAATAGAAGATATACAATGAGAGACATTGGAACTCTTGAAGATAGAATAGAAAATCTTGAAAGAGTTACCTCTCTGAGTCTATTGGAAGTAAACACAGAGTCTCTTCGAATTGAAGACGCTGATGGCAATAATAGATTTAAGTCTGGATTCTTTGTCGATGACTTCAATGACAAAACACTTTTAGACAATGATTTAACAACAGCAGATGTTATCAGTGGTGAGTTAAGACCACGCATTTTTTCAAATTCACTTCAATTGAGACCTCTTCCTGCTACAGAAATAGCAGAAGATAGTTTGGATTTAGATTCAAACTTTAGTTTACTGGATGCTAATGTTCAGAAGACTGGTAAAGCGATTACTTTGAAATATGATTCTGTCGGTTGGATTGAACAACCTCTTGCAACCAGAGTTGAAAATGTCAATCCTTTCCATGTAATAGAATATAATGGAACGGTTAAATTGTCGCCATCGTCCGATGTTTGGACAAGAACTGTCAGACTGCCATCCAGATCCATCGATGGTGGAACCGTAGGACACGGACGATTGACGAGAGTAGATACAAGAACAAGAGATGTTATCGTATCTTCATCTGCCGAAAAATATATTCGCTCAAGAAACGTTTCAGTTTTTGCAAGAAATCTAAAACCACTTTCAACTCACTACCAGTTTTTAGATAATCATAGTAATGTTGACTTTGTACCAAAACTCATTGAGATTGCAAATGACACCACCTTAGAAAACTATGGATCTAGTGGGGTATTTTCTGCAGGTGAAACTGTGAGAGGGTACTTTAATGATGAAAGAATTATTCAGTTTAGACTTGCATCATCAAATCATAAAGAAGGTACATTTAATTCTCCATCAAAAACTTACAATATAAATCCATATGTGAAGAGTGAGAATGTTCCATCTGCCTATAGTCAGTCCTCAAAGGTACTGAATGTAGACTTAGCATCTTTATCGCAAGAAGCACAAGGTTCATTCTTTGGGTACATTTTGAAGGGTGTAAAATTAGTAGGACAAACTAGTGGTGCGGTTGCATATGTAAAAGACATTAGACTGATTACTGATAATTATGGCGACTTGTTAGGATCATTCTTCATTAGAGATCCAAACACTTTCCCAGCACCAGATCCTAGAATTCTTACAGGTAAAAAGACATATACATTAAGTAATAGCAGCAGTAATCAGAAACCACTTCCTGGAAGTAAACTGATTTCTTCAGCAAATACATCTTATACTGCAAATGGAACATTCCAAGTTAGACAGACTATAAGAGAAAGAGTTGCTGTTAGATATGATCCTCTGGCACAATCATTTGTCGTCGGCAAAGATATCGATGCTCCAGATTTGAACGGACAAAATGATGATGATAATGGTGCATATTTGACAAAACTTGATTTGTATTTTGCAAACAAACCTAGTGGTAACGAACCTGTAGAAATTCAGATAAGAACAGTTGAACTGGGAGTTCCAACACTTAATATTGTTGGGGAACCAAAAACTCTGATTCCCTCTGATATTACAACATCGACAACGGGTGAGATTGCCACTACAGTTACCTTTGATTATCCAATCTTCCTTGCACCTGGTAGAGAGTATGCTGTAGTTCTTCTTGCACCAACAACTGATGAGTACGAAGTTTGGATTGCTAAAATGGGTGAAAAGACTGCAAATACTCAGTCTCTTCCTAATGCCGAATCGGTTATTTATTCTAAGCAATTTGCAATGGGAAGCTTGTTCAAGTCACAGAATGGTTCTACTTGGACACCTGCTCAAGACTTAGATCTCAAATTCAAACTTTATAAGGCAAAATTTGCATCCACCAGTGGTATTGCATATTTTGGCAATCCACCACTTGATGAAAGTAATGGTTATATACAGACACTTGAAGATAATGCACTTACAGCAACTCCAAAATCTTTAACCCTTGGAATTACCACTATTACTTCTGGAGATCCTTTACTCAACATCTTAACTGTTGGTAGAAGAATCGCTGGTAATAATGGCACCGGTGGATATGGTAATATTGTTTCACTCGGAAGTTCTGTAACAACACTATCAATTACTGATGGTGGTGCAAACTATACTAATCAATCTGACGTTCCCACTACAACTGTTGTTGGTAGCGGTTCTGGTTTAAGACTTGATTTTACAACCACTAGTGGTGCTATCTCAGGAACTACAATAACAAGTAGAGGTAATGGTTATGCTGTTGGTGATGTAGTTTCCATCGACAATTCTGATGGAAGTTTTACTGGAAGAGATTCTCTTCTTACCATTACAGCAATTGGAGGAGTCGATACATTATATCTGACTAACGTTCAAGGCGAAAAAGGTTCTGGTAAATCTTTCCAAGTTGGAGCTGGACTGAGTTACTACAATACTGATTCTACTATTGTTGGTGCAGCATCAACTACTATCACCGACAGAACATCTGAAGGAACTGGAGCACAATCTGGCAATTACTTGCGCGTAGATCATTTTAATCATGGTATGTATGCAAACAATAACAAACTGACTCTCAATGGAATTGAATCTGACGTTGCACCAACAACGTTATCTTCACAGTTGTTGTCTACAGAAACAACAACTATTCAAGTTGCAGATTCGTCAAACTTTACAACTTTTGAAGGACTTGCTGTTAGTGCGACAAATAAAGGTTATGTGAAAATCGGTGATGAGATTATTGAATACACTGCCGCAGCATCCAATCAATTGACAATTAACTCTAGAGGTTATGGCAATACTATAACTCAATATCATAGTGCAAATACTGTTGTTATGAAATATGAGTTTGCTGGAATATCATTGAGAAGAATTAATGGTATTACGCACGATATTTCAGATACAGATATTGAAGCTAATCGCTATTACATTGAAATTGATAGAAGTTCCACATACGGATTGGATAGAAGTGCAGATAACTCCAACGGTCCCGAACTCTCATTTAAGAGTGATTTAGTTGGCGGTGGTGACAAGATAAAAGCATCTGAAAACATCTTATATAATGAGATTAATCCTAGATTTGATGTCAATGCTCCTGGAAAACTCACCTCAGTGAGTGCTGTTGTTAGATCTACAACTGGAACTAGTATTGATGGCTCTGAGACTTCTTTCGAACGTCTTAATACTGTAGACATAGTAACATTAAATGAAGTAAATTCTTTGAGTTCTGCAAGAATTGTTTGCTCCAGAGTTAATGAATTAAATCAACCAGTATTCAATAATGTTGCTGGAAGAAGATCTTTCACCGCAGCATTAACATTGAACACTGAGGATGAAAATCTTTCTCCAATCATTTATTTGGATGATTCTACTGTAGAGTTCTCCTGCAATAATCTGAATAATCCTGTAACTAACTATGCAACTGATTCTTCAGTCAAATCATTCTTAAATGATACTCACACTGCTACTTACGTTTCAAATGTAGTTAATCTTGCACAACCAGCATCTTCGCTTAAAGTTCTGTTAACGGCATATAGGCATCAGTCTGCTGATATAAGAGTTCTTTATAGTTTGATTAGAGATGACTCTGCCGCTGTTGAGCAGGAGTTTGAATTATTCCCAGGTTATGATAATTTAACTTCTACTGGAGATGGTGATTTTATTGTTGTGGATTCTGCAAATAATAGTGGAAGACCTGATGTGAGAGTTCCTGCAAGTGAAGATAATCAGTTCTTAGAGTATGAATTTACTGCAAATAATCTGGGAGATTTTACTGGATATAGAATTAAAGTTGTGATGGCTGGAACCAATCAGGCGTATCCTCCAAGAATCAGAGATCTCAGAACTATTGCATTGAAATGAGTAAGTTCATAAAAGTAAAAGATCATCCACATCTTTATAGAGATGAAAAAACGGGGGCAATTGTAAACTGCGACACAGTTGCCTACAATAACTATGTAAAAAAACTTGAAAGAAAGGATAATGAAAGAAAAGAACTTGATGAGATGAAAAAGGACATTGAAGAAATCAAATCACTATTGAAAGAATTTTTAAATAAATGATGTGGAGTGAATCAAATATAAATATCTAAAGGAATACGTGCTCATCTGAATAATGGCAATATTTGTATCAAATATCGTAATTGAGCAGGGTTTTGATTTTAATACTACATTTCAATTAGAAGATACTGCAACAGCAACTCTTCTTGATTTGAGTGGATACAGTGTTGAATCCCAACTCAGAAAAACATACACCAGTTCTACCTCAGTTTCTTTTGCTTCCTCCATCACGGATGCGGCAAGGGGAAAAGTTCAAATATCTTTAGCGTCTACGGAAACTACAGACTTAAAACCCGGAAGATATGTTTATGACGTTAAACTGACTAGTAGTGGTGGAGCCGTTAGTAAACCTATAGAGGGTGCTGCTCTAATAAGAGCGGGAGTAACTAGGTAATGGCAACCATAAAAGCTAGGGTTGGATCTCAAAATACAGTTCGCGTACTATCAAGTTCCGCAACTGTTGCCACTAGAATTATTGATGCTTCGGATTTAAATTCGACTTTAAAAACCGAAGATGGGATGATTCTCGTTTGGGATTCGGGATCGTCCGCTTTTATAATGACGAGTGTGATCGATTCTGCATCGACCACAATTGAAGGCATTGCATATTTTACCAATAACACAAGATCAAGTCTTCCTACAAATGGAGCACTTGTTGTTAATGGCGGTGTTGGAATTGGGCAATATTTAAATGTTGGTGCTGGTGTAAGTGTTGTAGGTATTGCAACCTTTGCATCAGACGTTGATATCAATGCCGCTGTTGATATATTAAATGGTTTAAATGTTGGCGGTGCAACCACTCTGGCATCTAGAGGAGGAATTACTACTACTGGTGGCAGTTTATTTGTAGGTGGAAACTTTGAAGTTGCCGGTTCTTCAAACTTTATTGGTGTTGCAACCTTTAGAGGAGGAACCATTAATCTTGGAGATTCCACTAGTGATGATATCAATATTGGTGGTGAATTTATATCGGATTTAAATCCAAATGATGATAATCAATATGACTTAGGTATTGAAGGAAAGAGATGGAGAAATGCAAGATTTTCTGGTCTTGTAACAACTACCGATTTATTTGTTTCTGGCGTATCAACATTTACTGGTGACGTATCACTTACTGGTGATACACGTATTGTTGGATTTTTAAGTGTTACTGAAGGTTTATTCTATGATTCTGATGATTATGATGGACCTAACGGAGTAGCATATTTCAATAACAATGGAAAGTTAGTTAGCGCTGCCAGCACAGAAAGTGCAGTAAGCACAAGTAACTATATATTAACAACACAACTATCGGCAGGAATAGGTACTCCTATATGGACGGACACTATTGATGGAGGAACATTCTAATGGCTAAGCCAAGTACAAGACAAGGATTAATCGATTATTGTCTAAGAAGATTAGGAGCACCTGTCTTAGAGATTAACGTAGATGATGAGCAAATAGATGATTTGGTAGATGATGCCATTCAATATTTCAACGAACGTCATTATGACGGCGTTGAAAGAATGTATTTAAAGTACAAAGTTTCCCAAAGTGATATTGATAGAGGTAAAGCGAAAGGGACTGATGGTGTAGGAATTGTTACGACGACAGGAACCTCTACAATAGTTGGCGCGGCGACAACATTTAATTATTATGAAACATCAAACTATATTCAAGTTCCAGATTCTGTAATTGGTATTGAGAGAATATTTAAATTTGATACTAGTTCCATTTCTGGTGGAATGTTCAGTATCAAATATCAGTTGTTTTTGAATGACTTATATTATTTTAACTCTGTAGAACTTTTGCAGTATGCGATGGTTAAGTCATATCTTGAGGATATTGACTTCCTTCTTACTACGGACAAGCAAATAAGATTTAATAAGAGACAAAACAGACTTTATTTGGATATTGATTGGGGTGCTCAATCTGCAGATACTTTCTTTGTAATCGATTGCCATAGAGCATTAGACCCTACAGATTTTTCTAAAATATACAATGATAGTTTCTTGAAGAAGTACTTAACCGCACTTATTAAGAGACAATGGGGACAAAATCTCATTAAATTCAATGGTGTCAAACTTCCTGGCGGTATTGAATTAAATGGAAGGCAAATTTATGAAGATGCTGAAAGAGAACTGGAGGATATTAAGCAGAGAATGAGTATGGAATATGAATTGCCTCCTATGGACTTTATTGGATAATTATTATGGCACTAAATCCATTTTTCCTACAAGGTTCTGCTAGGGAGCAGTACTTAATACAGGACTTAATCAATGAGCAGTTGAAAATTTATGGGATTGATGTTTACTATATTCCCAGAAAATTTATAAGAACAGATGATATACTCAGAGAAGTAGAGACATCAAAATTTGATGACAATTTTATTATTGAAGCGTATCTAGACAACTATGAAGGATATGCTCCTGGTAGTGATTTGATGACTAAGTTTGGACTTAGATTAAAAAATGAAATTAATCTAATCATATCCCAAGAACGTTTTCAAGATTTTATCACACCATTCTTGGAAGGAGTACAAACAGGAATTTCTGATGGAAGCATTGATGACTATGAGATTGATTTAACCACAAGACCTAGAGAGGGTGATTTAATTTATTTTCCACTAGGACAAAGATTGTTTGAAATAAAAAGAGTCGAAGCGGAAAAGCCATTCTATCAACTTGGCAAGACATATGTTTATGAACTTCTCTGTGAACTCTTTGAATATGAAAATGAGGATATTGATACTTCTGTCGATGAAATAGATAGAGTTGTTGAGGATGAAGGATATATTACAACACTGACACTGGATAATAGTTCTACAAATGCCACTGCTACTGCCACACTTGGTGGTGATGGTATGGTTGGAAGAATTGTACTCAATAATGATGGTTATGATTATGTTTCGATTCCAACTGTAACGATTGCAAATCCTGTTGTTGGTGGCGGAATAACTGCTACCGCTGTGGCTATTACAACATCCATTGGTGGTGTCTATTCTGTTGAGTCGATTAGAATTACTAATGCTGGTTCTGGATATACTGCTACAAATCCACCGTCAGTAACAATATCTGGTGGTGGTGGAACTGGAGCAGCTGCTACAGCAGTTATTGTAGATGATGGTATTAGACTTCTTACTATTACTAATGCTGGAAGTGGATACTATATTCCACCGACAGTTACCATTACCGATGATGTCGGTCCTTCAATTGGATTTACTGCAACTGCTGTAGCGGTAATTAATAGTACAAATGGAACTGTAAGTGCTCTGCAAATGACTAATGCTGGATTCGGTTATACCGAAACTCCAACTGTATCAATATCGACAGTATCTTCTACGGGAATTGGAACCTTCGTTTATAACGAAACAGTAACTGGTTCTCTTTCCGGAACAACTGCCGTTGTTAGAGGATTTAGAATTAGAGATGATATTAGCGCATCTAATCCTCCATATGAACTTTATGTTGCGATTAATAGTGGAAGATTCTCTGCCGGAGAGTCTATCGTTGGGGCAGATTCTTCGGCATCCTATATACTTAAATCATATGATGACAATAGTCATGAGGAATCTTATGACATCAATGAAGAAATCGAAACAGAAGCAGACTCTATATTAGATTTCACCGAGTCTAATCCGTTTGGAGACTATTAATGCTAGGAACTTATTTTTATCACGAAATTATACGCAAAACAATCATAAGTTTTGGAACTTTATTTAACGACATTTATGTCAGACATTTGAATAAAGATGGCACTGTCGCGGATCAAACTAAGGTTGGGTTGTCTTATGGACCTGCTCAAAAATTCTTAGCAAAGATACAACAGCAAGAGGACTTAAAGAAACCTATCGCTATTACTTTGCCAAGAATGTCATTTGAAATGACTAGCATACAATATGATTCTACTAGAAAAACAAGCGTTACACAAACCTTTAAGGCAAGTGATACCTCTGGCAACATTAAAAAAGTTTACATGCCAGTTCCCTATAACATTGGATTTGAGTTAAGCATTTATGCAAAATTAAATGATGATGCTCTGCAGATAGTAGAGCAAATATTACCATTTTTTCAACCATCATTTAATCTAACTGTTGACTTGATTGACTCTATCGGAGAAAAGAGAGACGTTCCAGTTGTTATGGATAGTATAGATATGCAGGATGATTATGAGGGAGATTTCTCTACCAGAAGAGCTTTAATTTATACTTTAAGATTTACGGCAAAGACTTACATGTTCGGTCCTGTTGCCGAATCTACCGATGGACTTATTCGTAAGGTTCAGGTTGACATGTATACTGATACAAATACACAAACGGCTAAACGTGAGGTAAGATACACCGTTCAACCAGATCCTCTCAATGCAGATCCAGAAGATAATTTTGGATTTACCGAAAGTTGGGAATTCTTCTCAGATTCTAAAGAGTATAGTCCAACACAACAAACTGATATTTAAATACTATGTCCGATAATTATGAAAAAATTAATGAAGCTCTCGATATTGAGAGTGAGATTGTTGAGGTAGAAAAAACATCTCAACTAAAATCTGCCGATAAGACAAAAAATGATATTGAGAAAGATTATGAGTATACTCGTGCTAATTTGTATTCATTGATTGAAAAGGGGCAAGAAGCAATCAATGGTATCATGGAACTTGCCGGTGAAGGTGGCAGTCCAAGAGCATATGAAGTTGCTGGACAGTTGATTAAAAGCGTTGCGGATACAACAGATAAGTTGATTGATTTGCAGAAAAAACTCAAAGACGTTGAAGAAGATACCAAGAAAACAACAAATAACGTCACAAATAATGCCTTGTTTGTTGGTTCAACATCAGAACTTCAAAAGTTACTCAAGCAAGGTTTTCTAAATAATAAAGAATAATCTTTTCCTCTAATGGGTTGGTCCGAAAAATATAAAAAATCTATTGATTGTGACAACCCAAAAGGTTTTAGTCAGCGTGCTCATTGTCAGGGACGTAAAAAGAAAATGAAAGAAGAAACTTTAGATTATATGTCAGAGGGAGACTTTTGGCATCCAGATCCAGAGAAGGACAAAAAACTTCCTGGTAAAGGTCCACAGATGAGAGCGCGTGAAGATAGAGGACAATCAACCTCGGCACAAACAAAACCTGATTACAGTAAAAGACTGAAACCAGGCGAATCTTACATGGATTTTGCTAAGCGTAAGGCAAGAAAC
>Ga0222713_10001280_pt1 | contig 28565 bp, 36 predicted proteins | sample C33_649DmetaG_FD_165061 | JGI IMG/M metagenome (GOLD analysis project Ga0222713, IMG submission 165061) | Estuarine water microbial communities from San Francisco Bay, California, United States - C33_649D | ecosystem: Environmental > Aquatic > Marine > Unclassified | place: USA: California... | reverse complement strand
ATAAAATTCATTTGAAGGGTCTTTTGCAAATTTTCTTGCATCAATCAAACTCGACTGTTTGTAAGTAGATGACATTACTAATTTTTTAATAATGTATTTTTGCGACCAATTATGCTCAATAAATTCAGCCGCCAAATAATTCATCAGATTTATATGAATGGGCTTTGGCGTACTCATACCAAAGTCATCTGGGGTAGAAACAAAAGAGTCGCCCATAATGTGCATCCAAATTCTATTTACAGCTACCCTAGGAGTCAATGGATTTTTATTGTCAGCTATGCCCATAGCCAATTCAAGTCGTCCACTTCCATTTGTAAAAGTGTTTGAGTTTAGGTATCCAAAGAACTCTGGAAACTTTCTTTCTACCGAAGGTCCGCGCTTGCTTGGGTCACCCTTTATAAATATTTGGCTATTTGATGGTCTACTCTTATCAAGCATTGCCATCGCTCTTGGAGGCGTTGCAGGATTTGTTAATTCGTGAGTTACTAATTTGGCGACTTCTCTTCTTACGTCTCCGTCATATCGCATCGTCTTCCCATTATCACTGTAATAACGCTGGAAATTGTCGATGTTCATGTCGAGCGGTCCATTATTTTTATAAATTGATTCATAAAAATCAACCAGCCCTTCTGGGGCATTTTTTAAATTAGATCCTAAAGACAAATAAATTCTTCTTGAATCTACAACAGCCGCTCCGTATATTTTAGCCAAATCAATCATTGAAGATATTGGCGTTGATTTTATTCTTCTCAACAAGTATGGGTTTATATCTTCGGCGTGTTCAGTTAAAAGTTTTCTAAACTCAGCTTGAAAATTATTTGTGACATTGAACATTTTTGCATAAAGAAGAAATGACGGATGATTTACTTTTGCGGTATTATTTTTTCCAGTTCTTTCATTTCTTCTCTGTGGTACTGTGAATCGCATAGCATCACCCCATCTTTGCATCATTCTTGGATTCAATGTATTTGTTCTAATGAAATTTTGTTTATTTGAATTTACTATACCATTCAAAGCGTATGCACCGTATAACCATCTGTAAGTATTTGTCTGAAAGTCTAAAAATGCTTCGCTAAATTTTTGTCGCTTGAAATTTACTACATTTGTTTCTAACTTGATTTTTTCTTCAAAATATTTTTTATATTCTGGAGTTTCAACTATTGTTATCAATAATGGCTTTTCATTATCCTCTGGAACGTAGCTGCTATTAAATATTCCATGTAAAGCATAATAATCTTTTGTAGAAATTGGGTCGAATTTATGGTCATGGCATCTGGCACATACAATTGTGGTCGCCATAAATCCTTTTGAAACTGCGTCGATTTGGTCATCAATTACATCATTACCATTGCCAGAGTTCTTACCAAGAGTCAAAAAACCAAGCGCAGCTAAATTTTCTTTTGGAAGATTTTGAATTTTATCGGCGGCTATTTGCTCTATAATAAAATTATTAAATGGCTTGTCTTGATAAAATGAATCAATTACATAATTCCTATACGTCCAAGAATATGTATATCTATTTTCCCTGTTACCATTAACCGATCCAGTAGTATCACTGTACCTTGCAGTATCCAGCCAGTGTCTAGCCCACTTCTCACCAAAGTTATAAGACGATAATAATTTATCAACAATTTTTTCATAAGCATTTTCAGATTTGTCGTTTACAAATTCATTTACGTCCTCTACTGATGGGGGTAATCCTGTAAGGGTATAATATAGGCGGCGAATGAGGGTTTTTTTATCTGCGATTTCTGATGGGAATATTTTTTTTGTGGAAGACGTTTCTAGTATAAATGAATCTACTTCGTTTTGAATCCAAGAACTTCTAATTTTTGGAACAGTTGGTTTTACAACTGGAGAGTAAGCCCAATGCTTTTTTGCTTCTTCTTCCGAAACGCTAACCAGCGTAATTCCAGTACGAGGGTCAAATGCGCCGTTTTTTATCCAAGTTTCAAAGTCTTTAATTACCGAATCCGGCAGCTTGGACTTTGGCGGCATACTCAGGTCTTCGTCTGTATATCTTATTGATTTTATTAAAAGACTTTTATTTAAATCTTTTGGTACTATTGCTGGACCAGAATTACCACCTTTTAATGAATCCTCTTTCGTGTCTAATTTAAGTCCGCCTTTTATCTTTGAACTGCTTGAACTGTGGCAGTCATAGCAATATTGAGAAAGGGCTGGTCTTATTTTGCTTTCAAAAAATTTTATATCTTCACTATTTTGCCCGTTGCAAATGTAAATAAAAGATACAAAAAAAGAAATAAACCCTATTATCTTTTTCATATAAATAATTGTTTTAATGGTTCGGCGTCTGATACATCTGTCAATCTAAATGGACGATTATTGTATTTATAATCTAATTTTCTGTGGTCAATTCCAAGAGAGTAAAGAATTGTTGCATGTAAATCGTGTACCGTCATTCTATCTTGAACTACTTCTTTGCCAAATTCATCGGTTGCACCGAATACAGTTCCGCCTTTTACGCCTCCACCAATTAGAACAGAACTCATAGCTTTGTTCCAATGAGAGCGTCCGAAGCCGCCAGCACCGCCATTTCCATCTCTTGTTGGAGTGCGACCAAATTCGCCCGTCATAACAATTAGTGTTTCGTCTAACATTCCACGCTCTTTCAAATCTGAAATCAATGCAGCGATTGGTTGGTCAACTTGGCGAGCGGCATTTCCTAGTGAGTTTTTGATTTGGTCATGATTGTCCCATCCACCAGTCCATACTTGGATAAATCTAACTCCTTTTTCAGCAAGCCTTCTCGCAATCAACATTTGCTTACCTTGAGAGCCGGTGCCGTATTTTTCGATTGTGGCTTTTGATTCTTTTGAAGTATCAAACGCATCAGTCGCCTCAGTTTGCATCCTAAATGCCAATTCAAATGATTGAATTCTAGCTTCTAGTTCTTTATCCTTTTTTAAATTTAATTTATGAGTTTCATTCATCAATACAAGAGCGTCCATTTGTTTGCGTTGTTCTTGTTGAGAAATATTTTTATTTTTAATATTTGCAATCATTTGCTCAACGCTTCTCAAAGAAGTGTCGATTGGGGTTGCTTGATACATTCCCGGTAAAAATGCGCTACCGAAATTTTGAGTTCCACCCAATGGCAATCCACCGCTTCTCAAGCTGATAAAAGAAGGAAGATTGTCATTCATGCTACCAAGCCCGTAAACGACCCAGCTTCCGATACTAGGACGGACCAATCGAAGATTTCCCGTATTCATCATCACGGTAGCAACCTCATGGGCTGGAACATCTGTTGTCATTGACCTGATAACTAACGCATCATCAATGAATTGCGCGGTTTTATCAAACGCCTCGCTTACTTCAATTCCAGATTGACCGTATTTTTTAAATTCAAATGGGGAACCATTTGCTAGTCCTCCCATACCGGGAACAGGTTGACCATCAATTTTTCTAAGCTCTGGCTTGTTGTCCCAAGTATCAATGTGAGATTGACCACCGCCGAAAAATATATGAATAACTCTTTTGGCTTTTCTTTCTGGGTAATGTATGGTAGAATTAGACCCGAATGAATCTAATGTAAGCAACTCGCTAGCGCCAAGAAGACCCATTCCCATACCAAATTTATGCAAAAATTGTCTTTTTGTCATTAAGAAGTCTGTTTCTTTTACGTTATCTTGATTGCAAAATAATTTATTCATATGTTTTTTGATTGTTTTTAAGTTTGAGACGTTAGTTCTTTTATTTTTTCGTCAGGTTTTGCTAAATTGGAAACCGCAGTGAAAATATTTAAATCGTTTTTATTGGAAGAATAAACTCCACGATGTAATGTAGATCCAGCGCCAAGCATTCTATTCAATTGCTCAAACGCTTGATCCAAGTGAGATTCTGGTAATTCATTCAATACTTCTGGACTTGCCATTGCCACGGCGGCGGCTAAAGTTCCAGTAGATATATCAAAGCCTCCGCATAAAAGATTATTTTTTAAATTTTCTCTTACACTTCTACTTATTGCAATTGGATCTTTCCAATCTTTAACTTTGCTTGTACCAAAAATCATAGCTCCCCCCTCTAAAACGGTTTGGTAGTCTTTTTTATCAAACGATGTATAAGAGGAATCTTTTGAAGAAATCATGTTGAACAAATGGAAAACTCCAGAGATACTCATATTTGCCGTCTGCCAAAATTTACTTACTGGTAAATTTGGATATAATTTTGTTATTTTTTCGTTGTCTATAACAATCAAAGGGGATACAATTCCATCTTCTACTAATTTATACGCTTTTTCCAAAATTGAAATTGCATTTGAACATACTTTTTTACCTTCCGAATATTTTGGAAGAGCTAGAAAAAGACCAACTTTTTTAGATTCGCATTTATTTGTTTCTTGAATTTCTTTGCAAGTGTGAATTAAATCTTCAGTCATTCCTGCTCCAGTGCCGCCGCCAGCACCAGCACAAACGAAAATTTTATCAAAATCATCTCCGAAGGAGTATTTTAAAAAATCTGTTATATCTTCTTTATTTTCTTGAAAGACTTTGGAGGCAACCGCATGATCTTTTCCAGCACCACCGTTTCCAATGCATCTTTTATTTGTTACAGAAATTCCATTTAAATCTTGTTGAGCAGTATTTATAACTGCAACTCTTCTATACCCTATTTTTTCAAAAGTTTCTGCAATTCTTGAGCCTCCCTGTCCAGCCCCAACAAAAGCAAATTTAAAAGCTACATCTACTTCATCTTTGATTACTTTTTTAGAGGTTTGTTGGATTTCTGGCTCTGGAGTCAAAATTAAATCTTCTGGAAGTTCTATATCCATATTATTAGAATGATTTGAATATTCGTGTACGTTCATCTATTTATTATATACACTAAATTAGGTCTTAAAGCAAAAAAAATCCCCGCCGAAGCGGGGACTGGTCTTATAGCCCCTTCTGCCTGACGATAGTGACCACCTACGTCTTTTTACCCACGACAGAAGAAATGGGATTAACTTGTTTAGAAGTTAAATTTAACGCCTACCGTGGCGAGAACGTCCCCGTCCAACTTCTTAGCCCGTGCAGAAGAATCGGTTGTACAATAAGACACATCAGCAAACGGCTTGACGTATTTGATTCCAGTATAAGCCAACGTGCCGCCAGCTAAATAACTCTTATAATTATCATAAGTGTACATTTCAGCCCTCGGGGTAAATTCAAACTTCTTGACAGTGAAAGTTCGATCCAGTCCAACGGTCACCCCAAAGAGATCTTGATCCAAGTCTTTTCCAACTACAACGTATGGTGTTGCCAATTTTGTGACAACCCACAACTTCTCCAATTTAACCTTTCCGTAGGTAAAAAGGCTGTCGTTTTGTGTTTGAAGGATTCTCTTTTGAACTCCTCCTGTGGCAGCAAGAGTGATTTGACTTCCAAGACTGATACTCTTGTTCAAAGAAGCATCAAGAACTGTTTGGTCAGAACCTTCACCCTTAAAGAAGTAGGTTACGCCGACTTTTGGTGTTACGATACTATTGTCCAATGCAATTGACCCACTCAAATATGCACTGTTCTTTTGGTTTTCCAAACCCAAGAATGACGTTTTTGTTACGTACCCAGATTCAAGATCAACCTTTGGAGTAATCTTGAAATCTTCTGCATGAAGTACAGATACAGTTGACAATGTTAGAATTAGTGTTAGTTTAATAAGTGTTTTCTTAATCATACTTAGTATTATATTTATTGTTAGATGGTTTGTCAAACTTTTTATTCAACATCGACTCCTTTGGTGTTTTTGACGCTTTTTTGAAAAGAAACAGCGGCGACTCCATTTTCCACTTTAATCTTACAAGAATTTGGATTGTAACCTTTTGGCACATAATATACTGCGTCATATTGATATGTCTCACCTGAGTCTTCTTTTGTGCCATAAAGTCTCAACTTGTTATCTTCAATGATTTCGGCTTTTAGTGAGGATTTATCTAAACCGGGAACCAAAAAAGAGCATTTTACTGAGTCTTTTCCACTATTTTTCCAAGAAGAAAACGTACTTATGTTGTTAATAACACTGTCGAAATGATCCAACAGTCCGAATGGATTTCTAGTTAATGTAATGTTCATACAATTTTATTGTAGCAAGAAGCGTGCCAAGTAGATTTTAAGATAAGAGAAATATAAAAAAAATAAATAAGGCCGATTTCTTTTATTCAAAGAATCTCATAGTATTTTTTTATAGATGGTCTTGACCTTTATTGTATTCGAAGAAAGACTTCAGACTTTGTCATTGTCCATCATCATATAATACACTAATAGAGAATAACATTATAAAAAATAAAAAATAATTTTATTCTTTGTATTTAGTGTATATAATATATTGATAGTTATGCTCCCTATACCTCCAGAATTACTAACAATGGGCTTCGGCGCTGTTACTGGGTTTATTTTTAAATACATGGCGGAAAGGGCGAAGGATCGGGCAGAAGAGTTTAAGATGCTTGTCCAGAGAAACGATATTGTAGAAAAAAGCAGAAAAGATGCATCAGAAAGAGAGCCGGGGGCTAATGGAAGGTGGGTTAGAAGAGTTATAGTATTGAGTGTTCTTTTTGGAGTTATTCTTGCTCCGTTTATACTTGCGGTTATGGGAAAAGGTACAATTGTAGAGATTGAACTTCAAAAGAAAAGTTATTTATTTGGGTTGTTCGGTGGAGGCACTGAAAAGAAGTTCGTTGAATTATCAAGTTATCTTTTGATTCCAGAAGTCAGACAAAGTTTAATGGCAATCGTCGGGTATTATTTCGGGAGTTCAACTGCTCAAAGACAGTAATATGAAAAATGTAATACTTATTTTATTATTGACATTTGCAGTAGGGTGTTCTACTGTTAGTAAAACCCCTATGTCTACATCAGCAATTTCATCTTTAAATACAAAAAATTTAGTTCCAAAGAAAACAAATAGTGACATATTGGTGTTAAAATCTTCATTTGAAAAAGAAAAGATTCCAAATGGACTCACTGTTCCAGAACAGTCAAAAGTTACGAGTTACGACCTCACAAATTCAACAGAATCGTCCGTTTCAAATTCGACTATACAATTGATAGAAAATAGAAAAATACCTCAAGAGCCATATATGGATAAAAGTGATTCCATTAAGATTGATTGGTTTTGGTTAATAATATATTATTTAATAATTATTCATGTGGCAGCGATTTCTTATGTTGTATATAAGAGAAAGCTTTTTTTGGGAAAAAACCCATTTTTAAAAGAAGAAACTGAAGCTGAAAAAAATATCGAATCTGGAATATAAAAAATCCCCGCCGAAGCGGGGACTGGTCTTAGGTTCTCTTCTGCCTGACGTTAGTGACCACCTACGTCTTTTTGCCCACGACAGAAGAAATGGGTGACGTTTTTGAAACGTCAAATTTTAAAATCCCTGCCGAAGCAGGGGGTTGTGACACTTAAACGGAGGTTGAACCGTTCAATTCCTCTTCAAGAATTGGTTTTACCTTTTTTCTCAAATAAAACAATCGGCTCATTACTGTTCCAATTGGAACATTTATTTTCTTGGACAGTTCTTTGTATGAATTTTGTTTGATAAAATACAATTCAAAAAGCCTATTTTGCTCTTTTGAAAGATTACCTCTTACTTTTTTGATTAAAGATGCCAAGTTTTTATTTTCGTCTTTTTCTTCAAGACACGAAGAAGGATTTTCTTGTGTAGAAATATTAGAGAAAAAATTTTCAACTTCCAATTCAGATTGGATAGCTATTTCTTTATCTTTGTAAGGTTTTTTCAAAAAATCAATACTGACATTTCTTGCTATTTTATAGAGCCAAGTTTTAAAAGAACTTTCCCCTCTAAAATTAGAGATGCTTTTATAAGCTTTTAAAAAAGCTTTCTGCGCTATATCTTCTGATTCGTAAATGGATAACTTAAATCTTGACGAAATAAATAATTTAAGTAAATTGAAGTGCCTCCGGTATAAAATACCGAAGGCATCTTCATCCCCATTATTTATCAGATGGATAATTTGTTCATCTGATAATTCACTCATATTAGAATACAGTTTCTTCTGCTTCGACTGTATCTGAACTTGACTGTTCAGTTTGCTGAGTGGCCTTGGCGTTTGTTGGTTGAGTATTCTGAGGTCGTGGCCCAGATATTTTGGCTCGCAACGGTTCGACTCTAAAACACCTCAAAGTATGGAAAATTTTATCATTCCAAGCTCGGCCTTTGAGGGAAAAGAATACGTTCAATTCCTGACCGGTTTCAATTCCGCCCAGAGAAGATATTTGGTCTTTTGTAAGCTCAAACTTCAACATTTGAGGGTAATCTTCTTTGGTTCGAATTACGAATTCTTGAACAGAAAAATCTTTAACTGTTCGTACTGGTGGAACTTCATGCAAGAAGCCGTTTACTGTATATACATTATTTTTCATATATTAAATATAATTTACTACAAGGTTTACTCAATGTCAATACCAAAATTATCTCTTTTCCAAGAATTATCTCCTGAGTTTATTTTTCTTATTATACCGTCGATTGAATGGCATGATTCAAGATTAAATCCATTATCAACTTCAATTTTTTCTTTCCAAATCTTTTGCCCACCGTAATATACTTCTATTAAATTTGTATTAATTGTTACCTTTAATTCTTGAGGATAAAGCTCAGAATTTAATTTAAAAGTTGATTCAAGATTGCTATTAAAAAAATAAGATAAAAATAACAACTCTTTAGTTAGAGATAAATTAATCATTTTTATTAATCAGTTCTTGAAGTTGTTCCAAATGAAATACCAGCCATGATTTACCGACAGCCAACTCAAGCTTGCCTTTTCTGATCATTTTTTCTTTTTGACTCGCATCTAAAGCTTTGGCATGAGCTATAATTTCAGTTAAAAGATTATTACATTTTTCCAGATTCGATGAATTGTTTGTTTTTTTCATAAAATTTTTCCAACTCCCTTATCTCAAAAAGATTCTTTCTGTAAAGAAAATCAACTTTGTCCATGTCTGGGAATTGTTTTTTAGATTCTGCCTCGACCTGTTCGTATATAAATTTGGAAGACAAATCAAATAAATTTATTTGATATAGAATTTGGTCACATGTCATGTTAAGTATTTTTGGATGGCTTCAATTAAGTATACAAAAGCATTAAAAATAATTTTAATAACATTCAAACTTATAATTAAAGTCGATTTAATTGGATTGACTATGTATCTATAAAACTTATTTTGATTTTTTTTAATTTTTTTGTTTATATTAGAAAAACATTTTTTCCTTTTTAAGTTTTCTATTTTTTCAGTGTGTATTTTCTTTACATATTCCACCTTACCTGCTCTTATAGAAATTTTTAAGATATCCCTTTCATCGTATTCCTCTTCGTCTTTTAGGTTGAGTTTGGAGGCAATTAATATATAATCAAATTCTATTTTTACTATTTTACGTATTTCTTCGTAGTCTTCTGTAAAAAATTCCAGATATGCAGATAGATCATCTTTTATACAAACGGCTGGATTGCAATCGGTTTCTTCGTTGTAGAATTCTTCACCAATTAGATAAATTGAGTCGCAAAGATAACCGTTCTTTAAAATTGTATCCCAATTCAGATCTCCGTCTTTTTCGAAATAAAGGTCTATCAAACTCATAAGAGTAACTTATGCCCAAGAGAAAAACAAGTCAATTTATATTTCTAAAAAAACATCTGCTCCAAGTTTGAATACGAGTTTTTCTGCCTTTGCGGCATTCTTTATTGATGGAATCATGTCTGTGGAAGAATTTTTAATAAAAAAATCTTTATAATATCCAAAAGCTGCACTTTCTCTTTGATTCCTTTTGCAGCTACATCCTTTATCTATAGACCCTTCTGCTTGTATGAGTGTATCGAATGCGGATTGTTGTTTTTCAGAAAATTCGCTTTTATTATTTAAATAAAAGAAATTAAATTCCCTTAAACTGGAAAAAATTTTTTCTCCCGATTTATCGGGTTGCGTTAGAGCATTTTGATCTGATGAAATTTCTTCGCTCATTTTATTTTCTAATTCTACTCTTAGATCATCTGGACTTATAGGTTTATTGTCAGCTAAAGAATCAAGATGAAAAATTTGTTTTTCTAAAAAATCTTTTCTTGGAATCTGTACTCCGTCAACCTTTAGAATTAAATCCCAATCTTCTTCTTTTCTTGCAAATCTATTCGCCGCTCCAATCATGGCTGTTTTAAATATTTAACTAAAAATGTATAAAAAATCCAACTAAAATATATAGACACGAATCCTAAATCTATCCTATTATAATTAATTATCGAACAAATCCAACAACTAAAACAAATAGGGCAAAATATCAATCTCACAAAAAAATTATCATAAGTACTGATTATCTTGTCTTGAAACGTAAATCCAGACCCCGGATGGTCATAAAGTTCGTTATATTCAAATACTTTTAATTTTCTTTTAGTTAAATTAGTTAAAATACCTAGATACTCACGGACGGCTGAAGTGTCAGATATTATGTAAATAATTACACTTGCAATAAAAGATGTCTTTAAAATTGTTAAAATATCGCTAAAAATCTCCAAAGTCATATCTATTATATGGATTTGCTTTGGGTTCTGTAAAAAAAATATTATAAAAAATGTATGCAAAAAACAAAATCAAAAACAGAACTGTCATGGTGATAATTTAACTATGACTTCTAAATGCGTCAAATTTAAAATATGATTTGTTGTACATTTTTTGAAAATACTTCTTGACAATGGCTCGTCTTGATACCAAAATGTAAAAAAGGTGAAAATCCTTTTTATGCCAACTGGGAGAAAACAGTATGGTTTTTTCAGAGTTGCTCCATCGCGGATGTGCTGAAGCCAATCAGACGCAACAAAGAACAGGCTTGCAAATCATCTTTTGCAAACAAAAAAAGCTACTTTAAAAAGTAGAATCTGTCCCGATGTGTCTTAACAGAGGATAAAATAGCGTAAATGAGTTTTAGCACTTTTCTCATCTCCAGCAAATACTGGAAGCTATTTGTTTTATCAAAAACTAGATGTTGTCGTCGGTTTCCCTGCCGACATAAAATAACAAGAGGGCCTCAAGAAAGACATTAATCTATATCCCCTATAGTGTATAAAATAAAAATATGCATTATAGGGGATATTATGTCTTTGATTTCCTAAGAAAGTTCATCAATCTTCCTTCTTGACCTTGTTTGTCTACAAGACTAATTTATGTAACTCAAATATGCAAAAGAACATCGACGCTAAATTAACAGGAGTTATAGGTTTATCTGCATTTGCAAGATCAGGTAAAGATTTATTTTTTAAAATACTTAATAAAAAAGTAGACTGTGTACGGATTGCTTTAGCTGACGAACTTAAGGCTGAATTACAGCCCGTTATCCAATCAAAGTATGGATTCGATATCCTTAATTGCACACCAGAACAGAAAGAAATTGCAAGACCATCCATCGTTAGTTATGCAAAAACTAAAAGAGACTCTTCTGGTGGAACTTATTGGTATAACAAAATCAACGATAAAGTTAATCAACTAAAAGATTCTACCCTCGTTGTTATTACAGATATTCGTTACAATCAATACGAAAAAGATGAAGTTTATTGGGTGAAGGAGATTCTAAGCGGCACTCTTGTGCATATTAAAAAATATGATGTAATAGATGGAAAAAAGGTATTCTCTTCTGCCCCAAATGATGAAGAATTGATCAACGATCCACTTGTGTACAATTCTTGTGATTATAAAATTGAATGGCCAGACAGTTCTGACCGTCTTTTCATGTTAGAAGATTATGTAGATAATTTCCTAACATGGTATGCCACAAGAAAAATCAAAAAAAATAACAACTCTTTCTGATGAGCGTTTAATTTATCATATTAAAAAAGACAACGAAAGCGCTTACGTTTCTGAACTGTTCAGCAGATACGAAAATATTTATTACAAAGTGTGCAATAAATATCAATCGGTTTTTTATAGTTGCGGAATAGATATAAACGATGTATACGAACAAAAAAGCCATGTCTTTTGGAATTGTATACAAAATTTCGATCCATCTAAAAAAACAAAATTTTCTACTTGGATTGGGAACTCCACAAGATACTCATGTCTGAACATGATAAATTCTAGAAAAAGTCTAATTCATAAAACAGGAGACATAGATTTTACAGAAATTAAGACTCAAAAAACTCAAGAACAAGATTTCGACTTTTCATGCCTCCATGAATATATAGGTAAAATAAAAGACAAAAAATTAATTGATATTATAAAGTATAGATATCTTGATGGAGAAAAAAGAACTTGGAAATATATTTCTCGTAAAATGAATATTAGTGTTCAAACCGCGATCTCTCTTCATAAGAAAGCGCTTGGAAATTTAAAAATTAAAATAAAAACAAAAGATAATATATGAGTTTTGCAGTTAATCTACCATTAAATGACGTAAGCTTTGGTCAAGTATCAATAATTTTCCTTAAAACTTATCTGGAAAACATTGAAAAGTACGGAGAAAAAATCTCTGCGCTTTTACCAGTAATGAATCAACTTACTTTCGAGAGCTTTGTAAAAGATGAAAAGTTCGACTCGTTCATTAGAGATTTACTTCAAAAAGGCAATCTTCACAATAAGAAGACTCCAGTTTTCAAACTATGGCATCTTCATGAGTCATTACAATCATACTCAAACGACCAAACTTTGTTTTCTTTTTATGAGTTGGATCAGCCGACCCAGTATGAGTTAAATATTGCAAGAAATAACAAAATGGCTTTTTCTAGCAAATACACAATAGATATTTTTAAATCATTCGGAGTCGAAAGTAATTATATTCCATTGTGTTTCGATGACTTTAGTTTCAAGAGAAACGAAAAAAAATACTTCAGTGACGATAGAATTGTATTTAATTTAGTTGGAAAATTTGAAAAAAGAAAAAATCACGAAAAAATAATTAGAAGTTGGATTAAAAAATATGGAAATAATAGAAATTATTACCTCCAGTGTGCTGTTTTTAATGGTCATCTTCCTGACGCTGAAAAACAGTATCAGATGATAAGTCAAGCTTTAACTGATGGTGGAAAATATTTCAATGTTCATTTTCTTCCAAGAATGGCTCAAAACTCTGTCTATAATGACTTTTTAAACTCTGGAGATATTGTGCTGGGAATGAGCGGCGGCGAAGGATGGGGATTGCCTGAGTTCCATTCTGTCGCTCTCGGAAAGCATTCAGTTATACTCAACGCAACTGGTTATAAAGAGTGGGCGACAAACGAGAATTCCGTTCTTGTTGAGCCAAGTCAAAAAATCGAAGCGTACGACAACTTCTTTTTTAAGAAGGGCGCGTCTATAAATCAAGGAAATATTTTTGACTTTAACGAAGATGATTTTATCAACGGATGCGAGCAAGCCATAAAGAGGGTTATGCTAAACAAGAAAAACGAAAAAGGTATTGAACTTCAAAGCGAGTTTTCTCGGCAAAGAATGACAGACACAATAATCAACCTAATGAACTAATATGACACCAGAAATCACAATAAGAACATTTAGCAACGACCAATATTTTTTGGACAAAGCATTTTATAGCAATTACTATAGAATAAAATCAATCGGAGAAGGAAGTCTTGTTGTAGACATTGGAGCGCACGTTGGAGCTTTTTCTTTTAGCTGCCTTATTCGCGGGGCAAATGTTTTCGCCGTAGAACCTTTTCATGATAATCTTAGATTGTTAATGCAAAATACAAGATACTTCGGAAATCAAATAACGTATCTTAATATGGGTGTTGGATACACAACAGCTTTAACGAGAGGCGTTACTCCGAAAATGGGAGATAATAAATTCTTTGATTATGGCGGATTTGAATTATGCACCAACACAGGTAACGACTCTTTTCCTTTCTTAACGAAGAAGCTTGATGACATCATTGATTCAACAGGGAAAGATAAAATTGACTTATTGAAGATTTCAACTGGCACAAGTCAAGAATTGGATTTCCTGAAAGACTCAAAGTTTATTGATGTCTGTGAATATATAGTTGGCGATCAACTTAATTGTTCGTCCGACAAGATAAAGGAAGTTAGTGAAGCCTTGAAGCAAAAAGGTTTTGCTTTTAGTAATTTTGTGGAAAACGAAAAAGAAGGATCAACCCTATTTTTCTTTGGCAAAAAGGAACTGTCAGAAATGTTTCATACTCAAAAAACTTAATATGCCTATTTATCTTTTTAAAAATCCAGAAAACGGAGAAATCTTGGAAGTTTATCAAAAGATGGATGAAGAACATTTTTATACTGATAGAGACGGAATCCGATGGGATAGAGTATTCCTTTCTCCAAATACTTCTATTGACACAAAAATAGACGAAAATTCCCCTAGCGATTTTGTTCGTAAAACCGCAAAAAAAGGAATGACAATTGGTGACATGTGGGATGAAAGCGCAAAACTTAGTGAAAAACGCCGTAAGTCTCAAGGAAAAGACCCTATCAAAGAAAAAGCAATTAAAAAGTACGAAGATAAAACAAAAAAAAGACACCCATTTAAAAATGACTAACACGACATTACACAACTGCGGCAAACTAGAAGTAAGGCTGAGTCCAGTCGAAGGATTTGGAGTATTCGCCACAGACGAAATAAAAGCTGGAGAAATTCTTGAAGAAATTCCATTCATCCTGTTTCCTCATTACCAAGGGCATTTTAAAAACTTGTTTTCGTTTCTTGATGCTCAAGGAATAGTTTCTGATCAAGAAAAATATATTGACAATTTAAGGGCAAATTTAAAATTTAAAGAACCAGAGAAATACTACTTCAAATGGTTTCCATCGAACTCAATGCTGGATGGACAACAGATATCTTACCAAGTGTTGCCTCTTGGATTTGGTCCGATTTACAATACAGCAAACACTCAAAACAATGCTGGCTGGAAAATAAAAGAAAAAACATTTGTTTTCATTGCTGAAAAAGATATACAAAAAGACGAGGAAATAAGAACCTTTTACGGATATTTCCTAGGTGAAGATGGCACTGTTTTCTCTACTCTATCAACATTTTTCTTGGGCGTAGAATCAGAGCAAGGCAGAAAGCCTATACTTAAAAGTTTAAGAACAGCAAACGAAGACGAATTCAATACAATAAATAATGATTATAATTATTCCTTATTGAAAGCATTACTACAGTCCTCTACAAATGGATTATATCTACATACAATACAAAGCATAGAGCCAGATGGACAAACGATAAAATATTCATACGAATTCCCAAATGGGCTTTCCACAAAATTCACATATCAAAAAATTCAAGAATTTAAAAATTGTAAACTTCCATTCACAAAGTTTCTTGTATCTTATACCGACAAGGAAGGTAAAGAACAGTGTGGTTCGTTTATATTAAAAAATAGGTAAACGTGAAATTTTTATTTATAAGCGACTATTCTTTAAAACATACTAAAGGAGGAGCGCAACGGAGCAACGATTTGATAATAAACAAAGGACTCAAATTGGGCCACGAAGTCACTTTATTTAATTATGATTCAGATTTAAATATTTTAAATGAGAATTACGATCATATAATTTCTTCAAATCTTGAAAGAATATCTCATTCATTACCAACAGTGGTAGACTGGCTCACTAAAATTCCAAATCATTCAAGATTAGAACACGATAAATGTTCATATTTACATCCTCATAAAAGACAAGCTCTATTTTCAAATTGTAAGAATACTTTTTTTCTTTCTGAATATCATCATCATCTGTTTATTAATTCATACGGAAATTACTTCAATAATGTCAGAATTGTTTTAGACCCAATAGACACAGATGTATTTTTTGACAAACATAATGTCAAAGAAAATAAAGTTTTAAATGTCGGATTCATGCATTATCTAAAAGGAACTGAAACTTTTCTAAGTTATGCTATTTCTCATCCAGAAATTAATTTTGTAATGGCTGGCTGGGGAAGCGCAGTATATGAGCTTGCAGCTAAAAATTGCAAAAATATAGAGTTTTTAGGTTCTGTTGCATACGATCAGATGCCTGACCTTTATAATAAATATACTGATTTATTTTATGTTCCAGTGGTTGAAGAACCATTTTGTCGCTCTGTTGCGGAAGCAAAGTTATGCGGCATGAGGATAACGACGAATGAAAATATTGGATGCTTACATGAGTTAGCAAGAATCGGAGAAGATAAATTTAAATATAATTGTAAAAACGCCGCAGAACAATTTTGGAATCATTTTGCATGAAAATTATAGTTGTTACCAATAAATTTCTAAATAGGAATGGAATAAAGAGAATTGATAGCGGATATTATAATTTGTATATACCGTTGATGAATCTTGGTCATAACGTGATTTTTTACGATATAGAGAATCCGACATATGACAATAGCTTCTCTGATGTCGTTAAAAAATTCAGTCCCGATTTAATATTTTGCTGCCTTACTGGTGACAATAATTCATTTAAATATGAACCCGTAGAAGAGATAAGAGAAATCACTAAAAAAGGTAACGTCGTCACTTTCAATTGGTTTTGCGATGATACTTGGAGGTTCAATTCATTTTCAAAAAATTTCTGCAAGAATTTTACCGTTTGCTCGACGCCAGAGTTTTCGTTTTTGGAAAAATATAAGAAAGAAAGCTATTCAAATATCATATTAGGTCTTTGGCATTGCAATCACGACATAGCAAGTCACTCTGATATCAAATATAAAACATTGGGATTTTGTGGCGGCATAACGGCAGATCGGAATGAAAATATACAGTATTTAAGAAGCAAAGGCAATCATGTAAATATTTTTAATGGATGCTGCTATGAAGAAATGTTTTATAATTACTCGACAAATTTAATTGGTCTTAATTTTAGTGTTAATTATAACGACCCAGAAAAAAAGACTCAAATGAAACTAAGGCCAATGGAAATAGTAAATTCTTGCACATTATTAGCCACAGAATATACGCCGGGGCTAGAGCATTTATTTGATATAGATAACCATATAATATCATTCAAATCGAAAGAAGAGTTAAATGATAAAATCGGTTTTTATATAAAAAATCCAGAATCTACAAGAAATATGGTACAAGGAGCTTATACCACATTTTTAAAGAATCATGAATCTCATGTTAGATTAAAAAATATTTTACCTGAAATAATGAAATTCGCAAGTTTATGAAAGTCTATATAAAACATCATCCTTCGAATGCCGGTAAATGGATTTATGAGGGCTACAAAAACGCTTGGGAATATCTTGGATATCAAGTGATTTTTTATAATTCTTTAGATGAAATAGAAACTACTGATGAGCATTTTATAATGGCAGTAGATTCGGATTTTTTTGCAAAGCACGAAGCCAAGATAAAAAAATCTAAAAAAACATTTTTGTACGTACAACCAAATACAGCCCCAATGCATTGGGGTAGTCATCCAAATTTTTATTCTACATGCGAAGATAAAAACATTATCAATTCACTTGATCAAGCTTTATTGTGGACTTTTGCAGACCAGCATGAAAATTTTTATTCTTGTTGGAGAAATCCCAAAACTATTCCCCTCGCATATGATAATACAGCTTATAAAAGCGATCCTCTTGCCGAACAGTATGACGTTTGTTTTGTTGGAGGAATAGCTAATAATGGATTCAATGAAAAATTTGAAATAATGGTGGAAATTCTAAAATCCTTTGAGGGTTCCAATTTAAATGTTGCATTTTTTGTAAACTCTAATTTATCTCATCAGCAAGAAAATGACCTTTTCAGATCAAGCAAAGTCTCTTTAAATATTCACGATAAATATCAAAGAGTATTGGGGGCTGATACAAATGAAAGAACATTCAAGAGCCTCGGAGCGAATGGTCTTCTAGTTAGCGATAACGTAAAGCAACTATCGCGGCTTTTTCCCAATGTTTCCTGTTCAAATGATCCAGAAGAAATTATCGATATAATAAAACAATATTGCTCTTTGAGCGCACGGGATAGGCTTGATATAAAAAATGAAAATAAAGAAGAAATCATAAAAAATCATACTTATATCCAAAGAGTAAAAGAAATGCTGTCTTATGTTTAGCCCGAAAGTAACCATAATTATTCCATGCTACAATAGAGTTAATCTTGTTAAAAAGGCTATATTTAGCGTTTTAGATCAAACATACAAAAATTTAGAGATAATTGCTGTAGATAACGAAAGTACAGATGAAACGCCTGATTTTTTAAATTCAATTAAAGAGTCTACTCTAAGAAATTATACTTTTTTAAAAGCCGCGAATATATATCCAAATTGCCACGACGAATGTATTTATGAGGCTTTGAAGGTATTTTCTGGAGACTATTTTACTGTAATAGGATCGGATGACATTTTATCAAAAAAATACATAGAAAATAATATTAAATTTTTGGAAGCAAATCAAGAAAAAAACATGCTTTGCTGGCAGAGTCCAATGAATTCAATTGATGAGCATGATGTTTTGATTGATAAAGAAATGGCGCATGACTATTCTGATTTGAATGAGTTTAAGTCTCTTTGCGTCAATATTGGAAGCCCAGTCAATACTCCTACTGTTTTTTATAGCAAGCAGGTAGTAGATAATGGCTTTTTTAAAACTGAACCAGAAGTTTTTGGAGGCGCGGCAGATTATGATCTTTATTGCAGTTTAGCGGATAAAGGAGTCTTCATCTATCCATCAAATGAAAATTTCGGATATTATTATAGATGGCATAACGTGCAAGCAACTTGGTCAGTTCATAAAGAGGGCAAAGATTATGCTGGATTAATAAAACAAAAATGGAATAACGTATGGCAGCTAAAATAGTTTACATAACTGGATGTCTTGGGTTTATAGGTTCTTACATCACAAGAGCATGTCTTAATAAAGGATGGTATGTAAAGGGTGTAGATAAAATTACCTATGCAGCCAATAAAAACCTTTTAAATGAATTCAATGAATACTCTAATTTTTCATTTGTTAATTGCGATATAAATGATTTGAAGTTTTTGTACGATTGCGATTACTTCATCAACACAGCAGCAGAAACTCATGTTGGTAATTCAATTGTAGATAGCACTGACTTTGTTAAATCAAACATAGACGGCGTTCATAATATTTTAAATCTTTTTAGAAGCTACAGGCAAGAAAACAATCATAAGCCAGTATTCCTGCACTTTAGCACTGACGAAGTTTACGGGGACATAGACGAAGGCGAACATATTGAAACAGATCTTTTAAAACCAAGCAACCCATATTCCGCCACAAAAGCTGCTGCTGATATGCTGATTTTAGCTTGGTCAAGAACTTACAACATAAACTACGTTATCGTAAGACCAACAAATAATTATGGAATAGGTCAATATGTAGAAAAATTAATTCCAAAATCGGTAAAATTTCTTTCTTTGGGCAGAAAAATTCCACTTCACAACAATGGTTCACCAGTTAGGAATTGGCTTCATGCTGAAGATACCGCAAGAGGGGTCATTAAAATAATAGAATCTAACATTAAAAATGAAGTATTTAATATATGCGGAGGATACGAGCAAACAAATTATCAAACAGTAGAAAAAATAATTAAACATTTTTATGACATAGACGAAAAACAAGTATTATCCCAAGATCAAGTACACAAAAATTTAGATTTTACTTACAGTAGGGTTGGACAAGATGTTAGATATGCTCTAAATGATAACAAACTAAGATCCATTGGATGGAGCCCAAAACATAATTTCGACAACGATATCCACGATATAGTAAAATATTATAAAAATACATTTATATGGTAAACAATGAGCTTAAAAAAAGAATTCTTGACATTGCTTTTTCAAAAAAGCTAAGTCATTTAGGATCTTATTTATCTTCTGTCGATATTATAGATAAAATTTTTCAAACAAAAAAAGAAGAGGACATTTTTATTCTATCATGCGGACACGCAGCTTTAGCTTTGTATGTAGTCATAGAAAAGTACCATTCAATAGATGCTTTTCATTTATTCGAAACGCATGGAGGGCATCCACACCTAGACGAAAAAAATCAGATATTTTGTTCCACTGGTAGTCTTGGTATGGGAATAACAGTAGCAATAGGAAGAGCGTTGGCAAACAAGAAAAGAGATGTTTACGTGCTAATCAGTGATGGAGAATGTGCTGAAGGTTCTATATGGGAGTCTCTCAGATATATAGAAGAAAAAAATATAAAAAATCTTCATGTTTTTGTCAATATGAATGGGTACTCTGCTTACTCGTCTATTGATAAAGACTATTTAAAGAAGAGACTTTACTCTTTTCTGCCAAGAATAAATATAATTGAAACAAAGTCGGATGAGCTACCATTTCTCAACGGACTTAATGCTCATTATCACATTATGAGCGAGAAAGACTACGCTAGCATATGAGAAAAAAATTTTCAGAAATACTGCATAGAGAAATGTCCAAGTCGGAACGCATTGTTTTACTCACCTCTGATTTGGGTTATGGCTTGTGGGATCGAATAAAAATCGATTATCCAGATAGATTTTTTGACTTTGGTTCATCTGAACAACTAATGATAGGCGCAGCCTGTGGAATGGCAATGGAGGGTAAATTACCAATCTGTTACTCAATAACTCCATTTTTGCTTTATAGACCATTTGAGTGGATACGAAATTATCTTAACGAAGAAAAGATAAATGTAAAACTTGCTGGAGGTGGAAGAGATAAAGATTATGGGTATTTAGGATCAACTCATTGGGCAACAGAAGACACGGACGTTTTGTCATTCTTTAAAAACATAAAAAAATACAAAACAAATCCTAAAACTGACGAAGAATTCGAAGAAACAGTTCTAGAGTTTTTGAGTCAAAAATCTCCAGCCTATATAAATCTTAAAAAATGAGAATACTAATAACAGGTGGCGGTGGATATATCGCTAAATCTATTTATGCAGCACTAAAAGACAATTATTCTATAATTAATCCAAACAGGCAAGAACTTGATTTAACCTGTAAAAACTCAATCGAAAGTTTTTTTGATAAACATGGATATTTTGACGCTGTTATTCATACTGCAATAAAAGGAGGAAGCAGACTAAATGTGGATGATTGGTCTGTTTTAGATGCTAATCTTTCAATGTATTACAATCTATGCTCCAAAGAAAAACATTTTAATAAGTTCATCAACATAGGGTCAGGCGCAGAAATCTACTCTCCAGATACTCCTTATGGACTCAGTAAAAAAGCGATAGCTAAATCTATAGAGTCAAAAAGTAATAAATACATAAATCTTAGGATATTTGCGGTTTTTGATGAAAATGAGCTTGATACAAGATTCATAAAGGCTAATATTAAACGAGCAATAAACGGTGAACCATTAGAAGTATACGAAGATAAGTATATGGATTTCTTTTACATGAAAGACTTTATAGAAGTAATCAAAACTGTTATAAATTCTAAAAATCAACAAAAAGAAATAAACTGCGTCTACAAAAAAAAATATAAACTTTCTGAAGTTGCCGCTATAATAAACTATACATGCGGAGAACAAAGCCAAATAAAAATCTTTAAAAACGCAAAAAGTTACTACGTAGGCGAATATAATCTCGAAAACATGAGTCTTATAGAATTAGAAGAATCGATATCGAGAGTCGTTTCTAATATAAAATGCAAGAAGATAAATTAAAAAAAATTTTAAGTTTAATAGATGAGTATATTTCTGACAAGAAGTCGTCTCATAAATGGCAACCCGGAAAAGACTGGGTATCCTACTCTGGGCCTATGTATGATTCGCAAGAATATGTGGCGGCAGTGGAAAGTCTACTAAGCGAATGGATAATATTTGGCAAAAGCTGCGGAGAGTTTGAGCAAAAATTCCCAAGTGTTTTGGGTAAAAAATTTGGAGTCTTGACGAACTCTGGCAGTTCAGCAAACCTGCTAATGACTTATGTTCTTACTGCGAAGAATACCCTTCCAGAGCAATACACACTCCCGAAAGGTAGTAAGTTCATAACGCCTGTCGTTTGTTTTCCAACCACAATAAATCCTCTCATACAAAGTGGATTTGAACCAGTCTTTGTAGATGTTGATATCCCTAGCTTGAATTTAAATTTGGACGAAGTTGAAAAGGCTTTAGAAAAAGACCCATCCATAAAAGGAATTATTTTTGCTCACGTACTCGGAAATCCGCCAGATATGGATAGACTAATGTCTATTGTAGAAAAGTATAATTTAATCTTTTTAGAAGACGCATGTGACGCAATAGGTGGAACATACAAAGGAAGAAAACTCGGATCATTTGGGTTAATGTCAACCTGTTCGTTTTTTCCTGCCCATCATATGACTATGGGAGAAGGAGGCTTTGTCGCATCAGACATCCCAATCATGCGACGAGCTTTGTCAAGCGTCAGAGATTGGGGTAGAGACTGCTATTGTAATGTAGCCAAACCGGGATCAGTAGTTTGTGGTACAGCTTGCGGGGATAGATTTAAGAACTGGTTTAAGAACAAGCCAGAAATGACTTATGACCATAGGTATGTTTTTTCTGAAATTGGATTTAATCTAAAACCAATTGACCTTCAAGCAGCAATGGGTTTAAAACAAATTGAAAAGCTTCCAGAGTTAGATAAAGCTAGAAGAAACAATTTTAATGAACTAATAAAGATCTTCAAGCCATACGAAGAATACTTTTATCTTCCGAAGGCTACAGAAGGAGCCGACCCTTGTTGGTTCGGATTTTTAATCACATTAAAAGACGAGGCTCCATTCACAAAGAAAGAGCTAGTAGATCATTTTGAATCTAATAAAATTCAAACAAGATCCTATTTCACTGGCAACTGTTTGTACCACCCTGCATATAGCGACTTCTATGAAAAATACAAAGATGTTCAATTCCCAAACGCTGACAAAGCGACAAAAGACACTTTATTTTTAGGCACATTTAAAGGAATAGATCAAGATAAAATCATCTATATTAATGAAGTCCTTGTAAAATTCATGGAGAAATATAAAAAATAGATGAATAATATTTGCGTAATTTATTATACAGGCGAATTGTACAAAGACTTGGCAAGAGTTGCATATAATAGTTTTGTTAAATTCCATAAAAACGAAGTGGAATGTTTTCTAATAGATGGGGCTAAAATAAATTCTCAAGAATATCATTCCCAACTGGCATCCATAGGGCCGGGAAGAATGAAATATTTAATTGCTTACAATATTGCAATGGAGCGCAAGGCTAAAAAAGTGATTATTCTTGGAGCGGATACTATTACTTGTTCTAGATTAGATGAATTCTTAGATTCAAAAGAGGATATTCTTTGCACTTTAGATTATCCATATCAATTTAATAGCTGTGGCGCAAGATCGCCAGACGCCCAAACCCACCTCAATGCAGATGTGGTATGCTTTAATAACTTAGAAGCACTTAGTCAGACTATACAAGCTTCTATGCATCATTCCATTTATTATGAACAGGGAGGGTTAAATGAGGTAATATGGAAAAACAAAAACTTTTCATATAAAATAGTAGATTACCCCTATCTGCAATCGACCTGCGTATATAATGCGAGAGCAAAAGGTAATTTTGCAGCAATTTCTAGCACTACATCAGATGTTTTTGCTAGGTATACAACTCTATTTCATGTAAAAGATGGAAAATTATATACTGGGCTACATGAAAATAATCCAAATATTGATAAACAAATAAAAGTATGGCATTATTGCGAAGGTTTGGGCGCAAGGCCGACTGAAAACTCTAAAAAACTTATTGAATGGTGGAAAGAAAAAGGGTTCAATCAAGAAACCAAAGACTTCTTTACAAATGAATGTGATGCAGGAGACTTCTTTAAATAATAAAAAAATACTCGTTACCGGAGGAAGTGGCTTTCTTGGAAAACGATTAAAGTCATTTTATCCAAATTGGATTTACATCTCATCTTCTCAATTTGATTTGAAAGACGGTAATCAAACGGACAATTGTATAGCTTTTTATAAACCAGATGCGGTTATTCACCTCGCCAGTAAAGTAGGCGGTATTAAATATAATGTAGAAAATCAAGCCTCTATTTATTTAGAAAATACCTTGATCAATGCAAATATCTTAAATTCTTGTAAGAAATTTCAAGTGAAAAGAGTGTTATCATGTTTGAGTACATGCGCTTTTCCCAATGTGTTAAATTCCTACCCCTTTGATGAAAAAGAAATTTTGAATGGCGCTCCTCCCCCTACAAATGAAGCTTACGCTGAAACCAAAAGAGGGTTATACATTTACAGCAATGCTCTTAGGGAACAATACGGGTTAAATTATTCTTGTTTTACTCCATGTAATTTATTTGGACCAGAAGATCATTTTGGTTCTGAAAATTCTCATTTTATAGCTTCTTTAATTGATAAAGTTTACAAATGCGACAATGGAGACGTTTTAGAATTCTGGGGTACCGGCAAAGCCTATAGACAACATTTGTATGTAGATGATCTGTGTAAAATAATTCCAATTCTTTTGGACAGACACAATACAAATTTGCCCATTATAGTAGCTCCAGATGAAAATCTTTCTATAGAAGAAATATTGCAAATAGCTAAAGGCGTTCTGCCAAAACATTTTGTTTACAAATTTAATAATAAACTTGAAGGGCAAATAAGGAAAGATGGTTCTAATGCAGAATTAAAAAAACTAATTTCAAAAATTGAATTTACATCATTTAAAGACGGTCTATTGAAAACATATAATTGGTATACTAACAAATCATGAAAAAAGTATTAATTACAGGAATTTTAGGTCAAGATGGTTCAAATTTAGCTGAATATCTTTTATCTTTAAATGAAGATATACAGGTTGTTGGGCTTACCAGAAGGTTATCTACACCCAATTACGTTAATATAAAAAGCATTATTGATAATCCGAAATTTAAAATCGACTATATAGATCTATCAGATTCCAATAGCGTAGACTCATGCATTAAAAAACACCAACCTGATTATTTTGTTAATTTTGCTGCAAATTCTTATGTAGGTGTAAGTTGGAGTATGCCAGAACAAGTTTTAGATGTTAATACGTTGGGTGTTTTAAGATGCCTTGAAACAATACGTAAAATAAAACCCAGTTGCCGATTTTACAGTGCTGGCTCTAGCGAAGAATGGGGTAATGTAGATTACAGCCCTCAAGACATTGACCATCCGATAAAGCCGCGCAGTCCATACGGAGCATCAAAAGCCGCAGCAAGACATCTTGTTAAAGTATACAGAGAATCTTACAATATCTATGCTGTTCACGGTATTCTCTTCAACCATGAAGGAACAAAACGCGGAGAAGAATTCGTTACAAGAAAAATCTCTAAAGGAGTTGCTCGCATTTTAAATGCAATTAAAAATGAAGAAAACTACGCCCCAATCGAACTAGGAAATTTAGACGCAAAAAGAGATTGGTCAGATTCAAGAGATTTTGTCAAAGGCGTCTGGTTGATGCTCAATCAAGATAAACCAAAAGATTATATCTTGTCAAGCGGAGAAACGCACAGTATAAGAGAGTTTGTCGAAAAAGCTTTTGCTGCGGCAGGAATGAAGGGGCATTGGCAAAAACGATTCGAACCCCAGAACGAAAAGTTTATTCTAACCGAAATCCTCCATGAAGATGAAAATGACATACCCCCACAACCAAAACACTTGACGCTTGTATGTATAAATCCTGATTTTTATCGACCAGCCGAAGTCGATCTACTGCTTGGTGATTCCACGCCAATTAGAGAAGAATTAAACTGGAAACCAGAAATTTCATTTGACGAACTGGTAAAGTCTATGGTAAATTTCGACGTAAATGAAGCCCAAAAGAAAACTTAACAAATATCAAAAGCTCGTAGAAAAATTTGTTAAAGAAAAAGGCAAATATCTTGCAAAAAAAGATTGGGGTCTTGAGGTAAAGACTGGCAAAAAGCTTTATGAAATTTATCCAGATGAACAATTTTGGCTAAATTTAGTATTGCCTTTTAAGTTAAACAGCCTTGCATGGTTCCTAAGCGATGAAGGGAAAAAACATCTTTCCACATCAAAATTAAAGAATAATCTGTCGCTTAAGCGCGTCAATAGATATATTCTTGAAGAAGAACCAGAGAAATACAATATTCCAGACCCAAAACCAAAAACAATTATAGAATTTATTAATTATGGCAAGACCCAAAGCTAATCAACAAGTAACAGAAGATGAAGTTTCCTCATTTGATCAAATAGAATCTTTTTTAAGCACAAATAAAGAATATCACTATAACGATGTAAAACAAACAAAATACTCTGTCTCAAGCGGATCTCTCAAGCTGGATTTAGAGCTTGGTGGTGGAGTTAAGCCGGGAATAGTAAGATTCAGTGGTGTAACAGAAGGAGGAAAAACTAGCGCAAGCCTTTCTTTCGCTAAAAACTTCCAAAACACAGTTAAAAACGGCTTTATTCTTTACTTTAAAGCTGAAGGAAGATTGTCTGAAGAGCTTCTAGAAAGATCCGGCGTAGATACAAGCCCATCAAAATGGAAAGTAATTAAAAGCAATGTCTACGAAGTTGTAGTTCAATTGATTAACGAACTTATCCACAATAATCCAAATGACATAAAATACATGTTCATCATAGATTCAATGGATTCATTGAATCTCAAAGAAGACATGAACCGCGTCTTTGGGACTTCAAATAAGGTCGCTGGCGCTGCTGGCCTCTCGGCAGACTTCTTAAAAAAGATGGCTCTACCCATTTCTGAATTTGGACACTTGTGTGTTATGATTTCGCAAATCAGGACAATGGTAAGCATAAATCCTTACGAAAAGAAGGATCCACGAATTACAAATTCTTCTGGAGGCAACGCTTTACTTCATTATTCCGATTGGATTTTTGAATTTCAAAATCGCACCAAGTCAGATTTAATCACAACCCAACCTCAAGGTAAAGGCGACATTCTAGGACATTTTTGTAAAATCGTTTTTAGAAAATCTCCAAATGAAAAAACCAATAAAGAAATCCGTTACCCTATCAAATATGGTAGAAAAAATGGACAATCAGTGTGGGTTGAATATGAAGTTTTTGACTTGATTCTAGCCTATCAATTAGCTTCAGCAAAAGGGCCTTGGATAACTTTTGAAAAAGCAATCGTTGAACAAGCAAAAAATGAAGGAGTTGAACTTCCAGAAAAAGTAAATGGCGAAGCAAAATTGATTGAACTTCTTGAATCAAATCAAAATATCACAAATTTCTTCGTTAAAGAATTTAAGAGAGTTCTTGAAAAAATCATCTAATGAAATTGTATAACATAAAAGGCAGATTAGTAAATAAAAGCGTTTCTAAATATATAATTAATTGGGATAAGAAGTCAAGATCTAAAGCCCAATTCAACACCAAGCAGTTTTTAAAGCAATTCTGGCTCAGTCAAATCGTCTTTGAGGAATTTCCAGTTTATGGATCTCGCCTTAAGGTTGATTTTTTTAATGCTTCAAAAAACTTGATAATTGAAGTTCAAGGAATGCAACACGATGAATACAATCCGTTCTTTCATGCTGATTCTAAAATGAATTTTTTAAAATCCATTAAAAGAGACATGGCTAAATATGAGTGGGCAGACAAAAACAATTTAAAATTAATTGAAATTTACACATACGAAGTTCCTAAACTTTCAAGAAAGTTCTTCGAAGAAAAGTTTCAATTAATACTTTAGTTCGTGTATATATAGGTATGAGTGATAACAAATTCGTAATACCCAAATCTTTTATATCACAATTAAATGAATTTTCAAATGGTGGATACTTTTTATGCAGCTTTAACGACATCGGAGATCCTATAGTGCATTGCAGCTTTGACACTCAAATGCACGGGTTGGCCATGCAAAAATTCATGGAAAGCTGGACAAAAGCTGTATCAAAAATAAATGATGAAAATTTCGAAAGCTCAATTATAGATCAAGAAATACAAAATCTTGAAGAAAATGACGATAGTGATCAAAATTTTGAAGATTAATAAAAATAGAACTTGACTTACATGCAAAAACCATCTATTATAAGATGGTATGTCTAAACTTTTTTCACTAGACCTCGAAAAATACAGTATTGGCGGATTAATAAATAATCCAAATCTATTTCCAGAAATAGACCGCTTTATCACAGAAAAAGACTTCTTTATTCATGAACATTCTGTAATTTTTTCTTCCATAAAACAATTACTCCTTGAAGGCAAAGCTCTTGACAAGGTAATCCTCACGCATAGAATAAAAAATCTTGGAATCAAGTTTAGGGGAGAGCTTGATATAGGAGATTATATTGAAGCGATCTCCTTTAACAAAATAACAGAAAAAGCTCTTCTTGAATCATTCAAGGAAATCCTTAAACTAAGGGTTTTAAGAAATCTTCAAGCGTCATGCTCCAAGATCAATACGCATCTAGAAAGCAATAAAAATGAAGAAATAAATAAAATCATTTCTGATGTTGATGCTATTTACGCTACAACAATGAACGGCTTTAATATAGATGAAGGCCCAATCAATCTCTTTGAAGATCTTAAAAACGAAATATTACGCATGGGAGAAAACCCAATTGTAGAAATTGGTCTTACAACGCCATTTCCAGAATTCAACAGGATGTACGGCGGCTTGAGAGACGCTAACATTTACGCTATAGCCAGTCGCCCCGGTCAAGGAAAAACAACTTTCTTGGATTA
>Ga0222713_10001275_pt1 | contig 28625 bp, 28 predicted proteins | sample C33_649DmetaG_FD_165061 | JGI IMG/M metagenome (GOLD analysis project Ga0222713, IMG submission 165061) | Estuarine water microbial communities from San Francisco Bay, California, United States - C33_649D | ecosystem: Environmental > Aquatic > Marine > Unclassified | place: USA: California... | reverse complement strand
CGTGCTCGAGGAACTAAAAAGAAAAAATAATGGCCAAACAAAAACCATTTGTTAGAAACTCAAGTATCCCGTTGGCTGAAACTCAGTTTGAGCCAGATGCTACTCGTGTTAAACAAACATATACAGCTTTTATGCCTGCTGATCCAACAAAAATTGTTGTTAAGCGTTGGGCTGATGGAGAGTATAGACAAAATCCTGATGGCTCAACTAGTACACATAAGATGGCTAGTTTTGAAGCAGATGGTAAGCATTACGCAGCTCCAACAGTTTATCCAAAAGATAGAAAAGGTACTAAGTCTCGTAATCCAAAAGATTGGTATGAAGCCCCTAAAAAGGGATGGGCATTTGCTGATACTGCTCAAGCACGTGGAGAATTGTATGGTCCATTTAAAAATTCTAAAATTGCAAAAGATTTTGCGGCTAATGGATATAAAAATCAAGCAACACAAAAAGCTGCAGCATCTAGATTAAATAAAAAGAAAAAGTAATGGCAGATATTAAGAACATGTTGGACCGATATGGACTAGCCGGTGTTAATAAACCTAAACGCCAAACAACAGGTGGTAAGTCACATGTTGTCCTAGCTAAAGAAGGTGACCAAGTTAAGTTAATTCGCTTTGGTCAAGCAGGTGTTAAAACTAACCAGACAGCTGGTCAACGTGAAGCTTTTAAATCTCGTCATGCTAAAAACATTGCTAAAGGTAAAATGTCTGCTGCATATTGGGCAGATAAAGTTAAGTGGTCACCGAGTAAAACTGCATCGCCATCTAAAAAATGGGTAAAAGGATCCTAATTTGGTCATGCTAAAAACATTGCATTGTGCAAATTGTAGGCTGTTTATTGGGCAAATAAAATTAAGTGTAGTCAGTAAAATACTGCATCTGCATCTAAAAAATAGGTAAAAGGTTCTTAATATGAAAAAGCTAAATAAATTAGGAGTAGAAAACTCTTTGTGGAATAACATCAGAGCAAGTAAAGGCTCAGGCAAAAAGCCTACAAAAGAAATGTTAAAGCAAGAGAAGAAGATTAAAAAGCAAGAGAAAAAAAAGTAATATCTTTGTAACATAAATAATAAATATGAAAAAGGTAACTAAAAAGACAGCGTTTGATATCAAAGAGGCAAGCAACCAAAAGCTTAAGCCTGGAGCTCGTAAGCACTATGCAGAAAATGCACAAGCTGCTATGAAAAACCAAATGAAGAAAAAGAAATAACATGGGAGTTTTAAACTACACACAAGCAGGGCGTGCCGCTGCCGTTACCCCGTCTAACACAGATAATATTCCTAGCGTATCAGGAGGAGAGAACACAGGATGTACTCTTTACACTGGATCAGGTGGGATTATTAAATTGATGACAATTGGTGGCGACATCGTTACATTCAATGCTGTTCCTGCTGGACAGATTTTACAGGTAAAAGTTTTGCGTGTTTACGCAGAAGTAACAACTGCAACAGGAATTGTCGCTCTTTGGTAAATGAACGAATCAGATTTGAAATTAGGAGTAATTAATCTTGTGGCATTTGCAATGTCATTTTCTAATCTTGAGTCTTGGTTCAAGGTTATCTTACTTGGTGTGACCATAGGCTACACAATTACAAAGTGGGTAATGTTGCTAAAAAAGAAAAATGAACCAATCGAAGATAAGTGATTTCTTAAAATCTAAAGGCGAATATTCACACACGAGACTCATTTCTATAATTGGGTCTTTTGTTGTTTTTGGGGCTTTCCTATATAACCCATCTAATAATGGTTTGCAAGATTTAATGGCCATTATTATCTCGGGTTCTTTAATTAACGCAACAGCATCTAAATTTTCTAAAAATGAAACTATCAGAACACCTGAGTCTAGCAGAAGTAACGAGGTCTGAGTATGCTAAAAGAAATGGTATTAATAATATGCCTAATGCAGAGCATACTGAAAATTTAATCGAATTGGCTCAAAAGATATTTGAGCCAATTAGGAAACATTTTAACAAGCCAATTTATATATCAAGTGGTTATAGATGCAAAGCATTAAACACAGCTATTGGTGGAGCTAAGAATTCTCAGCACATGAAAGGTGAGGCGTTGGATATCGACCAGGGGAATAGAAAGGAGAATATGGAGATTTTTGATTTCATCAAAAATAATTTAGAGTTTGATCAGCTCATCAACGAGTTTGGTTATGACTGGATACACGTGTCTTATAACACAAGTGGCAAGCAAGCCAAGCAAGTATTAGATGCTATCAAAGAAGGAAAGATAACTAGATATATTACACATAAATGAAAAATCTAATATTCATATTGTCGATTTTATTAATTGTATCTTGCAAACCGTTACAAAATGCAACGGTTACAAAAGAAATTGTTCGAATTGATACGATACGTGATTACAAAGTAATTACAAAATTTAACGCAGTACATGACACGCTAACTATTGAAAATCCGTGCGATTCTTCTGGCATTTTAACGAACTTTTATAGTCGAATTAGAATACCACAAGGTAAGGTAGTAGTTCGTTCAGTACAGGGCAAGATTCAGGCCACAGTAGATATTGATTCGATTGAGTCAGTATACCGTGAAAAGTATCGTAATAAACAATTATCTAATGTTACAAATTCTGCAAAAATTGTAACAAAAAATGAAATACCTAAATGGGTCATTTGGTTTATGGCTATAAGTGGTATTTTGTCTTTTTTATATATTAGAGAGAAAGTTAGTATTTTTGTAAAATAACTACCAAAAGATAATAGATGGCACGTATAAGTACATACAGTTTAGATACCAATGTAACAGGTTTAGACCGGTGGATTGGAACGGATTGGGAAAACGATAAAATAACCAAAAACTTTACAGCCGATGCTGTTGCTGCTTATTTAAACAATGTATCTTTAATTGATACTGGTCAATTTGCGTGGAACTATACTCCATACTCTAGCACACAAATCCAATCATCTAAAACATTTGCAAAGGTTGGATATGGTGCAAACACAATTAATATTAATAATTTAGGTGGTACAATTAGTGTATCTTATCTAACATTAGCAGGAACTGTACCTGGTACTTATATCCAACAACAATGGGTTAATAAAATTATATTAGTTCATAGCCCTGGACAGCCAAGCATCTATGCTCTTTATCGTGTTGACAGTGTTACTCAAGATGGTAATTATTATTTATTGAATTTGTATTTAATACAAGGAGTATCTTCCAATATTAACGCAAATGCATCATTGAGTTTTGGTTTATTCTCAGGAGTTTCTGGTTCATCAGGTTCTAGTGGAACTTCAGGAACAAGAGGTACATCGGGAACTTCAGGAACCACAGGTACTTCAGGGACTTCAGGAACCACAGGTACTTCTGGAACGTCAGGAACTAGTGGTACAACAGGAACTTCAGGTACTTCTGGGACTAGTGGTACATCAGCTACCTCGGGAACGTCAGGAACTAGTGGAACTTCGGGAACGTCAGGAACCAATGGTACAGGTGGAACGTCAGGTACTTCTGCAACATCTGGAACTAGTGGAACGTCCGGTACGACAGGAACGTCAGGAACATCCGGTTTTACGGGAGATAAATACTATACCACTTCTACTTCAACGTTTACTCTTGGAAGTGCAGGTACAATTACAGTTGGATTAGGTTTATCTTATACTCCTGCACAATCTATTATTGTAGTTTATAATTCAAGTAATTTCCAAGAATGTGAGGTTATTTCTTATAATGGATCGACTGGATCTTTACAATTTGCAGCACCTACACGTACTGTTGGTGGCGGAACATATTCACAATGGATAGTCAATCTAGATGGAGCTAGTGGTGGTGACGGATCTTCAGGTACTTCAGGTACTTCAGGTACTTCATCAACATCAGGAACATCAGGTACTACAGGTACTTCGGGATCATCAGGATCTTCAGGTTCTTCAGGTATAGATGGAACTTTTGGTACATCAGGTACATCAGGAACTAGCGGTACAGCAGGTACGACAGGTACATCAGGAACTAGCGGTACATCTGCAACAGCAGGTACTAGCGGTTCTTCAGGTACTACAGGAACATCAGGTACTACAGGTACTAGTGGTTCTTCAGGAACATCTGCAACGAGTGGTTCTTCGGGAACATCTGCTGTAGATGGTACTTCAGGAACATCAGGAGTTGATGGAACATCAGGTACTTCGGGCACAAGTGGCACATCAGGAACATCTGGTTCTGCAGGTACATCAGGGCGTAATGGTATTGACGGATCATCTGGAGCGGCTGTGTCTAACTGGTATGCATCATTCTCTAGCTCACAAACTCAAATTGTTGCTGGAGCAAATATACCAACTCCTATAACATATAATACTGTAGAGATATCTAATGGTATTACAGCAAGTGGATCACAAATACAGGTTCAGCATGCAGGTGTTTATGAGATAGGATACTCATTGCAAATAGAAAAAACTCAGGGTACTAACTCTGAGGTAGATATTTGGTTGAGAAAAAATGGATCTGATATTTTAAGAACAGATTCTATTTTAGGTATTGTATCTAACTCATCAACATCGCTTCCATACGTATCTGTAATTACTGATTTAGCGACAAATGATTATTTAGAGATTATATTTTATTCAGATAGTGAGCATGTTCAAATAACAGCTGTACCTGCACAGACTACTCCTGTTGCTATTCCTGCTGCACCATCTATTATTACAAATATTAAGCAAGTTGGTGTATCAGTAGCTTCTACATCAGGTACTAGCGGAACTACAGGAACATCAGGTACGTCTGCAACATCAGGTACAAGTGGTACTTCGTCTACATCGGGTACTTCAGGTACGTCAGGTACAACTGGTACATCAGGTACATCAGGAAACTCAGGAGACAGATACGCTACTACATCTGTTACAGCATTTACATTAGGTAGTGCAGGAACAATTACAGTTGGTGTTGGTTTGTCATATACCGTTGCTCAGTCTATTATCGTTGTTTATGATGCTAATAACTTCCAGGAATGCGAGGTTGTTGCTTATAATCCTTTAACAGGTTCATTACAATTTTCAGCACCATTTAGAACAGTTGGATCTGGAACATATACATCTTGGATAATTAACTTAGACGGTGCTAGTGGAGGTGACGGATCATCGGGTACAAGTGGTACATCCGGTTCATCTGCTACTTCAGGTACGTCAGGTACAACAGGAACAAGTGGAAGTTCTGGTACTTCAGGAACAAATGGAGCTTCAGGTCCAACAGGTCCAACAGGAGCAGCTGCAACTATTGCAGTTGGAACTACTACTACAGGAGCAGCAGGAACTAACGCTTCTGTTACAAATAGTGGCACAAGTTCAGCGGCAGTATTTAACTTTACAATCCCAAGAGGTAATACAGGTAACACAGGACCAACAGGTTCTCCAGGTCCTACAGGTCCTTCAGGTGGCCCAGGTCCTACAGGTCCTACAGGAGCTACTGGACCTACAGGTCCTACAGGTCCTACGGGTCCTTCAGGTGGTTCGTCTACACATACAGTTTCTCGTGCTCATAATATAAATACTAGTTGGTCTGGAGCAGGACAAGTTGCTATTTACCAAGGTGATTTACAAGGAGGAGGTACTTATGTTTGTACTGTTTATTTTGCAACTAACAATGGTAACTGGGGTGTATCTGTTTCATTTATGTTCTGCCCTTTTGCTACTACATATGGATGGGGAACAGCTGGTTGGGAGTATTCAGGTTTATTTTCAGGCGCAAGTACATCTTTTGATTGGATACGTTTTATATCTGAATCAAATGGTGGAGCATCATCAGGTATTAGATTAGCAATGGGTTATCAATTGACTGACAAAGGAGGAACTTTATATATTACTTGTAGAAGAATATTTTAAACAAATAAAATTATGGCTTACATTTTTCAATGGGACATCTTAGAAACGGAAGTGAATAGTGCTGATGCTGCATTCCCAGATACAATTAAAAGAATAAAATTTGCTATCATTACATATGACGTAGAGTCACAAGGAGATGAAACAACATTTATTATGAAAGATGTTTTTCTGCCAAATCCAACCGAGGAACATTTTATACCATTCAATCAGCTAAAACATTCTGATTTTGTCAATTTTATTATAAATACTTGTGGCACTTCAAATGTTGAGTATATGAAGAACAGTATGCTTGCTGAATTAGAGGAAAGAAAAAATAAAAAAATAATTAAATCTGAGATAAAGTCACCTTGGTTAAATTATGATGTTGTTATTCAAGAAAATATTCCTACATTTAAAAATGAATTAGAATACTTAATGTATAAAAATGATCAAAACTCTACTATTTGAAGCTGAATCTAATATAGATCAAACCAATTATTATACTTTTACTAATGCATTTTCTAATGAAGAAATAGAGTGGGTTCAGAATCTTGCAAATTTGTATGATTACCACAATGCTGAAACAGTAGGAAATTCTGATGATTCAATTAGAAAATCAAGAGTTAAATGGATTCATCACGACATAAAATCACATTGGCTTTATGAGAAGCTAATTAAAATGTGTGAAGAAGCAAATAATGCCCTTTGGAAATTTAACTTACATGGAGTAATTGATTCAATTCAATTTACTGAATATGAAGAAAATGGAGGTCATTATGATTGGCATATCGATATAGGCCCAGCTCCAATAAATCATAGAAAAATATCTATGGTTGTTCAATTGTCGGAAGCAGATAGTTATGAAGGAGGAGAGTTGGTTTTATGGAATGGACAAACTCCTGTTTTAGCTCCTAAAGGTATTGGAAATGTTATGATATTCCCATCCTTTCTGATGCATAAGGTAACACCAATGGAAAAGGGAACTAGAAAAAGTTTAGTATTGTGGATTGGTGGAGGAAGTTATAAATAATACTTAATAGCAGATATAATATCAATAGCAGTAATACTCCTTTGGCACTCAAAATGCTTAGGAGTATTTTTGTTTACAGGGCACCAATCCCAGTCTCCTTTGTCGAATTTATATTCATTGCTATTCCAACATCCGTGGCAAACTTTTTTGTTAGTAATTCTAATGCAATCAAACTCGTGATCATCTTTAGTAAAATTACTTATCATTACAACTTGCTTGTCTAATGCCCATGCAAGCCAACTAAGTCCACTTGATAAACCAATAAAAAATTCACTATTATAAATAACGCTCATTGTATTTTCAATGCTAACGTTGTCAATCTTCTCGCAATTATCAAATGGGTTATCTTCCTTAGATACATTAATCACCTTGTATCCACATGCGTGTAAATAATTTATTGTTTCTTGCCAAGCTTCTCTAGTCCAAAACTTGCATCCTGATGTTGAGTTTGTTGCAATCGTAACATACTTTCCATAAGTATTTTTACGCTTCTTAAACTTTATCCGTGGCTTTAGTTCTTCAAAATCTAAACCTAATATATTAGTAATCGTTTCTTGCAGTCTTACTGTGTTAGGCATTAAAGGCTCTTTATTGGAATCATAAAACCAGCCTATATTATATTGGCCATATATCCCATCAACAACAGTACCTGGTTCAACAAATTCTAACTCAGGGTAGTTGAATAACTTATTCCAGAATGTTGAAATTACCACATGGCATTCGTGTTTTTCTTTAAATGCTAATACATAAGGTATCCATGCAAGTGTGTCTCCAAGTGACGACGATTCAAATGATATTAATACCTTCTTGTCTTTGTATGACAGCGTGCTCTCGTACACGAGATCATCATTCTCAAATACTTTAGTTGTCCATTCGGTAAAATATTTCCGATTTAACTTAACCCAAGAGTTGGACTTAATTGTATTCTCGTAGTGGCATTTTCCTTTCTCATCAAAAAACTGAACTTTAAAATCAAATTCTACAGGCGACTTAAGTTCTAAGTATGGACCATCAATAAAGTTTTGTATTAATGTCACATCTTGGTCCTCTTTCTTATTATTCAATGTATGCTTGTAGAAGCCTAAATATTCAATGCCAAATATCTCTGTTGTCTCGTATTTTGGTTTCTCGTAGTTTGCCTTTATTGTTCTAAGGTCCGTGTCAATAGGCTGTATATACTTATCGTACATACCGCAGTATTGTGGCAAGTTGTGAGCAATGATTGGTAAGCCATAACTAATCGCTTCTCTCAGCACAAGTGGATTGCATTCCCATGTAGAATTAAACATAAAGATGTCAGCACCAAACATAAAGTTTGATACATCCTCTCTTTCTCCATGCACAATTACATTCTTTGGTAAGTCTTTCATTAAAGGCTCCCAATAGTGCTGAAAGTTACCTGCTTGATTGCCAACAAAGTGAAACGTAAAATCAGGATACTTTCTAGCTATCTCGATACCTTCTGCTTGGTTCTTGCCTGGTGTCCATAGTCCAACATTTAACACGTTTTTTCCCGTTGGTAGAATAGTTCTTTCTTTACTATCAATTGGATAATTAATGACTTGCTTGTAAGATGGTAAACTCTCAAAAGTCTTGTAATGATATGGCGTGCAGAATGCATAAGAGTCAGGATGGAACAATGTCTCTTTGATAGGATCAAATGCAATGTCATGACAAGTCTCTACTATTCTATAGTCTCTGTTATTACTATACAACTTAGCCATGATGCTATGGTCAAATCGTTCAGCAGGCTCATGCAAATGAATAATATCAGGCTTGAAGTCACTTATCGCTTTGAACAGCAATGTATTATCCTCGAATAGAGTAGTAAAGTTCTTGCCTACAATTTCTTTTATCTTATTACGCTGAACGACATAGTCTAAACTGTAACATTGATATTCAACAACATATGGTATAATCTTTCCATCTAAAGCTTCTAATGTCTTAAGTACAAATGCAGGCATACCCCCCGTTGAAAGGTGTGGTACTAAATACATTACTTTAATTGGATTAATCATATCTATCATTTTATTGTATTTCTTTTCTCCGTGGTAGAAGAGTAGTCGTTCTTTGTATGCAGGTATCCGAACCCAACTAGCCATCATGTAGTCTGACCCTGTGAATATGTCCATGCTGTTTACTCTGTCTACCATGTCCTTCTTACCATTCACATAGATATATGGCAACCCATCATGAAAGTTATACTTCCAAAGTAATACGTTTAATATTGTCTCCTCATTATACGCAGCATAGTAGTCGTTGTTTTCAAGTATCTGTGGATGCGTACACATGTCGTACCACTCTTTAAGGAAGTCTATGCAGTTTCTATTTGCAACAAAGTATCCTGTTTGTCTGTATCGTTCTCGAACGTATTGATTGACACCAAATAACTCGCATGCAGGATGCTCAAGTGTTGTACTCAGGTCATCTTTACTTTCAGCCCCTCCCCTGTCGCCCACATGCAAGTAATCATAGATACCCTCCACAAAGTAGGGGATAGGTGATGACTCATTGAACATATTAAAAATAGTTGATGCATATTTAGTTGCAACTGAATCAGAGTCTACATAGGCAACTGTTTCTGCATACTTTAAAGCATCAGCAACTACAAGTGGTCTTTGAATTAAAATTTTATAAATGTCTAGACTTGTACGGTCTATGTATTCTTTTTGATCTGGATTTATAGCATCGCAATCCCATCTGATAGTAAAGGTTGCATTCTTAATCTGCCTATCCGAGTTTAGCATATATACTAGCGTTGGAATGCTAGTATGGTAGTTTAATGATTCTACGCATGCTTCTATTGTTTCTGCGTATGATTCAGTTGCGTATAATACATATGCTTGCTTCATAATCCAAATTTAATTAATATTGTATCAAAACACAATCTAAATGAACATAGAAGTTAGTATTGGAGAAGCATTAGATAAGTTATCTATCCTAGGAATTAAAATGGAAAAGATAAAGGATGAAGCTAAGTTAGAGAATGTATCAAAAGAATACTACATGATTCTTGATTTAGTTGAAGAAGATATGCTTCAAGATGAGCTATATGATAAACTTAAGTTTGTTAATAGAAGACTATGGGAGATTGAGGATGAGATCAGAGTTTGTGAGAAACACGGAGACTTTAATTTAAATTTTATTAGACTAGCACGTGCTGTGTACCACAGAAACGACGAGCGTGCGGATCTTAAAAAGCAAATTAATTTAAAATACAATTCTAATATAATTGAAGAAAAACATTATCAAGGATATTAGTAAAAGAAAATTGTTAATTTTACGGAATAAATAAATAAAATAAAAATGAACAAATTAGAAGAAGAAGAATTAGAGCGTTTAAATAATGCAACAAAATCATTGCGTGATGCACGTACAATGATTGCTGATATAGAAATCTCATTATATCGTTTAGAATCAAAAAAGAAATCAGTTCTATTTAATGCAGAACAAGCAGCTGAGGAGTTAAATAACATCCAAGGTGAGCTTCAAGCAAAATACGGTAACGTATTAATTGATACTCAGACAGGAGAGATAAAAGAAGATAACCATGATAATTCGTAAATTATCTGTTGGCGTTGACTACAAGTCATCAATGAATTATATTACCGGTCAGTCAGTTCTGAACGGCAATTATGTTATTCACTTAATTAAGATAACGGATGCTGGCTCCTATCAGATTTTTATTGAACAAGATAAAGAAATTGTTCTATGGAAAGAGATAGGTAGCACAGTTCCAGTATCGGTAGAGTACAACATAGAATTCTAATAAAATGAAGTCTCCTTTTTATTTTGTCGTCAAATCAAGAGACGGCAAACGCTACGACAATGAGCGTAACGGAATTATCATTTCTACTTCTAAAGAGGACCACCTAGCAACAATGCGTGAGGCTGTTGTCATCTCTACTCCTATTGGATATGAAGGTCCGATAGAGCCAGGCGATATGGTGCTTGTTCATCACAACACTTTCCGTATTTACTACGACATGCGTGGTAGAGAAAAGTCATCATGGAATTACTTTATGGATGACTTGTTTTTTATTGATGACCCATATGCTTACAAAAAAACAGATGGCACATGGAAAGGAATTGGCAGATATGTATTTGTTTCTCCTGTTGAGAACGACTACACTGGCATTACCACTGTTGACACGGAAAAGCCTCTTGTAGGCACGATTAAGTTTGCAAATGAAGAAGTACTTAGCCTAGGCATAAACGAGGGCGACACGGTCATATTTGAGCCTGAATCAGAGTATCCTTTTTATGTGGACGGAGAGAAAGTTTATCGAATGTATACCAAGAATATAACAATCAAATTAAATGAACAAGATAACGGACTTAAAGAAACGCATAATTGATTCTGGGTATAAAGCCGTTGAAGAATTAATTAAGGTTGCAGAAGAAAAGATTGTAACGCATGCTGAGGATGACCTTAGTGCTGATAAGTTAAAGAATGCCGCTCAAGCAAAGAAGCTCGCCATCATGGATGCGTTCGAGATTCTTAAGCGTGTAGAAGAAGAGAATAATATCATTGAAGGCGTAGTTAATAACCAAGTCAATACAAACAGAGGGTTTGCAGAATCTAGAGCTAAAAGCAAATAATTATGGAAGTCTTTGTTGTTGACAATACAATTAATGATATAGATTCTTATGTTTCTGAAATTTTATCAGGTCAATTTATAGACGTGGTTGCAGGGGATAGTATTTTTAAAGGTATACAACCAAGAGAATTTGATTCTTTAGCATCCATAATAAATGATAAATTCCCTGATTATCAGATAACATATAATTTTATTAGACAATCTCCTAAAGGTCAAATAGAACCTAACTTTATTCATACAGATGATATGATGGGAGATAAGACAGCAATATTGTATTTAAATAAAAAAGAAAATAAACTTGACGGAACTACATTGTATGACAATGATAATAATCCAATATTAATAGTTAATGCTAAATACAATAGATTATTTGTATTTGATGCTGAAGTTCCGCACGCTAGAAATATATACGAGAACTTTGGAAGCGGAGATGAGTCAAGATTAATTCAGGTTATTTTCATGAAAAAGAAATAATGAGTTTACACAAACTTCTTGTTGATGTTATACCACAGAAAGTTCTTGATAAAAAGAACGCTAAGAATCAGTGGGAGTATGGATGGGATCCTGAATATGATATTGTTATTATATCTAAAGACGGTACCGTTGGAGACATCTATGAGATACAAGGCTTGAAAGTTGCTCTTCCACAGACTCCTAATAAAGTTGACTACAAAGGCAACAAGTGGGAGTATACTGAATTGCCTAAAGAACTATCTCGCATCAAGACAATCTTTGATTGGAACCGACGTGATAATTCTTTTAAGAATCAATGGGTTGACTTTATCGAGCAAGAATTTGATCGACGTGAACTTGGCTATTGGTTCATCAACAATAAGGTAAAAACTTACATTACAGGTCACCATTACATGTACCTACAATGGAGCAAGACTGACGTAGGCCATCCTGACTTCCGTGAGTCGAATAGAATATTCTTTCTGTTTTGGGAAGCATGTCGTGCAGATCCAAGATGTTTTGGGATGTGTTACCTAAAGAACCGTCGTTCTGGATTTTCGTTTATGGCCTCCTCGGTATCAGTTGATATTGCTACTCTTGCAAAGGATGCACGTATTGGTATGGTCTCTAAGACAGGACCAGATGCTAAGAAAATGTTTACTGATAAGGTTGTTCCAATTGCCAACAACTACCCATTCTTCTTTCAGCCCGTACGTGATGGTATGACCACACCAAAGACTGAACTTGCCTTCCGTGTACCTGCTTCTAAGATTACACGTAAGAACATGGACCAAGAGCAAGATGAAGAAATAGACGGACTAGATACATCGATTGACTGGCGTAACACAGCAGACAACTCGTACGATGGTGAGAAGCTTAGATTCTTAATTGAGGACGAGGCTGCCAAGTTAGAGAAACCAATGAACATCGAGAATGGGTGGCGTATTCGTAAGACTTGTCTTCGACTAGGAGCAAGGATTATTGGTAAGTGTATGATGGGATCAACATCCAATGCACTAGATAAAGGTGGAGAAAATTATAAAAGATTATATGAAGATTCTAATGTTAGGAAACGCAATAAGAACGGGCAGACTCTTTCGGGTCTGTATGCTTTATTTATACCGATGGAGTATAATTTTGAGGGATATATTGATGAGTACGGCCACGCTGTACTAGATACTCCTGAGAAGCCAGTTCGTTCAGCTGAAGGAACATGGATTACCCAAGGTGTTATTGAGTATTGGAACAATGAGGTTGCATCATTAAAGTCAAATCCTGATGCGCTTAATGAATTCTATAGACAGTTCCCTAGGACAGAGTCTCACGCTTTTCGTGATGTGACTAATTCATCTATTTATAACTTAACCAAAATATATCAGCAGATAGATTACAACGATGGCATGATAGCTGATCGTGTACTAACGAGAGGATTTTTTCACTGGAAAAATGGTGAGAAGGATACAGAGGTTATTTGGACACCCGACAAGAGCGGTCGGTTTATCGTGTCCTGGATTCCAGATATTGCAATGCGTAATAACTATATAACTAAAAATGGAATCAAATATCCTCTCAATGAACACGTTGGTGCTTTTGGATGTGACCCTTATGATATTTCGGGTGCTACTTTTGGTGGGTCGAATGGTGCTCTTCATGGTCTCACTAAGTTTAATATGGAGAATGCTCCGTCAAATGCGTTCTTCTTAGAGTACGTTGCTCGTCCACAGACTGCAGAGATATTCTTTGAAGAGGTACTTATGGCTTGTGTATTCTATGGCATGCCCATACTTGCAGAGAATAACAAAGCACGTCTACTCTATCACTTTAAGAATAGAGGCTATCGTGGTTTTTCTATGAATAGACCCGATAAGCATAAAGCAAAATTGTCTTTCACTGAACTTGAGATTGGTGGAATACCGTCTTCAAGTGAAGACATGAAGCAAGCGCACGCAGCAGGTATCGGAACTTACATTGAGAAATATGTAGGATACGATTTAGAAGGTACATACCGAAACCCAGATGAGATAGGTAATATGCCATTCAATAGAACTCTTTTAGATTGGTCTAAATTTAACGTGAACGATAGAACGAAGTATGATGCTTCGATTAGTTCTGGTTTAGCGATTATGGCAAACCAAAAGCATATTTATATGCCGATAAAAAAAGAGTCAAAAATAAGCATTAAATTTGCAAGATACGATAACAGCGGTTCAGCGAGTAGACTGAAAATAATATGAACGACCCTTTAATAATGATTAATCCGACCAACTTTCCGACACAGTTGGCGACAGATGCAGAAAAAGCTTCTAAAGAATTCGGATTAAAAGTAGGACAAAGTATCATGTGGGAATGGTTTGCCAAGACAGGTAATAACTGTCGATACTATTCTCAATGGATTGATTTTCATCGCATTAGATTATATGCTCGTGGAGAACAACCAATAGCAAAATACAAAGATCAATTCCAAGTAGATGGGGATATGTCACATATCAACCTAGACTGGACTCCTGTTCCCATCATCCCTAAGTTTGTTGATATCGTTGTTAATGGGATGAATGACCGTCTTTTTGAGGTTAAGGCATATGCGCAAGATGCAATGTCTATCGAAAAAAAGAGCAAGCATCAGGAAATGGTTGAGGCAAATATGCTATCAAAAGATGTTCTGATGCAAATCAAAGAGCAGTTCGGAGTAGATACTTTTGATGTTAATCCTGATGAGTTACCGGCTAATGAAGAAGAGTTGAGCTTATACATGCAACTCAAATATAAGCCTGCTATTGAGATTGCAGAAGAGGAAGCCATTAATACAATTTTAGATTTAAATCATTATAATGATGTTAGGAAAATGGTTGACTACGATATCACTACAATTGGTATCGGTATGGTTAAGCATTCATTTGTACCTGGAACTGGAGTAAAAGTAGAATATGTGGACCCTGCAAATATGGTATATAGTTACACGGAGTCACCAACTTTTGACGACTGTTTCTATTTTGGCGAAGTTAAGCAAGTACCTATTACTGAACTTATTAAAATCAAACCTGACATTACTAATGAAGAGCTTGCGGAAATTCAGCAGCTTGGTACAGCTTGGTATAATTACTATGGCGTACTTCGCCCTTATCGTAGCGACCTGTTTAACAGAGACGTTGTTACTTTATTGTATTTCAATTATAAGACTGATAAAACGTATGTCTACAAAAAGAAATACACGGAAAACGGAGGAACAAGAGTAATTGAGAAAGATGAAAACTTCCAAGTTCCAGAAGGAATGGAAGAGCGTTTCGAGCGTATTGAAAAACGTATTGATGTTTGGTACGAAGGTGTTATGGTTATGGGATCAAGTTACCTATTAAAATGGGAGCTTGCTAAGAATATGGTTCGCCCTAAGTCTGCATCTCAGTATGCTTTGCCTCAGTATATTGCTGTTGCACCACGTATGTACAAAGGAGTTATTGAGTCATTGACTCGTCGTATGATTCCGTTTGCTGACTTGATTCAATTAACTCACTTAAAATTACAACAAGTATTACAACGTGTTGTACCTGATGGTGTTTACATTGATGCTGATGGTATCAACGAGGTTGACTTGGGTACAGGAGCAGCATACAATCCAGAGGATGCATTAAGATTATATTTCCAAACGGGTAGTGTTATTGGACGTAGTTCAACTGTCGATGGTGAATTTAACCATGGTAAGATACCTATCCAAGAACTTAATACCAATAGTGGACAAGCTAAGATTACTGCGTTGATTAATGCATACAATCAATACTTGTCAATGATTAGAGATGTAACAGGATTGAACGAAGCTAGAGATGCTTCCTCTCCAAATCCTGATGCATTAGTTGGCGTACAAAAACTTGCTGCGTTAAACTCTAACACAGCGACACGTCATATCTTAGAAGGAAGTTTATTTATTACTCGTCGCTTATCTGAGGCTTTGTCATGTCGTGTGGCTGACATCTTAGAGTATTCTGATTTTAAAGAACAATTTACTTTACAGATTGGTAAGTTTGCTGTAGGTATTCTTGATGAAATCAAAGAATTATACATGTATGACTTTGGTGTATTTATTGAGGTATCTCCAGACGAGGATCAGAAAGCACAACTTGAGGCTAACATTCAGATGGCTTTACAGCGTGATCAGATTAGTCTAGAGGATGCGATTGATATTCGTCAGATGAAGAATCTTAAACTTGCTAATGAGTTGCTTAAGTTTAAGCGTAAGCAGAAGCAGAAGCAAGACATGGAGCAAGAGCAGGCTAAAATTGAAATGCAAACTCAAGGTAACATCCAGTCATCTCAAGCATCTGCACAAGCAGCATTACAAAAAGTTCAAGCTGAGGCTGGTGCTAAAGCACAACTTGCTCAAGCACAAATGCAGTTTGATATTCAACGCATGCAAGCTGAGGCTCAAATCAAAGAGCAGTTGATGCAGAAAGAGTTTGAATTCAATATGCAACTCAAAGGAATGGAGGTCGAGAGGATAAAACAACTTGACATGGATAAGGAAAAGGCTAAGGATAACAGAACAAAACTACAAGCCACACAGCAGTCAAAATTGATTGAACAACGTCAAAAAGACTTACCTGCCATGAACTTTGAGTCTGATGAAGATTCGCTTGATGGCTTCAGTTTAGAGGAGTTTAATCCAAGATAAATTTATTTATTACTTTTGTGCAAATTAAATTAAATAATAATGGAAAATTTTCAAGTAAAACTGGTAGACTTTGAAGAGAAGTCTGTCCAAGAAGTAGAAGAAAATCTACTTAAAGTACATGAGGAAAAAACAGGTATCCCTCAAATTGAGGAGCAAGAAACCTTAAAAGTAGAAATCCCTGCTGAACCCGACACAGCAAATGATTTCAAAGGAGAAGAGCAATCGACTCCACCTGCGCCATCATTTGATGACGAAGACGTTCTTTCATATATTAGAAGCAAGTATAATAAAGAAGTTGATACTATCGACGACTTGTTTAAACCAGTTGAGGCACCTCAGGAATTATTACCTGAAGATGTATCAGCTTTTTTAAAGTTCAAGAAAGAAACAGGTCGTGGGTTAGAAGACTTCTATCGTGTTAATCAAGATTTTTCAAATGAGAAACCGGAGCGTTTATTAGCTACGTATTTAAAAGAGATGAATCCTGAGTTAGACGATGAAGATATCCAATATGAAATGGCTGATAGATTTGGCTATGATGAGGAGATGGATGACGAGCGTGATATCAAGAAGAAAAAACTTGCATTTAAAAAAGAGCTAACTAAGGCATCGAAGTATTTTGATGAACAGAAAGAGAAGTATAGAACGCCACTCGAGTCGATTGGCACATCGTCTATCTCTCAAGAAGATCAGCAAGCTTTGGAGTCTTATAAGCAATACGTAAGCCAAGCAACTGCACAACAGCAGGAGCAGGCTAAGAAATCTGAATACTTTGTTCAGAAGACTAATGAATTATTCAACAATGAATTTGAAGGTTTCAAGTTCGGTATTGGTGATAAGGATTTGTCTTGGAAACCTAGTAATCCAGAAGACTTAAAAAACAAGCAACTAGACATATCTAAATTCTTCAATAATTTTATTGATGAAAAAGGATATATCAAAGATGCTAAGTCGTATCACAAGACAATGGCAGTTGCTATGAACCCTGACTCTTTTGCAAAGTTCTTTTACGAACAAGGCAAATCTGATGCAATAGATGAATCTGCAAAGCAGAGCAAAAATATTGATATGGGTAGCGTTCGTACAACAGGGCAACCACTAGATAAAGGAGGATTTAAAGTAACATCATTGGACAGCGATCACGGCAATAGATTAAAAATTAGAAAACTTTAAAAAACAAAAACAAAAAAAATGGCTGGATCAGTTCAAAGTACCCCAGGCTTTGCTTTACAACCGTCAGCGGTAAAAGCTACATTGCCTACAAACTACATCACTAACTTCGACTTCATGAATCAGTATCTTCCAGATACTTATGAGAAGGAATTCGAGCGTTATGGTAATCGCTCTATTGCATCTTTCTTACGTTTAGTAGGAGCTGAGATGCCGTCTAACTCTGACTTAATCAAATGGGCAGAGCAAGGACGTTTACACACAAAATATGTTAACGTAACAACTACAGCTGTAGCTGGATCTGATACTGCAACATGGACTGTGAATGACTCTAACGTAACTGTTAACTTCCGTGTTAACCAAACAGTTTTCTTGTCAGCTAACTCTGGTTCTGCTTCTGACAAAGCTGTTATCACTGCAGTTAACTCTACTAACGACACTTTCACTGTAGCTTACTACGCAGGTGGTGGTCAAACTATTGCGGCTAATGCTGTTTCTACGGCATTCGTTTACGGTTCTGAATTCACTAAGGGTTCTACAGGTATGATTGGTTCTTTGGAATCTGAAGATGTATTTTTCGAGAACAAGCCTATCATCATCAAGGACAAGTACACTGTATCTGGTTCTGACATGGCTCAAATCGGTTGGGTTGAAGTAACTTCTGAGAACGGTGCTACTGGATACTTATGGTACATCAAATCTGAGCACGAGACTCGTTTACGTTTCGAAGACTACTTAGAGATGTCAATGGTTGAAGGTGTTCCTGCAGAAGCTGGTTCAGGTGCTTTAACTTACTTAACAGTTGCTGCTTCTCAAGTACAACCTGGTGCTGCTGGTACTGAAGGTTTATTTGATGCTGTTGCTACTCGTGGTAACGTATGGGCAGGTGGTAACCCAACTACTTTAGCGGATTTCGATTCAATCATCCAACGTCTTGACAAGCAAGGTTCTATCCAAGAAAACGTAATTTTCTTGAACCGTAACTTCTCATTCGATATCGATGATATGTTAGCTTCTCAAAACTCTTACGGTACAAACGGTACTTCTTACGGTTTGTTCGATAACGATGAGAACATGGCTTTGAACTTAGGTTTCAAAGGATTCAAGCGTGGTTATGACTTCTACAAGACTGACTGGAAATACTTGAACGATGCAACTCTTCGTGGTGGAATCGTAGGTGGAGCTATCAACGGTATCTTGGTACCTGCAGGTTCTACTACAGTTTACGATCAAATCTTAGGTAAAAACGCTAAACGTCCGTTCTTACACGTTCGTTACCGTGCTTCTGAGACTGAAGATCGTCGTTACAAGACTTGGATCACAGGTTCTGCTGGTGGTGCTCAAACTAGCGACCTAGATGCAATGGAGGTTAACTTCTTATCTGAGCGTGCATTATGTACACTTGGTGCGAACAACTTCTTCTTGTTCGAAGCATAGTAAAATATTGGGGAGGAGCAATCCTCCCCTTATTTATTTTTAAAACTTAAATTATAATCAAATGTCAAAAGTAACTATCGAGGACAAGATGTATGTCCTTAAAAGAAAAACATTCCCAATGTCATTAATGTTGGCTTCGAGAAATTCTGCTCGTAAGCCATTATTATGGTTTGATGAACAAACAGGACAGAATCGTCCATTGCGTTACGCAACAAATCAGAAGTCACCATTTGAAGATGAACAAGATGGCCACGCTATCTTAGAACCAATTATCTTTGAAGACGGTCTACTTACTGTACCAAAAACTAATCAAGTATTACAAAAATTCTTATCATTTCACCCAGGTAATGGCGTGATATTTGAAGAAATAGATACTAAGAAAGATGCATCTGAGCAAATCGATTGGATTTACGTTCAGATGGATGCATTGAATGCAGCTCGTAACTTAGACTTAGCTACTAAAGAAGCTATCGGTCGTATTCTACTTGGTTCTCGTGTAGATAAATTATCTAGCGAAGAATTAAATAGAGATATCTTATTGTATGCTCGTAACAATGCACAAGAATTCTTAGACATCTTAGATGATCCTGAATTACGTTTACGTAATATTGCTGCTAAAGCTTTACAAGAAGGATTGTTTTTACTTAAAAACAACAATAGAGATATCTACTTTAACTTTACAGAAAATAAGAAAAAATTAATGGGTATCCCATTTGGTGAAGACCCAGTTAAATTACTTATGGCTTATCTACAAAGTGATGATGGTCTTGAATTGTATAAGATGATCGAGAAAAAATTGAAGTAATACTAAGGGAGGACAAAAGTCCTCCTTTTTTTATATCTTTGTCATCATGATAAATTCGGTTAGAAATACTGTAATGTCCATTCTTAACAAGGATAATAATGGATATATAACTCCTGAGGAATTTAACTCGTTTGCAAAGCAAGCTCAGTTAGAAATCTTCAATCAATACTTCATTGACTTTAAAAACTCTAAGCTAGAAGATTTTAAAGGAATGGAGTCTTCTGGATATTCAGATATCACAAAACAGATGGATCAGACGATTGATTATTTTTCTAGGAATGTAAACCTAGTTTATAATTCAACATCGCAAACATTTGCCATGCCTACTGGATGGTTTTTACTTAATGCGTTATATTATAATCAAAAAGAGATTGAACATGTAGACCAAAGAAACGTCTATAAATTGTTACAATCTAACTTAACAGCACCAAATACATTGTATCCTGCATATGTTATGCAAGGAGATAGCTTAACAGTATATCCATTAACAATTACAAGTGGTGTTGAAACGTATTATGTTAGATTTCCTTACGATCCAAAATGGACATATACAGTAGTTAATGGTAGCCCGTTATTTAATCAGTCGGCTAATGACTATCAAGATTTTGAATTAACAACTTCAGACTTTCCAAAATTAGTTGTTAAAATTTGCGAATACGCTGGCACAAGTATCAGAGAGCAAGAGGTAGTAGCAAATGCTAAACAAGAAGAGATGTACATGGATCAAATGGCACAATAATGACTCAAGAAGAATATTATACCAATGACGGGGTTACGCCTACAGATGCTAACTGGGGTACATACCAAAACGTAACATTAAAGGAAGTTGTTAATAACTTCCAATTAATGTATGTAGATGACGGAGATTTATTAAATAATATAAATCGTTACAAGATTTTATTTCATGCAAAGCGTGCGATACAAGAATTACAATATGATGGCAACAGAGTTGTAAATACTTTGCAACTTGAGGTTGGTGATAATTTAAAATTTGTATTGCCTCCTGACTATGTAAACTGGGTTCGCATCTCATTATTCTGCGGAGGGGTATTATACCCTATGCATGAGAACTTGCAAGCTAATTCTGCTACAGAATTCTTGCAAGACCAATATTATAATATTCTTTTTGATGAAGACGGAGAGGCTTTAATTGGTACATCTAAATTAGATGAGTCTCGACTTATTGGTTTAAATCAGTGTTATTGCGAATACAATGATCAGTGGGGATGGTATGTAGATGGATTGTGGTATTTTAATTATGGACTTGGTCAATACTACGGTCTAAATACTGAAGCTGCTACAGCTAATCCTACATTTACTATTAATAAAACAGAAGGTGTAATTAACTTTAGTACAGGAGTACATCGTCAATCAGTAGTATTAGAGTATATATCTGACGGATTATATGGATTATCAGATGAACAAATTCCTGTTCCAAAATTAGCTGAAGAATATATTTATTCTTACATTAAGTGGGCAATTTTAAATACAAAGGCTAATCAGCCTGAGTACGTTATTAATAGAGCACGTAAAGAAAAAGTCTCCAATTGGAGAAATGCTAAAATTAGATTAAGTAATTTACATCCTGGCAGACTCTTAATGAATATGAGAGGCCAATCTAAGTGGATAAAATAAATGGCAGAATTACAAAGAAATTTCTTGCAGGGAATAATGAACACGGATTTAGATCCTCATTTTTTACCTGATGGACAGTACGTTTATGCTTCAAATATAGCAGTAGGTGATTCTGACTTATCTCATGTTGGAGTAGCCCATAACTATTTAGGGAATTCACTAGTTAATGCAAATATTAATTTAGTGAATGCACGATGCATTGGAGCGATTTCTGTTGATTCAAGAAATTTGATTTATTGGTTTGTTGCATCTGACTTTGCTGATGCCGTATATGAATATAATTCTGAGGAAGATCTTACGTTTGTTGTATTAAAAGCAACCAAAGCATCTCCTACCGCAAAGACAACATTAAATTTTAGCAAAGATTATTTAATTACAGGCGTTAACTATTTGAACGGAATGTTATTCTGGACAGATAACTTAAACCCTCCTAGAAAAATAAATGTTAACACTGCTAAGAACTATAGTGTAAATGGATTTACCGAAGAGGATATTAACCTTATTGTAAAGCCACCATTAAAAGCACCTTCTGTTTCATTAAGCAATACAGCAGGTGTTTCTAACTTTTTAGAGGATAAGTTTTTATATTTTTCTTATAGATATAAATACGCAGATAACGAGTACAGTGCGATTGCTCCATTCTCTCCTGTTGCTTTTGGAGCAAGACCATACAACTTTGATTATGGTGTTTCTGAGAACAAGTCTATGACTAATTTGTTCAATACAGCTACAATAACTTATGATAAGGGAGGTGCAAATGTTAAAGAGATTCAATTAATATATCGTGATTCGTCAAGCATTAATGCTTACATCGTTGATACTATCAAGCGAAGTTCATTATCTTCATCACAAACTCAAACTTATACATTTAAAAACGACAAAGTCTATACTGTTTTAGATGCTGATCAAATTAATAGATTATTTGACAACGTTCCATTAAAAGCAAAAGCTCAAGACTTAGTAGGAAATAGACTTATATATGGTAACTATACACAATTTTTTGATTTAGTAGACTGTAGTACGTCTCCTATTAATCCAGTGTATTCGTTATCAGTTATAACAACAGATGTTGTTCCTTCTAATCCTCAACCTACATTTAAAAGTAATAGAGGATATGAGGTAGGAATTGAATATTTAGATGAATATGGTAGGCTTTCGACAACAATTGTTAGCACTACAAACACTATATTTATTCCTGCTGCAAATGCTACAAAGTCTAATAACATTCGTGTTACAATCGATAAGTCTTTTGCGCCACCTTGTTTTGCTACAGCATATCGTTTTGTGTTAAAACAAAATAAGCAAAACTATTATAACGTATTCCCATTAACTTATTTCTCAGAAGGGAATTTTAAATGGTTCTTAATTAATCAAGCTGACCAAGATAAGATATCTGTTGGTTCTTATTTGTATTTAAAGAACTCAACAAACCCTGCGTTAGATACACAATTCAAGGTATTAGATATTGAATCTAAAAGTGCAAACTTTTTAAATGATTCAAACTACCAGCCTGCTGGAGTTTACTTTAAAATAAAAGTATCAAGTTCTATTTTACCTAGTGTATTTACTTACACTGGAAATTCTACAAGAACTACTGTTAGTAACGTTTTAACTAGCTATTATTCAGTTGCCGAAAATGCTATATTTTATGGTACAGGTTTAAATAATATGTCTACAGGTAATAATAATTTGTATTCAGTTACAACATCTATTGCCGCTCGTCCTAGTGTAGATGCTAGATTTTATGTAGAAATAGATTCGACTGGTGCAACAGATACTTTTCAGTATTATGTAATGGTTGACGGAAAGGGTAAGATTAAGATATCTAATATACCTATACCAATTGCACCTAATGTAGATATTACATTAACGTATAGTGGCACAATATTAAACTCTACTTTTTCTTCATATAATGTTACTTTATCATGTAAGATAAGATTTGCTACAGCAACAGGTCATAAAGTTGGAGACTATTGGGTTGTCAATTGTAGAGCAGATTCAAACCCTAACAACGTTCCTATTATTGTTAACATTTTTGGAGGAACTTTTGGTTTTACAAGTGGAGGTACTGCTTATGCAACACTTCCAGGATGGAATGTAAATTCATTAAATAACAGTGATAGGCCAATTTATCCTGGTGCTATTCTTAAATTTACTGCAAAGTATTCAGCTACAGGAACTGAGATATCAAAGCAATTTATATCTAGTGGAACTTATGCCAATATAGAAGAATGGTTTATTGAAGATGGAGCTTGGACATCGGCAGACTTTTTAGGTGAAGGTACTAAGTATGTAACATTTAGAAGAGTAACTGCATTCCCTGTTAACGTATTAAATCCTACTGCTAGTCAAGGAGGTTCTATTTCTAGTTCATCACTTATTCAACCTGTTGCCATGATAATAGGCAGAGAATATGTGGATTCATCTAGTACGTACTTTAATGTTTCTTTGACCGTTGCTCAACAAGAAATAGCTACATTATTTGAAACAGAACCAAGTCTTACGTCACAAGATATATACTATGAATTAACTAATACGTTCCCTATTGTAAATGGAGCACATCAGGGTAATGAGCAAAATCAAGTATTAAATAGCACTAATGCTATTATTGATTTAAATAAATCTTTTGTTGCATATCCTAATAGAGATTTTAATGCGTTCTCATTTGGTAATGGATTAGAAAGTGATAGAATTAGGGATGCATGGAATGCACCTACTATGCAGTTTAGCCCACGTGCTAATGCTGTAATAGAGAATTATGGCCAACAAGTTATATCTCAAGGATTAACATACAGTGGTGTATACGTACAAAATACAGCATTGAATGGATTAAATGAATTTAACCTTGGCAATGGTAACTTTAAATATTTAGATTTATCATTCGGATCAATTCAAAAGCTTCATGCTAGAGATACTGATTTAGTTGTATTCCAAGAAGACAAAGTATCTAAAGTATTATATGGTAAAAACTTATTAAGTGACTCTGTAGGAGGTGGAACAATTGCTTCTATCCCTGAGGTACTTGGTACTCAAATTGCCTATGTTGGTGAATTTGGAATCGCCTTTAATCCTGAAAGTTTTGCCAAGTGGGGTAATGATTTATATTTTGCTGATTCAAGACATGGGTCAATTCTTAGTTTAGGATTTAATGGTATAAATGAAATTTCATCCAATGGGATGAAAGCATGGTTTAAAAATAGCTTAACTACAAACAATGTTAAACTAGGTTCTTTTGATCCTTTTTATGAGCACTATACTTTAGCTGTAAATAACAATGAAATTGCCAATCCATGCTACATGAATGTTTCAAAAGAATATTTGCAGTTTGGATCAACTGCATCTACTCAATCATTCCAAATTGTATCAAATAACGAATGGTATATTAATCCAGTTGGTGTTGATTGGGTTACGTTAAGTACAAGATTTGGAGAAGGTAATTTAATTATTGATGTAACTGTTACGGCTAGTACACAGCCAAGAAGTGTTACATTATTAATTAATGGATGTCAAAATACAGATAGATTAGTTATATTACAAAATATACAAGCATCTACTACGACGAGCACTACATCAACTAGTACAAGTACTACTTCAACTAGTACAAGTACTACTTCGACTAGTACAACTTCTACTACAACAGCAGGTCCTACTATTTTTGATTACTATTATGCTACTGTATACGACTGTATAGATTGTGGTACTCCTTTAGAATATGATGTAGTAGTCATATTCCCTCAAGGATCAACAATAATAGGAAACAGACATTATATAAGTTACCGAACAGGATATAATTATCTTGTTACAGGTAATGCTAGTTATGATGAATATGCTGAACTATTAGATACTACTCCATATACATCTTGCTCGAATGCTTGTTTTGGAACAACCACTACAACAACATTTGGTCCTACGACTACAACAACCATAGCTCCAACTACTACAAGTACGACGACCATAGCTCCAACTACTACAAGTACGACGACTACGACGACTGCGGCTCCTACGACGACTACGACGACTGCGGCTCCGACAACTACTACTACTGTAGCTCCGACTACGACGACCACAACATTGGCTCCGACTACGACGACCACAACACAATATATAGAGCCAGGTCCTACAGTTGAAAATAGAACATTCTACACGTTAAATTAAAAAACAATGCCATATACCTCGCTAACCCAAGCTAGAGAAAGTGTAACAAATCCTTTAGTAAATAATGGATCTACCATTCTATATGGTAATAGTAATAATCTAGATACTGGTACAACTTTTTATACTAACACTGCTAGAACCGTACTTGCTCCTGCAGGTAATTATGTAGTAGCTACAAACTATAAAACTTATTATGTAACAATAGGTGGTAATGGTATGATGACTGGAGCTGCTCAAGAATTAATGCAGGGAACAGATACCAATTGGGTTGATGATTTAATAAAAAATGGAGATGCAAACATATCTAACTGGATTAGTCAGGGTGGTACATCTTTGGTTTTAAATGGAATGTTACTAACTGATAACGCTTGGACAACAAGACCTTATCCAGGACCTAAAGCTTGGATTATTGACGTTGGTACAATATCAACTAGTCCAATTACAAACATTGACCTATCAGACATGAAGGGTTATGATTTGCGTTTAATTACAGGCGAGTATGTTAATAATCAATTTGTTGCAAATGACAGTTTTGTAAATACAACTTCTGCAATTATTCACTTAGCACCAGATCCTAATAGAGTTAGTGTTATTGGTAATATGAAGTATTTCTTCCGTCCTGATTATTGGATTCCTACAAGAACATATAATCAACCTTCTTTTTATAGAAGGATGCCAACTATTGATCCAATTTTACAGAGTAATGGTGCAGAAAAAATGTGGATTGATATGGCTGTGCCATTGCAAGATATAATTAATGCAGTATCACATACGGTAAGACAATCTACAAGATTGTTAAAAGGTATTACTCAGTCAGAAGATGTTTCAACAGACTATGGTTATACTCAGGTAATTCCTAGAAATAAACGATTATTTTTTGATGGAGATAATGCATTTCGTACTTCTGTTGCAAAAGCATGGAATGTAAGTTTCTTTGATGTTGATATGTCTGATTTATGGCAAAATAGAGTAACAGCATTAGTGGAAGCACATAATGTACCTGAGGCTGATAGAGCTACTTGGAGATATATTAGAAATGGATTCAACTGGTCTTATTCTGAGGTAAATCCTTATTCATGGACTTGGCAATGGGGTTCTGGTACGGGATTGTATGAGTTTGGGCTTGCTTCTCAATTTTTAGGTTATTGGGATACATCTGCAAATATTAACGCAATACATCATGAATATGATTTTGAATATTTAGCATCAAGTTTTGATTCAGAAGCCGCAGGAGTTGCATGGAATAAAACACTAAATGATGCAAAAAGAGTAGCTGATAATTTACGTGCAGATGGTATTGTTCCTTATGTGGGTTCAGTAAACCCTCAATTCTCAGCATATGGAAATGGTATTTATCAGTCACGTTATGTAGGTGCTCCAGGATATGGATGGGAGTCTATGGAACCAGGAAACACAATTACAAATACAAGACTGTATTCTGATTACAATGATTACTACATAAATGGGACAATTACCTATGAACAGACAGCTTGGTATAAAGCTTGGTTTAAAGGTAGTATGCAGAATTTTAAATATCAATATGTAACAAACTATCAATTAAAAATGAATGATGAATTTCAAATGTATTCATTAGTTCATAATACTGATATTTCAAGAAAAGCAATTGATCAAATTATGGGCGTTGGCCATGATAGATTAGTTTGTGCATATTTTTGGTATAAACAAGAACCTATTGCTGGTGCCGATTTTGTTTACTCACGCCACGAAATTAATACTAACGGTAATTTATATTTTACAGATTCAAATAGACTTGAAGTTTGTCCATCTCAAATGTACAATTTTGGTATTTGGTCTATGGCTTATGCTGATGGATTATTTATGTGGTGGTTTGGTACCGTTGGTGAAGAGAATGGAGCAGCAAGAGCAACTAGAGAAGCAGGAAATACACGGTGGGGTTTTATATATGGCGAATGTAACTGGGTTGGTAAGAGTTCATTAGACTGGGCTTACGTTGGATATTTTCATGCAAAGCAAAATGATGATATCATTTCAGCTAATACACAATGGTTAGTTCCTGACTTGTCAATTGGTGGTGGAGCATGGACAACAGGCACAGCAAACTATCCTGTTTCATTATATAATATGGCTAGACCACTTGCTAGATATAAATTATCAGCAGATGGCACTGAAGCTTTAGTATTAATTTACAATGGTTTTGGAAATAGCTATACAAAGAGTACCTTTACGTATAGATTACCTGCAAAAAACAATTATCAATTTACTGTAGATTGTTGGGGTAATTTCACTACAGTAATTAGACTTAAAAATTTATAATGAAATTAAGATTTATCTGCGCTCAACCTGCTATAAAATATTATACATGGCAGGTTGAAATTTTAATTAAAAATTTTATGTCCATGGGTATCAACCCTAATATGATGGACATCGTATGTGCTAAACAAAACGGAGAAATTCCTGAGGAATGGAGCATGTTGTGTAACAAATACAATATGGTCCGTTTCTTTTTTTATGACGATCAAAGAGAAACAAAGCATTATATTTCTTCAATACGTCCAAACATATTAAAGCAACACTTTGAAGCTCATCAGTACCTAAAGGATGAAGCCATTTTCTACCACGATTGCGATATTGTTTTTACAAAGCAAATAGATTGGGATCAATATCTTAATGATGACAAGTGGTATGGAAGTGATTGTAGGTGGTACATAGGACATGACTATATTGCTTCTAAAGGTCATGGCATCTTAGAAGACATGTGTCGCATCTCTAATATTGATCCTGAATTAGTTAAAGCTAATGAGTTAAATTCAATTGGTGCTCAATACTTAATGAAAGGCATTGACGCAAATTTTTGGAATCAAGTAGAACGTGAT